>JABUBO010000404.1_pt1 | contig 13794 bp, 8 predicted proteins | sample 7240361 | NCBI WGS metagenome assembly JABUBO01 (sample SAMN07256346, study PRJNA390944) | subsurface metagenome | isolation source: Methane hydrate marine sediment | place: Pacific Ocean: Eastern North Pacific, ODP site
GCAAAAGGAGCATTAATATGAAGATATATGTGGGCAACTTATCTTATGATGTCACTGAGGAGGAATTACGCCAAGAATTCCTAGCTTTTGGGGAGGTTGAATCTGTAAATATCATAATGGACAAGTATAGTGGACGGCCAAAAGGATTCGGGTTTGTTGAAATGCCATCAGTGTCTGAAGGTCAAGCTGCAATTACTGCTCTGAACGGGAAAACTTTAAAGGAACGGACGTTAAATGTTAATGCGGCTCGACCTCGCACTGATAACAGAGGCGGTGGGTCGTATGGTGACAGGAGAGGCGGTGGGTTTGGTGGTGGAAGAGGGCAGAGAAGATACTAATCATCACCTATAGCTCCTTAACATATAGGTAGATTTAGCCTAAGAACTGACCTTCTTTGAACAGTCCACAATTTTTTATGTAACAATCAGCCAAAATGTGCAGTCTTACAGCAAAAACTTATCAATAGCTGCGGCTATGCCGGCATGCTCAACATCAAGGGTAATGTAATCGGCGGCTGCCTTGACTTCAGCCGGGGCGTTACCCATAGCAATACCTAGGCCAGCCAGAGCAAGGAGGGGGATATCATTAGTCCCGTCGCCTATGGCTATAACCTCAGTCAAAGGTATCCCCAGATGTGAAGCTAATGCTTCCAGGGCTTTCCCCTTGGATACCTCAGGAGCAAGCACATTGATAAAATCAACCTCGGGATAAGCCGGCGTTTTTGTCCAAGAGAAGCTAAGACTATCCTTGAATTGAAGGTAAAGTAGCTCAGCCCTAGCTTTCTCTTCCGGAGAGAGGGCTACCAGTCCCCCTTTAATAATCCTCTCCCGCTCCCACAGCTTGGTGAAATCTACCATGGTAGGCTTGATGCCGAAGAACTGGCGATGAGCATCGGTTGACCACGTCTCCCGCTCAGCAAAGTAGTGTGTCGCCGAATAAAGCTCAAGGTCTATGTTATGCAAGTGAGCAAATTCAACCGCTTGCTTCACTACTGCCTGACTGAGTGGTTGAACATAAACTTCTTTATTGTCAGCAGGATTGCTGACTAAAGCGCCCTCAAAGAATGTATGATAGCTATCTAATGCCAATTGACTAATAAGGCTCAAGCAGGCTTGAGCGGCTCGCCCGGTAGATAAAGAAACCTTTATCCCCAAGTCACAAGCTCTGGCCAATGCTTCCCTATCCTCGGGTAAGATGTTTCCGTCCTTACCTAGTAGTGTGCCGTCGATATCTACTACTAAAAGCTTATAACAGTGATTTATCAATCCTATCTCCTTAAAGCCTGGATAGACTTCAGACTAGCCTTGCCTAGCTCCTATTGTTTCCAGTACACTAGGATACGCTGCCCAACATGAGAGCCCGCAGCTACCACTATACCACCAATGTAATCCCTCTACCAAGTGACGAATCACTTAGTAAACAGGAAGGTTTACAACCCCTATATTGGTTAGTATAATAGCCTTTGGCTAGGAGAGACCAGATAAGATTTAACTGGTAAATGCGGCTGAGTTTGCTGTTAAGGCCATGAGGTAGGTTATGGTAACCCTAGTTGCGACCATTAATGTTTTCAGTTGAGTATGTGTTTGGTGAAACCATAGCATGGAGGCTAGTGAAGAGTTACAGACGGCATTAGCCTCCTGCTTACTGCCTAAAAGATAAAGCTGTGACAAGCAAAGGAGAGGTTATGGATGCAATCACCCTAACCATAAATGGCCGGGAGGTCAAGGCAGAGAGGGGGGCGACAGTTTTAGAGGCAGCCCGAAGCGCTGACATCTACATCCCCAGCCTCTGTTACTATCCCAACCTCAAACCACTGCCTGAGGTTGTGCCCGATATGGCATGTCAGCTTTGTCTAGTGGAGGTAGATGGCAGGATTGTTCTTTCTTGCACTACGAAGGTACTTGAAGACATGAAGGTCGAGACTGAAACCTCCAGAGTCAAGGAACTAAGGCGAAGAAAGCTTACTGATATCCTACGCAGCGTAGCACGCAATGAACGGGGCGTCCTCTATCCGTGGGATGGAATTTGCGAACTGCAGACAGTGTTGAACCACATCGGGCTAGGAGAACTACCCCCCTACATTCCCAAAAAGTTACCTGTCCGAGAGGATGGGCTTTTCTTTCTTCGGGATCATAATCTTTGCATCCTTTGTGAACGATGCGTGCGGGTTTGCGACGATATAAGGGGGTTGCGGGCGATCGAATTTGCCTTCCCCTGTTATCGGGCTTGTCCGGCAGGGATAGATATCCCCCGCTACATTCGCCTTATTGCTCGGGGGAGACCGAGCGCTGCCCTGGCTGTAATCCGAGAGAAAGTTCCTTTCCCCGGTGTGCTGGGGCGAGTCTGCATCCACCCCTGCGAGGCTGATTGCCAGCGGGGGCTTGAGGTGGATAAGCCGTTACAGATTCGCATGCTCAAGCGCTTTGCTGCTGATAACAGCGATGACTCTTGGAAAAAACTATCGAAGAGGCTTCCGCCAAGCGGGAAGAGCGTGGCGGTCGTCGGGTCTGGTCCAGCCGGCTTAACCGCAGCCTTTTATCTGGCCAAATTAGGGCACAAGGTCACTGTCTTTGAAGCTCTGCCTAAGTCGGGCGGAATGATGCTGGTGGGCATCCCAGGGTATCGACTTCCCCGGCAGGTACTTAATAGCGAGATTGAAGAGATTAAAAGCATTGGCGTCGAAATTAGGTTGAATACCCGAATAGACTCCTTGGACTCACTTTTTGAGGGGGGGTAGTTCTCTGTCTTTCTCGGACTTGGTGCCCATGCGGAGATTCGACTGGGGGTTGAGGGAGAAGACCTTCCTGGTGTTATCGGTGCGGTCGAATTCCTCCGTCGGGGCAATCTAGGAGAGTGGATAGGTGTGGGGGAGAGGGTAGGCATCGTCGGTGGGGGGGATGTCGCCATAGATGCCGCACGCATGTCTCTGCGCTTGGGGGCAAAGAAGGTAACCATCTTCTACCGCCGCACCCGTAATGAGATGCCCGCATCCGCTGAGGAGATTGACGCCGCCCTAGAGGAAGGGGTGGAGATTATTTATCTGGCTGCCCCATCGAAGGTTGCCCGTGAGAGTGGTACTCTGAAGCTGGAATGTATCCGCATGAAGTTGGGAGAGCCAGATGCTAGTGGCCGGCCTCGTCCTGTTCCCATCGAGGGAAGTGAGTTTATCACCGAGCTTGATACCCTGGTGGTTGCTATCGGACAACGGCCCGAAGTTCCTACGGGATTACAGGTTGAGGTGGAGCGAGGGAACGTGGTAAAAGTAAGCGCCGACATGAAGACCAGTCGGGAGGGTGTCTTTTCTGGGGGTGACTGTGTTAGTGGTCCAGCATCAGTTATTGAAGCCATAGCCGCCGCCAGAAAGGCGGCTGAAGCCATTGACCGCTATCTTGGCGGTAAGGGGGATATTTCGGAGTCACTCGTTCCGGCTGAAGAGGCCACGACGTGGCGGGAAGGAGACTTCCCCGAAGAAAGGCTAGCCCCCGTTTCTCGTCTCTCTCCTGAAATCAGCATCAAGAGTTTTGACGAAGTTGAACAGGCGTGGGATTGGGATACTGCGGTGGCGGAGGCACAGCGCTGTCTTGGCTGTTACGTTATCACCCCTCCGGGCGAAAAGGTGCTTCAGGAGGCTGGTTGCCAGTTCTGTGGCGCCTGCGTTGATTCTTGCCCTACCGGGGCTTTAGTAGAGTGGAGTGTTTACCAGGCTGGAGCGCCAGACCGCGTGGTAACTACTATCTGTCCCTATTGTGGCGTCGGCTGCCAGCTTAAGCTCGAAATTAAGAACGAACAAATCATTCGAGTAGTTCCTGATTCCGAGGGCCCAGCGAATAGGGGACAGGCCTGTGTAAAGGGTAAGTTTGGCATAGATTTTGTTGGCGACCTCAATCGTCTGACAGTGCCGCTGATCAAGAGGGATGGGAAGTTTACCGAGGCAACCTGGGACGAGGCATTAGACCTGGTTGCCAGTAAACTAGCCAATTATAGCCAGGACAAGGTGGCGGTAGTCTCCTCGGCCAAGTGCACCAATGAGGATAACTATGTTATTCAGAAATTTGCTCGGGTAGTGCTGGGTACTAACAATGTTGACCACTGTGCCCGTCTCTGCCATGCCCCCACCGTAGTTGGCTTAGTTCAGACCTTTGGCAGTGGGGCAATGACCAATTCCATTAGCGAGATTGGTGATGCCGGTTGCATCCTGGCTATCGGCACCAACACCACATCAGCTCATCCTGTGATTGGGCTGCAGATAAAGAAGGCAGTTAGTAGCGGGGCAAAACTTATTGTCGCTAACCCTCGCCAGATTGACCTGGTTCGTATTGCTGACTTATGGTTGCAGCATATGCCCGGCACCGATGTTGCCTTACTTATGGGGATGATGCGGGTTATAGTGGATGAGGGCTTACTCGATTCCCTCTTTATAGAGGAGCGGTGTGAGAATTTTGATGCCTTCAAGGAGTCACTTAAAAGCTTTGACCTGGATACTGTAGAAGGCATTACCGGAGTGGCTAAAGAGAAGCTTGTTGAGGCAGCCAGGATATATGCCACCAATAAGCCTTCCTCTATCCTCTATGCTATGGGCATTACCCAGCACTCCCACGGCACTGATAATGTAATAGCTACTGCCAATTTGGCAATGCTCACCGGGAATATAGGTAAGCCATCTACCGGAGTCAATCCTCTGCGAGGCCAGAACAATGTGCAGGGTGCTTGCGACCTTGGCGCTTTACCTAATGTCTATACCGGTTACCAAGCAGTAGCTAACCCGGCTATCAGGGAGAAATTTGAGGCTGCCTGGGGATGTAGCCTGAATCCATCTCCAGGATTAACCCTCACTGAAATCTTTGAGGCTGCTTGCCAGCGCCAGATAAAGGCCATCTACCTAGTGGGGGAGAACCCGGTGTTGAGCGAGCCTTGCGCTCATCGCATGGAAGAGCTAAAAGAGCTGGAAATCTTTGTCGTTCAGGATATTTTTCTCTCTGAGACGGCTCAGCTGGCTGATGTGGTTCTGCCGGCGGCAAGCTTTGCCGAGAAGGATGGCACCTTCACCAATACCGAGAGGAGGGTGCAGCGGGTGAGGAAGGCGATAGAGCCTATAGGTGACTCCAGGCCTGACTGGTGGATTACCTGCCAGATTGCCCAGAGGATGGGGAACCAAGGCTTTGATTTTGAACATCCCAGTCAGATTATGGACGAGATTGCCAGCCTTACCCCCAGCTATGGTGGCATTTCTTATAGCCGCTTAGATAGTGGTGACTTACGGTGGCCCTGCCCTACCCAGGAACACCCGGGAACCCCTATCCTCCACACCCAGCAGTTCACCCGGGGCAAGGGTCGGTTTATACCTCTGGAGTATAAGCCACCTATGGAGCTTCCCGATAGCGAGTATCCCCTGATACTGACCACCGAACGAAGCCTCTATCACTACCATACTGGTACCCTGACCCGAAAGGTGAAAGGGCTAAATATACTCCTTAGCGAAGCATTAGTGGAGATAAACCCTAAGGATGCTTCAGCTCTAGGTATTGCTGATGGTGAAATGGTGAAGGTCATCTCCCGGAGGGGGGAGGTAGTGGCTAAGGCAAAGGTAACCGAGGTTTCACCAGCAGGGGTGGTCACAATGAACTTTCACTTTGCTGAAAGCCCGACCAATATGATTACTAACCCAGCCCTTGACCCGGTAGCTAAAATACCCGAGCTCAAGGTCTGCGCAGTAAGAATTGAGAGAAATGGCAGTTCTGCTCGTTAATACTAATCTGGTAGTATCTCCTTTAAGGATTTGACTAGCTTCCAGGTTACAGTTTCGCAAAGTACAGTTATATCCTCGGTAGACAGGTAATCGGAGATGGTAGCGTCAAAAATTATGCTTCCCGCAGGAGCAAACTCCTCATCACCCCGCCATAAGACTAGAGTTATCGGTACATGGCTGAAAGCATTAATGGTTACCGCCACATCACCATAATCCACTTTATAACCGCCCAGCTTTCCGGCAGCATCTGCTAGCCGATGGGGCTCCTTACCAAAGTGGTCTAAAAGGGGTTCTATAGTTCTCTTAGAGAATGTTGGGAAGTAGTTAGCTCCCTCCGGCAGTTCCTTAAAGGTAATCATCTTATTGGCAATGGGGGTGCCTTTGGCTAGGGTTAAATAGTGGAGTATTAGAACCTTGTCCCTTATCGGCACTTCCTCCTGGCTATCTACTAAGGTAATGTCAACATTGGGAAAGGTGACTTGATATGATTGGTTTAGGTATTCAAGGACGATAACCTTTTGAGAATCTATTTCTAGATACCGGGCACCACTTCTGCGGCATTGCTGCTCTATATCATCAATCTTGGCCAGTTGCTCACAGGCAAGCTTATAGGCAAGTTCATATCCCTGATAAGAACCCTCAGTGGGTAACGCTGAATAACTGTTTTCCATCCCGAAACCAAGTTGAAGTGACTTTTTGACGGGGCAATTTTCAGAGCCCAGCGGCGTCTAATATCGCTGGTACTTTTTTCTCCCAGCCGATAGGCATAATATGCACCCCCTGACACATACCCTTAAGCTCTTTGATTATGTTAGCCGCAATTTCTATCCCGGTTCGGACTTTATCTTCAGTCTTGGCCATCTGGTCAATCAGCTCTTCGGGCACAGAGACACCGGCTACATTTTTATTCATAAATCGAGCCATACCAGCCGATTTCAGGGGTATTATTCCAGCTAGGATAGGAATATTAAATCCCTCTACCCTCTTCATAAATTTAGCGAAGGTATCAACATTAAAGATGGCTTGAGTTTGGAAGAATTTAGCCCCGACCTCGATTTTTTTCTCCATCTTAATGAGCTGTAATTCAAAGGCAGCCTCAGTATCGGCCCCAGGGTTCACCACTGCCCCAGGGAAAAAATTGGGCTTACCCTTAAGCTCATTTCCAACCATATCATAGCCTTCATTTAGCCTTTTTATGACCCACAGGAGCTGCACCGAATCTATATCATAAACTGGCTTGGCTTGAGGGTGGTCACCAAGGGAAGGTAAATCACCGGTGATAGCCAAGACATTTTCAATCCCCAAGGCCCAGGCACTCAACAGGTCTGACTGCAAAGCCAATCGATTTCTATCTCGGCAGGTCACTTGGAATACGGGGTCAAGCCCTTCTTCTTTTAGCAGGTGGCAGGTAGCCAATGAGCCCAACCTCATCACCGAGCTTTGTTGGTCGGTAACATTGGCGGCATCCACCCTTCCCCGCAAAAGCTGAGCCACCTCGCTTATCTCAGTGGTGTCAGCTCCCTTCAGCGGACCGACCTCGGCAGTTATGACAAACTTCCCAGCTTCTAAAAGTGGTTTTAGGCTCAATTTATCCTTCTCCTTTGCTACTATATCTCAAGCCAGGAGTGAGAATAGAGTGTTTCACCGGTGAGGACTCTTACCGTTTTCACATATTTCACTTCCTCTTCACTTAAAGAGGAAAGGTCAGGCTTCTCCCCATCCATCACCCGATATATCAGGTCAACAATTTCAGGCTTTTCGCCTCTGGCTATTTTTACCAGCTCAGAGTCAAAGGCGTCAACTATAGCTGAATAAAGTCCGTACTTCATCAGCATCATCAGATAGGTACGATTAAGATAGGGTCTGAGGTGGGTAGGGGTGCCGTTGGAGATATTAGACAGGCCTACAGTAGATTTACATTCGGGGGCAATATCTTGGAGCATGCTCATAAATTCCAGGCAGGGTTTGACCTGGTTGGTATCTACATTAACCACCGGGGTAACTATAGGGTCGAACCAGATATTCTGGTTAGGGATGCCCATTTCATTGGCGGTATACATGAGCTCAGCGACTATAACCCCCCGCTCAGCGGCATCTCGAGGCATTCCCTCCCTTCCCCATAAGAGACCAATCATATCGGCATTGTATTTTAGGACTAGGGGTAGTTCCTCCTCCATTCTGGTCAGGGAGATGGAATTAATCAGCGCTTTACCCTTGTGCACCTTTAGCCCAGCCTCCATAGCCACCGGGTTTGTCGTATCCAGAGACAGTGGCTTGTCAGAAACCTCCTGCACGGTGTTAACCATCCATGTCATGAACTCATCCCCGTTCTTTCGGGCGGGGCCGATGTTGATATCAAGATAATCCATTTCGGCCTCAACCTCAGCCTTAGCTATTTTCTGAATGGGCTCAGGATTTCTCTCCTTCATGGCTGTGCCGGCGATTGTGGTCGTAATATTTATATTCTCCCCAATAAGAATCATCACTCCTCTCCTTTATGGTTTCCATGTTTTAAGATAGGCTGGTATATGAGCCCCTTCCCTGGGACCAACTAAAACCTCCCAGTCTTTTAGGTCATCCTCTATACCCCCACTTTCAGCGGCAGCATACCCCGGAATTATCAATTTGTGATGTTTAACCTTATCCATAATCCCGCACTTCTTGACAAAGGCGGCAATGTTATCGCTGACAAATGTGCCGGCTGCCCAGGCGGTCATAACCGAAAGCCCGTCAGTGTTCATGACTAAAAGGTAGGCAGGAATTCGGCTGGTTTCTATTTCACCGGAGACAATAAAGTAGGTAAGGGAGAAGTTAGTTGTAATAAGCACCGGGGAATTCTCATCAGGACCTCCAATCTCATAGATTCCCTCCGTGGTCATCAATGGTCGTTGGGGGTCGGTATAGATATTCAGCCTTTCTACCAGCAAGGGGAACAGGCTTTCTCCGTGAAAATCGGAGAGAACAATAATACCGCCATATTTAGCCACAAAAATGGAGGCAATTACTGCCTCCTTCATCGCATCATCAGTCATCTCGCCGGGGAAAACGATGGTGGGGAAACCTAAGGGGCGAAACTTTTTGACTAAAGCGGCAGACCTAATGAATATCTGGTCCTCAAATGCCCGGCGAATACTTCTCGAGCCAGAATCAAGAACGATATCTTTAATGCCAGCCTCGGTTAACTTGGTAGTCAGTTGGGCAAGCTCTTCCAGGCTGGAGGCTTTTACTGCTACCGGACAAGAATTTTGCTTAGCTAAATCTGCCACCGGCTCTAGATTGTCTTTAGTGGCGGCGTATATTAGTGGTTTCCGCTCAGCGCAAGCCTTTAAACCGGCAGCCAAGATATCAGGATTGCTGCTCATTAGGATGATACCGTAATCGCTATTTTGCTTTACTTTGTTAACCAGAGCCTCAAATTTGCTGGAATCTCCTGAGTCCTCCTTTATGGCTATTAAGTCGGGATGAAGGGTGAGACCTATCCTCTCATATTGGAACTGGCTGAGCTTTTTCAGCCTAGCATTAACCTCAGATTCGTCCATGGTATCGCTAATAAGGATGGCGAAACCGGGAGGGCTCTCAAACCTTTTCTCGTGGCGAAACATGACTGTCTCACCACCAACCTTTAATGCCCTGTCACCGACGCCGATAGTAACCGGTCTAATAGGGGGTGCTGATGCCTCCACCAATTTAGCTTTTACTTCCTCAGAGAGATAGGGGCAGGCACTCAATTCCGCCTTACCTGTGGCTAAGCTCATGGCAAAGGCAAGGCAGGTAGGCACTCCACATTCACCGCAGTTCGTCCTGGGGAGTAATTTGAATATCTCTATTCCGGTAAGTGGCATTGGCAAACTCCTTTTCTACATGAGACCGTTTAGCAACTCAAACTGTCATTGCGAGCGAAGCGAAGCAATCTCACTATTGCTTTCAGAGATTGCTTCGGCACCTCGTGCCTCGCAATGACAACTAAACAGCCTCTACATTATTGGCTCCATAGTAAGGGCTGGGTGTCCTTTCTCCTCGAGGAAGGGGAGAATCTCCTCCTCGGTGGTGCCCACCGTCTCATCGGCAATCATATCAGGGAGGTCAGGCACGCCGACCTCTATGGCTCTAGCTTTAAGCCGGTCAGCAATCTCCTCCTTTAGTATCTTGGGCATCCAGACCACCCTCTTTATACCGCCATCGCCAATAAGGAATTTTCTCTGGCAGATGTTATACTTACCATGACCAACGAAGCCGGGGGTGCTTATCCCGCCACCGACTGTCCCAGCCAGAGTGGTGAACTTCATCCCGCAGGGGGTCATTTCGGCAAATTCTCGATTTACCGTCATTACTCCGTTACATAGGGGAAGAACAGCGGCGATACACTCACAGCAGCCACAGGTGGTCATAGGGTCATGTATTATGCTGTAGAAGTTGTAGTGGTCCAATTTTCCGCGAGACGCTTTAAATAGAAACTCGTTACACCCTTTAAACTGCCCGAGCTTGGGGTCAAGAACCTCTCCCTTAGGCACTGGCTGATTAGTCCCGGTCGGGGTAATCTCATAAGCCGCCTTACAGTCCATCCAGTTGTAGGAACCGCAAAGCCCAGTTCTCTCCGGGCTAATAATACAAACATGGCTGGGGGCAAAGGACTGGCACAAGGTGCAAGAGTAGTACATATCGGTGGTTTCATCGGTCATGCCTTCAATCCGGACATCTCTAGCCGCATATACCTTCTTTGCCCTGGTAACTATCTCTCTTACCTTATCCTCCTCGGTATAGAGTTTTACCTGCAGTTTGTCAAATATCCGGCCAAAATTTTGGTGCAGGGCAGCATGAAGCATAGCGCCGATATGGTATAGTTTGAAGCCCTTCTCATAAACCTCCTTGGAAACTCGTAGCCAGCCGATGTCCCTTTGTCCATTGTGAAAGCAGCCTTGAACGTAGTTTATCTGATGGTGGATTTGCCGCTCCAGGATAGGTTCATAGTCCTCTTCCATCTCCCTCCCGGCAACCTCAACGACTATGGCTAATGGCAGCCTGGACTCAGAAGGCACATCGGTTATTTCAGGACCAATCACCTCAAACTTCCCGTCCTCTACCTCATCCATCTCCTTGGTGGTAACCCACTCAACCATAGGGGTAAACCCACCACCACACTCTAAATACCACTGTCCTTTTCGTATCCTCTCCCCCTCAAAAGCCGGGCCATAGCCGGTTGGAATCGGTATCTCACTTACACTAACCTTCAGTCCTCTCACCTCTATGGCTTTGGCGACTATTTTGTCGTGAGGAACGTTGGAGACAACGTGCTCGTAGGTACAGATGCCGGTAGGCAGGACTTCAGGTATTGGGGTGTCGGCAATAGTCGGGAATCCAAAATTGATTGCCCCAGCAGCGTTGGCGTACCACTCATCGGTGACATAACCTAGAGGCATGGCGAAGGCAAAGGTGCGGTCCTTGTTATAGATAAGGTGTTTTCTGTACTCTCCAGGGCCAATGCCTCCAAAGGAAAAGCTCACCCTGATGGCGAAGCCGATGGCGAACACCGCAGCGGTAATATCAGGACCAAAAGAGACCAAACGGGTGGGCCAGCCAATCTGTACCCCGGCCTCAATTAGCTGTTCGGAGAATCTTTTTCCGTTATGCTCTGCGGCCATAAAGATGTAAAGGTTCTTCTGCTGGAGTTCCTGAGCGATCTCCTTGGCTATCTGTGGATTAGGCGCAGCACCAAGAATGGCAGCAAAGCCGGGGGCAGTACCGTCAACAAATTCAATACCCCTCTTTCTCAGGATTACATCATCAGCGGCACCCAACCAGATATTAGAATCGGTAGTATCTTCTTGCTTAGTATAAAACTCAGGTGCTTCCAGATATCTTATGGCTTCGATGATTTCCTCGGCAAAGAAGGTTGCCATCCCGGCATCAAGGGCTGGTGCCAAATAGGGCAGAGGGCAGTGCTCCCTCACCGGGGGTGGCAGAAGTGATTTACACTTCTTTAGAACCGGCTCCATATCACCTAGTTTTTCCACCGGAATGCCTAAAATCCCGTAAATCACCGGGAGATAATAGGCGGTATTGGGGAAGCCTACCGGTTCATTTGCTCCCCATCTATCCATTGCCTCCTGCCATTTCTTCTCGGCTTGGTCTACAATTTTGTGAGCTCCTCTAATCGCTGCTGAGGCGATAATTTTGGACATACCTCAAAGCCTCCTTATCATTTAGCTTTAACAGTTAAGCTGCTTCCAGTTCTCGTCTCATTGCCATATCGTAGAGTATCCTTTCTCTAGCCTTGTCTATGCCTAAGGCTTGGCGCTTCTTGTCAATATGGTCAATCATAAGGTGGGCGGCTTTAATTGGGTCTGGCTCAAAGGCCCACATTCCACCATATATAGCTTCGAAGTCCTCAAATAGGTATTTGCTTACTTCTTCACTGTCCAGAGTAGGCCAGTTGACGCCAAACACAGTGAATACCCCTGAGCCAACAAAGTATTGACCAATGGAGATTGCCTTCTCGCTCATCCACTCGGGGGCAGCCCCAGCCACAGGCAGCTCACTGATGTCATCGCCTAAACCACCATCCTTCACCATAGCAGTAGCTGCTATCAGGATGCGGCTGTTATCAACGCAGGAACCTAAGTGCAATACCGGGGGAATACCTACTGCTTCACACACTGAAGCTAGTCCCTCACCGGCATATTTTGATGCTGCCTCCGGGGTCATCAACCCAGCTTTGGCAGCAGCCAAGGCACTGCAACCGGTTTGAAGTACCAGTACATCATTCTTTATCAGTTCCTTAATCATAGTAGTATGAATATCATCGTGCTTAACTCGGGGGTTATTACAACCGACGACACCGGCTACCCCCCTGATTCTGCCATTGATGATATTATCATTTAGGGGTCGGTAGGAAGCCCGATAGAGACCACCCAGTAAGTAGTTAATAGTTTCGTGGCTGAATCCAGCAACTAGGTCAGTTTGCTCCTCAGGAATATCAATGTTGCTCCCTCTGCTGGGGAAGTTCTCAATAGCCGTTTTGACTATAGCTCTAGCCGACTCCATAGCGTTGTGCTCGTCAAACTGGATATGAGTAGCACCGGTGATTTTAGCCTTGGGTGAGGTGGTGATAATCTTGGTGTGGTAGCACTGAGCGATATCGGGTAAGGACTGCATAATACATTGAATATCTACCACCATAGCCTCTACTGCCCCGGTGACCAGAGCCAGCTCCTGCTGCAAGAAATTCCCGGCTAGAGGTATACCGTGGCGCATCAATATTTCGTTGGCAGTGCAACACATGCCGGCTATGTTTATCCCGCTAGCCCCCTTAGATTTAGCCAGGGCTACCATCTTGGGGTCTTGAGCAGCAACTACAATCATCTCGGAGAGCAGGGGGTCATGACCATGAATGATAAGATTTACCTCGTCCCGGCTGAGCACCCCCAAATTTATCCTGCCCAAAACTGGTGCCGGGGTGCCAAAGAGAATATCCTGAAGCTCGGTGGCAATCATACTGCCTCCCCAGCCATCAGATATAGCGCATCTGACCCCTTGGCGAAGCAGGTTTCGGTAATCCTGGTCAACACCGATATGGGTTCGGTGCATTATCTCCACAATCTCTCTATCTATGCCTCGGGGAGCAGCTCCCTCTCGCCTCCATAGCTCTTGACGCTTTAGCGGTGCTCTTCTTAAGAACAGGACTTCACCCTCCTGTTTACCAAACTCAGCCAGAGCTATTTCACCAATATCAATAGCTATTTCCTGATTACTGCGGTCTCCAATCTCCACACCCCAATCCAGAGCCAGTTGTAACAGCTTCTGCTCATCCTTAATCTCATAGCCTGGGGCTTCACCCTTGGCTACGGCTAGGAAAGTCTCAGCCACCCCTCGGCCATGGTCGGAGTGAGCCGCTGCCCCGCCGGCTATCATCCTGATGAAATTACGGGCGGCAATGGTCTCAGCAGTGGCTCCACAGATACCCCTTCGCTTATGCTTTTCCTCTGGTGTTTCCTCTCTACCTTTGGGAGGAGGCACCCGGCATGGTCCCATCCCACAGTGCTTGCAGCAAC
>JABUBO010000405.1_pt1 | contig 13793 bp, 12 predicted proteins | sample 7240361 | NCBI WGS metagenome assembly JABUBO01 (sample SAMN07256346, study PRJNA390944) | subsurface metagenome | isolation source: Methane hydrate marine sediment | place: Pacific Ocean: Eastern North Pacific, ODP site
CGTCTACCTCTTTGGGTGGAATATGCATAGGAAACCCGACCGTTTATGTGGTGCATGGGGAAGAAGCGAACTGTGAAATGTTTGCTGAATGGATAAAAACGGAAGTTGGACTTGAAGCTGTAGTGCCAAAGGCAGGAGACACCTTCACAGTTTAGAGTAAATGGAAAGTCCGGGGAAGCTATCATTGTTGCCATGATTCGGTAACAAAATAAAAGTGAAAGGATTTTATTGTAGAATAAAAGCCCTAACTTTTGGTTCTGGACTTTTTTGTTCAACGAACAACCAATACCAAACTATTCTCGTTTCTTTGTTTTAGCAAGATACCGTTTTGCAACCAAGAAGTTCTCCAAACGATCTCTTTTAACTTTCAGTGGATCAATTTTTTTGATATATTTGATTAGTATAATAAGGATGACAATCACAATAGCGACTGGAATTATTGGTAGCCATCCCCAGATTGAGAAGGGATCAATAACTACTTTGAGGGCTGATGCGGCAACAGTTATTCCGATGAAAGTTGTTAGAATCCAAGTGTAAACCTTTGAGATGAGATCAAATTCAGATTTCAGCAACATTTCGAGATGCTTCTCTTCTATGACATCTCCAAATTGATCTACCAAAGCTAGAAAATGATTTTTTTCTTTATCGTTTTCCTTTGGCAAGATAAAGCCCTCAATATTGTTCTTGATGTTTGAATACATGGATTTTTAACATTTTTGCTGTCATCTGCTCTTTGGTTAGTTAAATAATTATTTTCCATTCTTATGAGACTCTTCATAAAAAGTTCAAACCTATTACTGATTTTTGTTTCACAAATCACATATTACTAAACAAACATATATTGACCAGGAAGTGTTATTGCAGTCCACAAAAGAAGAAAGGAAAACAAAAAAGGAAATGATAGAATGAATAAAACCAAAATAATTGCAATCTCAATAATAGCTGTTCTTGCCTTAACTATCGCATTGGGAGCATACCAATATACTAACCTCACCAACCAATCAAATATCACAATAAATAGCCTAACTGCTCAAACAAACTACCTCATTAATCATTCAGCCAACCTGACTATTGAAAGAGACAACCTGAAAGAGGATGTAAACTCGCTTATCAACCAAAGAGATAGTGCATGGGAAACATATTGGGAGACCCAAGAAGCTTTAATTATTGCTAACAATGACATCGATTTTCTAACCAATGAGAGAGGCTATATTAAAAATGAATTAAACTCAGTTATCACCCAAAGAGACCAAGCTAATACTAAAGGCGCATCATTGGAAGAACTTCTAACCATTGCAAACAACGACATTTCATCCTTAACCGATGAAAGAAACAACCTCAAAAATGATATACAGCTAATTAGCTACCGAATAAATGAATTGGAATACATACAATCCTATGCTATTGACAGAATAGTTCTTGTTGGAGGAGTCATAACCGATACAGGCTCAGCAATTAAGATAACCGGAGCCATAATAAATGCAGGCCTCAATGATGTTACAGGTGTAGGCTATCATTTCCAAGGCTGGGACCTTCTTGGAGAATTATGCATCAACATAACAACAAATCTCAATGGAGATTTAGACACTAGAACATCTATAGAAACAGGTCAATACAAAGAATTTAGTTGCACTCTGGATTATACCCCATATGCCTTATCAAGATATGCTGTAACCCCTGTATGCGATGACTCAACTACCTAACCCCAATATTTTTTTGCAAAAAGACGAATTCATACATTTTCCGAGCAAGAAATAGCAAAGGGACAGCTTTCACTGATGGGGAGAATTTTGAAGTTACTGACCCAATTCCAATACCTGATAGTGAACCTCCAGATTTGACTGTGCCTCAGTTACCCTTACTTTTTAATACACAAAATCCGGAAATAACATTTACAGGATATGCTTGGGACCAAAGTGGAGTTCAAGAGGTTATAGTAAATGGTGAACTTGCCACAGGATTCCACCCCAACCAAGAATGGTTCTTTTGGCAAAAAATTGCCTATTTAATTGAAGGATTAAATACCATTAATTTTAGTTGCTGTTTAGTTAGTTCATGTTTAACTGAATATAAGATGGGATATGACCAGCACACCCGGAAGCAGTCTCTTCGTGAAAAGTAAGGGCAATTAACGGGTAAAACCTTAAGTTCACCCTTATACACTTACGCTAAGAAGTGGGATGACAATGAAAGTTCAGATGTTTTCTTTGTTTTTCAAACCTACAGAAAATATCAATACTATTTGTTTTCCTATTGTAGAATATCAATCCTGTTGTGGTCATAAGCGTTGAATCTCACAGAAAGAGTGCAGAATCTTGAGTATGCTATCCGTGATGTTGTAGGGCATGCTAGGCAACTGGAAAAGAAAGGAAAAGATGTCATATATCTTAACATCGGAGACCCATTACTGTTTGACTTCGAAACGCCTGAACACATCAAAGAGGCACTAATTCAAGCAGTGAAAGAGGGCTTCAATGCGTATTCTCCTTCAGAGGGCATTCCTGAACTAAGAGACGCAATCTGCGAGAAGGAAAAAAAGGTTGGTGACATCGACATTTTGCCCGAGAATGTGATAGTTTCTAACGGCGTGTCTGAGGGAATTCAGATGGTCCTCGGAGCATTGGTTGAAAACGGGGACGAGGTTTTGGTGCCGGGTCCTGCTTATCCGCCTTACATTTCGTACACCGAGTTCTTTGGAGGTAAAGCTGTTCAGTACAAAACTTCCGAAGAGAATGGATGGCAACCTGACTTGGATGATGTTAGATCTAAGGTAAATGACTCAACACGGGCGATAGTTATCATAAACCCTAACAACCCATGCGGAGCCCTATACGACAAGAATACTGTCAAGGCAATGGTTGATCTGGCGGGAGAACATAATATCCCGTTGATATCTGATGAGATTTATGACCAGATCGCATATGACGCGCCTGTGAGTACAGCTAATGTAGCCAAGGATGTTCCTGTTATCGGGCTTAACGGCTTCTCAAAAGTCTATTTGATGACAGGCTGGAGGCTGGGTTACGTGTACTTTACAGGACAGGATGAAGAAGCATTGGAGGAACTGCGGGAGCATGTCACAAAAGAGGCGAGAATACGGCTTTCCGCTAATACTCCTGTTCAGAAAGCAGCTGTGGAAGCCTTGAGAGGACCCCAAAATTACATTTCTCGCATGGTGAAGAAGCTACGGGAAAGAAGAGATTATTCCCATAGGCGCCTCAACGAGATCGATGGAATCAGCTGTGCAGAACCTAAAGGGGCTTTCTATTTCTTCCCTAAAGTTGACGGAATTGGGTCAAAATGGAGAGACGACATGGCTTTTGTTCGTGATCTATTGGAACAGACGGGCATCGTCTTTGTTCACGGCTCTGGCTTCGGATCAGCATACGGTTCGGGACACTTCAGAGGAGTATTCTTGCCGCCCATAGAAACCCTTGAGAAAACTTTTGATAGACTAGATCCGTTCATGGCGTCGACAGGACAATAACTTGGCACTAATGGACTTCAAACCAGATTCTTAAAATCTTGAGTTTCGTTAGAATTAGGCTGGAGTTCTCACTTGATGATTCAGTAGCCTTTCCACGCGTCAGGATTTTGATATTTCACTTTAAGGCGGTCATTATCAAATAACGCATGTAGAAATGTTTGGAACTCTTCGTTTGAAAGCCTTTTGGCTGACATTGCAACTCCTAAATTATTTTGAGCCTTCAGTAAATATATAGCAGTTACTGCGGACACAAATATACTTCAAAAACCGATGTACCCTGTTGCTGACATTCGTTATTGTATGGTTAATTCTGAGAGTTATCGATTCAATTTATCGACGAGTTTTTGGTAAGAACGGATCATTAGTAATTGCTTGAGTTACGGCTTTGTTAATAGCATCAATTCTGCAATGAATAAAGAGTGGTCTTCAATATTAGGAGAGAACAGTTGGGATATGCATAGGATTTTGTGTGCCAAAAAGGTGAACTTGTGTTCTTTACGAAAAGGAAGCAACCGTTAAATAACGCTTCTCTACAAAACTGAACTGCATCTCTACTGTTTAACCTGTCAAAAGATATACGGAAACGGTGAAAAAATAATGAAGATAGCTGTGTTTGTTTACGAGTATCCACCCAAAATTGTTGGTGGCTTAGGAACCTATGCTGCGGAGATAACGCGTAAGTTCGTTTTGCTTGGTCACGACGTCACGGTCTTCACAATGAATGATGATAAAGGAAGCCTCCCTACCAGAGAGCTTCTGCGTGGCATAGAAATTCATCGTCCCATCCACATCGACGTTTCTGATTCCCTGCCGGATGTAATCGCGGAAGACGTTAAGAAGTGGGGCAGAGGAATTCAGTTCTTCTCAAAAATTTTGATCTACAATTATCTAAGCGCCTCAAAAATGGTTAACGAACTTGTTAGAGTCGAAGACTTCAAATTTGATCTGGTGGTAGCCCATGACTGGCTCTCAGTTATTGCTGGCATAACTATCCAAAAAGAGCTGGGAATACCTTTGGCTTTTCATGTACACTCCAACGAGAGAGGACGAACATTAGGCAACGGCTCAGGTGTAGTCAGAAGCATAGAAAACAGGGGAGGACAGATGGCGGACATGGTCATAACGGTTTCTTACGCGATGCAGGATGAACTGATACAGGCTGGTTTTCCTGCAGAGAAGATTCGAGTTTGCTACAATGGTGTGGATCCAAAGAAGTATAATCCTGAGCAAGTGAGTGAAGAACGAATTAAGGATGTTAGAAAAAAATATGGGCTCACCAAAGATGACATGATGGTACTCTTTGTGGGAAGACTCGTATGGGTCAAGGGGGTAGATAAACTCATCAGGGCAATGCCCCAAGTCTTGCAAAAGATTCCTAACGCAAAACTGGTGGTTGTTGGTCTCGGTGACATGCGAGACTATCTGGAAGGTCTTGTTCGTAATCTACACCTTGAAGATATTGTTAAATTCCGTTTCGAGTTCATACCCGAGGAAGAGCGAATCGCCCACTATGCGGCGTGTGATGTTGCAGCTTATCCTAGTCTCTATGAGCCCTTCGGAATTGTCACCTTAGAGGCTATGAGCATGGAGAAACCAGTAGTTGTTGGAGCCGCAGGCACCAGCGGAATGAGAGAGATTGTCAGCATTAGTGGTTCTGATCAATGCGGATTCCACATTAACCCGAACGACCCGACGGACATTGCTTGGGGAATTACAAGTGCCATCGAAGACCCTGAGAAAAGGATTCAATTTGGACGCAACGGCAGGAAACGTGTTCTTGAACTCTTTAGTTGGAACACAGCTGCAAAGTCAACGATTGATCGCTATTCTGAACTTTTAGGGTTGAAAAAATCTTAAGGTTTCTTCTGCCTAAACTTGTTCTTTAGTTGGAAGAAAAAATGGGAAGAAATGAAGTTCGAAAAGATTATTTGCTGAATCGGTGGGTTGTCATCGCTAAAGAACGTAAGAAGAGACCCACAGATTTTGTTAAGAATGATCTTTTGAAGAATGAGGGTGTTTGTCCTCTCTGTCCTGGTAACGAGCGTATGACGCCTCCAGCGGTACTGGTGTATCTTTCTTCTAATGGGACGATCAGAAAGGAAAGAGATCAGAACGGTCTCCGCCATAAAGAGTGGCTAGTGAGAGTTGTACCAAACGCGTACCCTGCTTTCACTCCTCCAACTGAAGAAAATGTGACTTTTAATGAAAGGTTTGCTCTTGCAAGTGCTGTGGGTCATCACGAAGTCATCATAGAATCGTCATGTCACGATGAACATCCTGGGGCAGCGCGAGTTTCCCAGCTGGTTCATGTGATAAACGCTTATCTTGATCGCCTAACCGCCCTTTCCGGAAAGCCGTACATAAAGCATGTGACAATTTTCAGGAACCACGGGCGCGAAGCAGGAGCATCTCTCTCCCATGCTCACACTCAGCTGATTGCAACTCCATTTATTCCAACTCTGATTGCAGAGGAACTTGAGACAAGCAAAACATTCTGGAACAAAAACCATGAGTGCCTGCTTTGTGATGTTTTGAAGAGAGAGAAAGAGGGTCCGCGTTTCATTTGGGAGAACAACAGTTTCGTGGTTTTTGCTCCTTGGGCAAGTGTTAACCCCTTAGAGTTTTGGGTTATGCCCAAGCGTCATCAGTCAAACATGCTAAGTATGTCTGGGGACGAGGTTAAGGATTTGGCTGAGACTATGCGGGTTTGTTTAGGTGGTTTGCGGTCTTTGCTGAATGATCCTCCATACAATTTTGGTTTCCACACTTTGTTAAGTGAAGATGATGAGGAGTGTTATCATTGGCATCTGGAAGTTTATCCCCGGTTGGCTATATGGGCTGGTTTCGAAAAAAGCACAGGGATATTCATTAATGTGATTTCGCCTGAAGACGCTGCCACCGAACTTAGGGCTGCGGTTCAGACAGAGAAGAAAGCTTTGCAGTAGCCGTTAAAGGATGTTAGCTGTATAGGCTCAGCACTTTTCTGATGCCATCAATTGTAAGATGGTACTTGTCGGTTTCTTCTGAACGAAACGACTGCGCGTAACCTGATGTAATCAGTTTTTGAAGGTGACCCTGAAGCTCCGGGGCTTCCATTCGGGTCCATTCCGAAATCTGTTGAATTGTTAACGCTTTGGATGATTCCGTTGCTCCTATGTTGTGGAGCATAATCAAAAGGCGTAGTTGATTGGGCTGCTCATCGTTGTATGAACGAAAAGAATGATTCTCGCCCAAAATTATTCAACCACCTTTCTGTAAACCTCAACAGTCTTCATAGCAACTGTTTCCCAACTATAAGCCTTGTGGAGCTTTTCTTTCGCGTTCTCAGTCAACCATTTAGCATGATCTGGATCAGACAAGATTCGGTCGATCCCCCATGCGATAGAATCGGGGTTCCTCGGATACACGAAAATTCCTGTGCGATCATGGTCTATTACTTCAGCTAAGCCGCCCACTTGGCTGGCTACCACGGGAACACCAGTAGCCATCCCCTCAAGGGCAACTATGCCAAACGGTTCATAGATGGAGGGCACAACCAGAACATCTGCGCTGGTCATGAGGTCAATAACTTCTTTGTCAGGAGCAAAACCTGTAAACTGAATCTTTCCGCCGTGTCCACTGGCGCGGGCTTCGGCTTCTAGGATGTCTCGTGACCATCCTTCTCCGACGATAATATATTTTGCTTCTGGATAACGTCGGGCTATTGTTGGTATTGCTCTGATGAAGTATTCTATTCCCTTTTGTGGAACTAGGCGTCCTACGCAGAGGATCAGTTTTTCGCCGTAGCCTACTCCGTAACGTTTTCTAACCATTTCCCTGTCAACGGAAGTTTGATACTGTGTTGTGTCTATCGCGTTCGGGATCACGTCAACCTTGTCCCATGGCAGATTAAAATGATCACAGATTTCGGTTTTCATTGATTGGCTGCACACGATGACTCTGTCGGCTTCGTATGTTGCCCACCATTCTATTCCATTTATAGAGAATGAGTTGGGGCTGTGGAGACCCTGTGCTCTTCCAATCTCGGTACTGTGCACTGTAAGGACCATCGGTTTTTTCAGGTAATGTTTAAAGGAGATTCCTGAGAAGGCGGCTAACCAGTCATGAACGTGCAGAAGATCAAAGTCAAACGATTGGCTCACGTCTGCCATTCTTTTTGACAGAAAGTGATTAAACAACAGAACCCATGTGAGAAAGTTGGGGTGCCCCAAATCTGTTGAGGCACGGTATACTTTGACTCCGTCCATTTCTTCGTAGTTTGGTGATCCGGGAAAGTCCAGCGTGAAAAGGTGAACGTCGTGGTTTTGCTGAACAAGGGCTTTGGCTAAGCCTTCACAGTGGCGGGCTATTCCACCCACAACTCTTGGCGGGAACTCCCATGTTAGTTTGGCCACTTTCATCCTTTGGCTCACCATGCTTTAGTTATTGCAGTTAGGTTGTTTAGTTGTTTTGGTGAATTGAATCTTGCTATTTAATATATTGAATCTGTAATATGGTCACCGAATATAAGTTTCTTTTTCCGTTAAGAAAAGTTGGTGTTTATTAGGTGCGAAATAATTAGAGGTTCTAAACTCGTGATTGGTGTATACAGTGAAGGTTTTGTTTGTCTGCACAGGAAATGCTTGCCGAAGCCCATTGGCGGATGCACTGCTGAAGAAACTTAGACCAGACATTGATGTTGATTCTGCAGGAACCTACGCTTACTACAAGGTTGTGGACTTGACGAGGAGATATGCTGAGCAGGAAGGAGCCAACGAATTCTTGAAGACAGTTCCTGACGGTTTGGAATCGAAGAATATCTGCGTTTACGATCTGATAGTAGCCATGGAAACTGAACACGAGTCAGCTATTCTTAGGCAGTCGCCAGAGTGCGCTGACAAGGTTGTGGTGTGGCACATCAACGACCCCTACCAGCTACCCTACAAGCAAGCCTCACACGAGTTTGATAAGATAAAAAGCAAAGTCGCACACCTAGCAAAATCACTATAACTGCATGTAAACCTCATTGCAAAAGTGAGTGTTTTTGGGATTAATTTTTTATCCCCCAAAATGCACACTTCGTTGTGTTTAATATTACTGGTTCTTGAACGCTGTTCAGTTTGAAACGTCGCTTTTATGGTTGTTTTTTCCTGTTGATGAATGAGAAAGATGTTATTTCTTTTGTTATTCATTTTGTTTTCTATCTTTTTGATTTTGTCCCCTAGTATTTTTGGGGTTAACAAAGAGTTTATTTTTCCTCTGCTTCAGTTAAAATTGTCAAAAAAAGTTAGTTTTCTTGAGCTTCAGAAATTGATTGCCAGAATTTTTTCCTACGGATCAAATGTATTCAAATATTTGGTGCAAAGTGATTTTCATGTTTTGTTTCTTTGGACACAAGGCTTTATTCTTTGGATTTTAGGTTGGTACTCATGGATTTTACAGGTAGAATTTTCATATATAATTCTTACCTACATTTCGATTCTCTTTTGTGTTCTAGCTATCTTTGTTAGGTCATTGAAGATTCAAACAGAATTTTTAACTGATAGTTGAGAGCGTCAGAAAGTACTATAGCCTTGTGGGTAGTGGATCAATTTTTTCGAATAAACTGACCGTTTTATGTTATTCGTGTGTTTTGGTTGGGAACCTTCGAACAATATTGTTTCTTCATTTACTAAAGACCTGATCGGCGTCTTTCCGAACCTTTTTTGACTTTCAACCTTCAGGTTCTAAGATAAAATTGTCATTTCTGTAAGGGGTTTTACCTTTGCTTTTAAAAGATTCAATTGATATATGATGCTATATCATAAGAGGAGCGAAAAGTGTATGGTTACTGTTTTGGACAAGCCTGAAAGGGTTAAGGAAGTTGACAGGAGCGACATGCTCAGCGATTTGGCTAAGACTCCTAATTATTGTCGAGATGCGATAAAGAGGGCTAAGCAGGTAGACGTGCCTGAAAAGGTGAATCCCAAGAATATCGTAATCGTTGGTATGGGTGGCTCAGCTATAGGAGGAGAAATCCTACATGACTGGCTCCGAGACACGCTCCCCATTCCAATCGAAGTCTGCAGAGACTACACTCTTCCAGCATACGTAAACAAGGACACCCTAGTATTCGCAAACAGCTACTCAGGAAACACAGAAGAAACCCTAACCGCCTTCCTAACAGCAATCCACAGAAAATGCACTATATTGGCAGTAACTTCGGGCGGACAACTTGAGGCATTCTGCAAGAAACTACAGGTAACCCACGTGATAATTCCCTCGGGTCTGCAGCCCCGCGTCGCCATTCCCTACATGTTCTTTCCTCTTCCGGTTCTCATGGAAAAACTGGGAATACTCTCCAACACAGAAGATGAACTAGAAGAGGCAATAGCTGTTCTAGAGAAGGTATCCAAAGCAAACGCTCCAGACGTACCAACAGACAACAACAGGGCGAAACAGCTTGCCACAGAATTAATGGGAACAATTCCCGTGATCTACGGTTTCAGGCAATACACTTCCATAGCCCACAGACTGAAAGCCCAATTCAACGAAAACAGCAAAGTCCCAAGCAAATCCGACATCTTCCCAGAACTGAACCACAACGAAACCGTGGGATACGAAGCCCCAGAAACCCTAAGCAAAAAACATTCTGTCATCCTTATCCGAGACCCCCAAGAGTCCCCAGAAATCAGAAACAGAATAGAAACCACCACAAACCTCGTATTCAACAGAGCCAACAAAGTAACGGAAATCACGGCAGAGGGAAAAGGAAAGCTGGCAAAAATGTTTTCAGTCTTGTGCACGGGCGACTACGCAAGCGTCTACCTAGCAGTTCTGCAGAACAAGGACCCAACCCCCGTGAACATTATTGTCAGAGTGAAAAGCGAGTTAGCCAAGAAAAGCGGTATGAAAGAACAGTTTGAGGCTGAACTGGCAAAACTGAAATGAACATTGTGTTTTTATTGACGTAATACTGTAGGCGTATAGAATCCCACTAATAGCTGCGGAGCGGAAAACCGTGAAACAAAAAGACAAATACGAAATCATAAGCGAAATGGCGAAGCGACGAGGCTACTTCTGGCCCTCCTACGAAATATATGGAGGAATCAGCGGCTTCCTAACTTTCGGTCCCCTCGGCTCATTACTAAAAAAAAGGCTAGAAGACAAGTTCAGAAGATTCTACCTCCAACCCTTAGCCATACTCGAAATAGAAACCTCCGTGATTATGCCCGGAAACGTTCTGGAAGCTTCCGGTCACGTAGAAAACTTCAAGGAACCAACAGTTGAATGCACTAAATGCCAACGCAAGTTCCGAGCCGATCATCTGCTCCAAGAGTTCGGAAAAATGACCGACACAGAAACCGAGAAACTCACTCTCCAAGATATCATGGACGAACTAAAAAACCGGAACATCCGCTGCCCAGAATGTGGCGGAACCTTCAGCAAAGCTGAACAGTTCATGACCATGTTCGCAACCACGATTGGACCATACTCCGACTCTGTCGGTTATGGGCGTCCCGAAGCAGCTCAAGGAATATTTGTGGAGTTCAAGCGTATCTTCGAAAGTGCTCGGGGACGTCTTCCTTTGGGAGTTGCACAGATAGGTCGCGTTCTCAGAAACGAGATTTCTCCACGGCAAGGTCCCATACGGCTGAGAGAATTCACGATCATCGACATCGAATTTTTCTTGGACCCAGAGGACAAAAAATGTCTCGTGCTGAAAGAAGTGGAAAATGAAACGTTAAGGTTGGTACTCGCAGAAAACAAAATGAAAGATAATACAGAACCAGTAACAGTCACCGTAAAAGAAGCTGTAAGCAAGGGCATCATCAAGGAAGAGTGGCAAGCCTACTTCATGGCTTTAGCCAAAAGATTTCTGGTGGAGCTGGGTGTTCCAGAGGAACAGCAGCGTTTCATCGAAAAACTTGAGTGGGAAAGAGCCCACTACTCGGTGCAGGGCTTTGATCAAGAGGTATATCTGGAACGGTGGGGCTGGACAGAAGTTTCCGGTCACAACTACAGAACAGACTATGACCTGAGCTGCCACATGAAAGCCAGCGGTGTAGACTTGACAGCCTTCAAGGAATCCGAGAGTGGTGGAAGAAGATTTGTTCCACATGTTATAGAACCCAGTTTCGGATTAGATCGGCTGGTATATGTTGCTTTAGAGTATGCGTACACAAAAAGAAATAAACGAACCCTTTTGAGTTTATCCCGTGACCTTGCTCCCATACAGATTGGTGTTTTTCCTTTGGTGAACAAAGACGGCTTACTTGAGAAGGCGGATGAGGTCTATCATAGGTTGACCAATGAGGGTTTCACTGTGGATTGGGACTCGTCAGGTTCCATTGGAAGGCGATATGCGCGAGCAGATGAAGTGGGAACGCCTTTAGGAATCACCATCGACTATACAACTCTCGAAGATGGCACTGTGACATTACGTGACCGTGACAGTTGGAAGCAGGTAAGAAGCAATATCGACAATCTTCCGGATCTGCTCTACGCCTACTTCCGTAACAAAATAGACTTTGAGGATCTGGGGCAACTGATCGAACGCCGAAATAGTGTAGAACAGAAAAGCTAACTGTTTTTAAGAGACTCAAGGCTATTTAATTTTGGTTATAACTAGGATATTCATGGGGCAACGATATGGTATTTCCTGTAGAGACCGAAGAACGAGTGAAAAGACAAGCGCTAAACGTTTCAAGAGACCATCTTAGAGAAGTAGTGGATATTTCCCGCAAAATTTCCCAGCTGGTGACGGCCTTCGTGAATGACGACAAGAATTTAGCTCAAGAATTATTCGCTGACATCAAGAAGCATCAAAATAGCGTAGATATTGCACAACGCAATGTTTCACGGGAGCTCGCAGAAATAGGAGCCATATTGATGAGCCGAGAAGACTTCCTCCGTTTCACTAACCTGACAAGCGAGATAGCTGACTGCTGTGAAGGAATAGGATTTAGACTGCTTCATATTATGGAAAGGGGCTGGAAAGTTCCGAATCAAATAAAGGAAGACATGATTAAGCTTTCGGACGCTGTTTTTTATACAATCTCCAAGCTTAGAGAGACCGTTATGACACTAAATTATGGCGTTTCCAAAGCATTGGAGAAAGCTAGAGATGTTGAAGCTGCAGAACGCACAGTGGACGGTCTATACCGACAACTGGAAATAGACCTCATAGACAGCAAAATGGAACTTCCGCCCATGTTTCTCTTGTTGAATGTAGTTCAGCATCTGGAGGACGCCGCCGACAAGGCTAAAGCCGCCTCGGACGCCGCTCGCATACTGGCGCTCACCATCTAAAGTGAAGTTGTATGCCCGAGAAGATTGAAACCGAACTCCTAGACAATTTTCTTGTAGTTTGGAACCCTGAGGAAGGGTCGGGACTCTATAAACTCGGCTATTACGGCAAGCCCATAGGTATTCCCAAGCCAAAAATTCCTGAATTTGATGTTCCCCTGATTCTTGACCTCATGGAGGGCGTTTATCTGGTGGAGAACAAAAAAATCAGCGTTTATGGAGGACCTGAACGGAAAGCGGTCAGCTTTTCGAAGTTGCGGAGAAGGGCGAGGAAGCTGTATGAAGATTTTGACGCAAAGTATGCGGTTTATCGTGACCTGCGGGGTCAGAAGCTCATCGTTACGCCAGGCATAAAGTTTGGCTGCGATTTTGCGATTTCGGTACGAAAGGCTAGCGAAGAGGTTACGGCGACGGATGTTGTGAAGGCGGGGAGGTTGGCTACAACTGTACGTAAACGGTTCATTATTGCCATACCTGACCTAGAAGCCGAAGGTATACGTTACCTGATCTTCAAGTGGTTCAAAGCCTAGCTTTTATCTTTGGAGTTTTTCTCGAATTTCGGGCAGAGTCTCTTCTTGGGACCGTTTGATTCCCAACGTCGTTATACGATAATTGCCTTCTTCGGTTTTTGTTGCTGATCCTTCTCGGCAAAGTTCACCCAGCCGGGTGCTTGTTATCTTCGCGTTTTTTCCGAGTCCAGCCTGCAGCTCTTCTTTAGTGCGATAATCTTTTGATTGCCCCAGCTTGTTGCCGATGTACGTTGCTAGAAGCTGTAAGGTCAATGTTTCGTTGTCCGTGAGCTTCTGCCGAGAAACTAGGAGAACCGGACCCTCAGGGGCAACGGCGATTACGTTTTTGCAGTCTTCAATTAGGCTTTCTAGGTCAACTGTGAGGAGGGCTTTCTTTACTGTCTGGAGGACGAAAAGAGAATGGGAAAGATACGGGTGAGAGTTAAGGCTCCCTTCGGAGAAATTGTTATCGAAGGAGACAGCGCCCAAGAAATACTCACAACACTAAAGACAATGCCGCCCCAATTCGT
>JABUBO010000406.1_pt1 | contig 13763 bp, 9 predicted proteins | sample 7240361 | NCBI WGS metagenome assembly JABUBO01 (sample SAMN07256346, study PRJNA390944) | subsurface metagenome | isolation source: Methane hydrate marine sediment | place: Pacific Ocean: Eastern North Pacific, ODP site
GAATAAATTGCAAGATTTTTTTAGTATTTTCGGTGAGGGATATTACATAAACAAACAAACGGTAGAAGAGGAGACTAAATGCCAGGGAATGTTTAATATAATTGATTACGAAACAGGTTTTAAGATTGATTTTATTATACGAAAAGACACAACGTACCATAAACTGGAATTTGAAAGACGCAGGAAAATAAAAATAACCGATTTTATTACCCGGGTTGTTTCACCTGAAGATCTGATAATTGCCAAAATCAAATGGATACAGGAATTTCAAAGTGATAAACAAACACAGGATATCAGGAATCTTTTAGCAAACCCATCGATCGATAAACAGTACATTAAGGAATGGTGTAAAGAATTAGATTTAAAAACTTTTGAACTTTTATAGCATGTCAGATACTTCCCCTCAAATGCAAAAAAAGCAATTGGAAATATTATTTTCCAAAACCCTTCAGGAAAGATTTTTAATAGGTACGGAAACTATTAACTTTGGAAGAACTTTAATTGAAAGCAGTATAATACAGGCCCCCCCCCAAAATTTCAGAGCTTGACCTAAGAATAGAAGTGTTAAAAAGGTGCTACTCATCCGTTTTTAAACAGGAAGAGATTGAGTTAATAATCAGTTCCTATAAAAACTATTATTTGCGGAAAAGTAAAATGGAAAAAATCAGGCCCTGACTCTCTTTACAACGAACCAATCATTTTTTTCGGATCGACCCATTCATCGAATTGTTCTTCGGTCACAAGCCCTGATGCCAGAGCAGCCTCTTTAAGGGTTGTCCCTTCACTGTGTGCTTTCTTGGCAATTTTTGCTGAATTTTCATACCCGATATGATTGTTCAGGGCTGTAACCAGCATCAGAGAATTATTAAGGTTCATCTGAATATTGGCAAGATGGGGTTCTATGCCAACTACGCAGTTGTCAGTGAATGAAACGCAAGCATCGCCTAATAACCGAGCTGATTGCAACAGGTTATAGATCATAACAGGTTTGTATACGTTTAGCTGGTATTGACCGTGCATACCCCCTACCGAGATTGCTATATCATTACCAATCACCTGGGCACAAACCATACAAAGGGCTTCATTCTGAGTCGGGTTTACTTTACCAGGCATTATGGAAGAACCAGGCTCATTAGCCGGAAGAATAATTTCTCCGATTCCTGTACGCGGACCTGATGCAAGCAGTCTTATATCGTTTGAGATTTTCATCAAACCGACAGCCATTTTTTTCAAGCAACCGGACACACCAACAATAGCATCATGAGCAGAAAGTGCTTCAAATTTATTTTTTGCAGTGACAAAAGGAAAACCTGTGAGGTCAGCAATCTTTTTTGCTACCAATACATCATAGCCTTTCGGGGTATTTATTCCGGTTCCCACTGCCGTTCCTCCGAGGGCAAGTTCAGAAAGGTGATCCAACGGGCATTTTAATGTTTTCATGCATTGGTTTAACTGAGCTACGTATGCAGAAAATTCCTGTCCCAGTGTTAAAGGAGTAGCATCCATTAAGTGAGTGCGGCCTGTTTTAACAATATTATTAAACTCTTTTTCCTTTTTATGGAGAGCTTGACATAGTTTCTTGATGCCCGGAACAGTTACCTCAGAAATCATTTTATATGCTGCGATGTGCATTGCCGTAGGAAATGTATCATTGGATGACTGGGATTTGTTTACATCATCATTTGGATGAATAAATTTTTCTCCTTCTCCTAATTTGCCTCCTGTGATAACATGTGCCCGGTTAGCAATAACCTCATTCACATTCATGTTGGTTTGAGTTCCGGAACCGGTTTGCCAGACAACAAGAGGAAAATGATCATCAAGTTTTCCCTCAAAGATCTCATCACAAACCTGTGCGATAAGGTCACCTTTGTCACCTGGTAAAACTCCTAGTTCAACATTGGTTTGAGCTGCAGCTTTTTTCAAAATGGCAAAAGCCCTGATAATTTCAATAGGCATTATACCATCGCCGATTTTAAAATTTTCTTTTGACCGTTGTGTCTGTGCGCCCCAATACTTATCAGCAGGAACTTCAACCTGACCCATTGTGTCTTTTTCAATTCGAATATTCATAATTATGGAGTTTTTAATTAAAAATTTTGCAACTATTTAGTTATTTATTCATCTATTACTTCAATAAATCTGGAATGATGGAATAAAGGGAATAATGGAATAATGTTTTCTATGCAAATGAATCTTCCCAATCTCCATTACTGAAATTGCATCTTGCCAAACCCTCAATTTTTTATAACCTCTGTTTCTCTTTCTTCTGTCTTTTTTCTCCAAAATATCCTAAGTTGTTGCTAATCAGATAAATGTAAATTATTTTAATAATACTTTCTCCCATTTACCCCGTGAAATCTTACAAAGCAATTTTACGGGGCATGGCCACAATCACAATCCTGTTCGTAAGACATTCTGGTCGCTATGCTCACAGAATGGTTCCAATATTCCAATATTCCAAACTTCCATTATTCCATAACTCATTTCTTTTAGCTAAACCGATTCGTAATAAAATTTCATCTCTGGTTTAAAATTACAACAATTGATCGATATTTTCAGGTGGATCGGCAATTATTGCCTTATGTTTTATAACAACAATAGGCCGCTGGATTAATTTAGGATGTTCAATTAGTATTTTTATCCATTCATGGTCAGTAAAATTCTTACCTCGGAATTGGGATTTATACACTTCTTCCTGTGTACGTATAATTTCACGGGGTTTTTTGTTCAGTTTCATCAGAACTTCTTTCAACTCTTCTTCACTGACAGGGTTTTTAATGTATTCAATAATTTCCGCATCAAGCCCTTTGTTTTGTAAATAAGCCAGTCCGGCCCGGCTTTTCCGGCATCGGGGATTGTGGTAGATCTTTAACATGGTAAGACGGGTTTAATATTTTGTTGGGTATAGGATTCAGTTAATATTTATATCATCTTCAATTTTATCAATACTCAGGAATAATGGAGTATTGGAATGTTGCCTGCCCTTGTGCAATTATGATATAATCATCTCATGGGAACTGTGACATAACAATTTATATATCACTTTTAATCTATAACTTTTTACCTATAACTTTTAACTTATAACATATAACAATTCATAGTATTCTGTATATTTTCCTCTCGAAACATTAATAAGTTGTAATGATTTTAGGTTTTCAAAACCATTACTGACCTCCAAATTCCATTAGATAAGCTTTTATGAACCCATTGAGTTCTCCATCCAATACTGCCTGAACGTTTGATGATTCGAAAGAAGTTCTGAGATCTTTAACCATTTTATAGGGATGTAACACATAATTGCGAATTTGAGATCCCCACTCGATTTTTTTCTTCTGATCTTCCAGCTTTGTTTTTTCTTCCTGTATTTTTCTTAGCTCAAGTTCGTACAGGTGAGATTTTAATATTCGTAAAGCATTTTCCTTGTTTTTTAGCTGTGAACGTGTTTCCTGATTTTCGATCACTATCCCGGTAGGGGAATGCCTGAGACGAACTGCTGTTTCAACTTTATTCACATTTTGCCCACCCGCACCGCTTGACCGGTAGGTCTCCCAGGTAATATCAGCAGGTTTAATTTCTATTTCAATATTATCGTCAACAACCGGTGAAACAAATACGGATGCAAAAGTTGTATGTCTTCTATTACCTGCATCAAAAGGGGATATCCTGACTAACCGATGTACCCCGTTTTCGCTCTTGAGGTAACCGTATGCATAATCACCTGAAAATTCAAGGGTGACCGACTTGATTCCGGCTTCATCGCCCGCAAGAAAATCAACTTGTTTTACGTTATATTTGTTTCTTTCCCCCCATCGAATGTACATCCGCATGAGCATCTCAACCCAGTCTAAACTTTCCGTGCCTCCAGCGCCTGAATTGATCTTAAGGATGGCTCCCAGGTGATCCTCCTCTTTTTGGAGCATGTTTTTTAGTTCAAGGTTTTCAGTAAGTTTTAATGTGGAATGATATTGTTCGTCAACTTCCTGTTCACTTGATTCCCCGGTTTTATAAAAGTCATATAAAACGGTAAGATCGTCGAAGCCGGATCTAACCTCCTGGTAAGCTTTTGTCCATCCCTTTAAGTCGGATATCTCTTTTAATTTCTTTTCGGCATCTTTAGGATCATCCCAGAAGTCGGGGGTAAGTGTTTTTTCTTCTTCCTCTTTTATTTGAATCAGTTTTTTATCGATGTCAAAGATGCCTCCTTAACGCAGCCAGGCGATCGGAAAGGTCTTTTATCTGTTCAGTGGTTATCATGGTAGATGCAGATAAATATTAATTTAAAACGGACATAAAATTAACAAATATTGTTTAGAAAATAAATTTCAGGTTACGGGTTTTGGATTCTGAGTCCTTTCTGGTTTCTGGTTAAAAACTCACTTCATAAATCGTTAATCGAATGTTCGTTATTCGTCGATTTTAATCGGCTCTAAACCTTATGTACCACAACAGCTTTATCCAACAATTTAGCAATATAACAACTTAGCGTTAGCCTGCCCGAAAGAAAGAATTCTTTCATTCCCGTCCGGATGACCCGGTCGGACGGGCAGGCGGGCGATCTCATGATCCGCCAGCTGGCGGAGAGTAATTTAACAATGTCCTCGACTACCCTATACATACTGCCTACTGCTGACTGCGTACTGGTGACTTATTCCTGCTGCTGCCGCTGCCACTGTATACGGTTCAGGGTTTCGAGTTACGGGCTTACCACGTTTACCCCGTTGGAATAATTATCCTACGGGGTTTACCCTGTGAAATCCTTTTTATTTCATTGGGGTAAAATGTGATCCTCGCCCTGCCTGCCCCGCAGGGAAGAATGACTGTGTCGGGGTGAAATTTAAAGTAAGAAAACATTTCATCAGGGAAGGAGCATATTTCACCGTAGTTACAAGTTTCGTGTCGATTTTTTGTTATAGGATGGCTAATTTATTCATAATCACAAGATTTTATTTTTTCAAAAATTTCTAATATTTCTGTTTTTTTTGGTATTTCTTGATTAGTCGCATAATACCCATCAAAAATAAACTCTCCTAACTCATTACATTTTTTAATACCTTCATCAACTATCTCAGCTAGTGCAACATCATGTGGTAATAATATTAGAATACTTGCATAATGATCTTCAAATTCAACATTTTCAAGATCGGTGTGTTTGATTTTACATATGTATTGATATTCCTTTTTTACAATTTCTTTTTGTTTTTTAGTAAAATCTTTTTCGTTTAATGAAAATATCACAATAAGGATACGAATTTTATTAGTCGTTCCTCCAAGTCCTCCTGAAACAAGCGATATTTCATCGTCTAATAATTCATTTTCAAAAAACATTTTACATTCTCCAAAAGCTAAAGCTGAAAATTCTTTAAGCTCTTTGTCAGGATTTTTACAATATTTTTCAAGTATTTTGTAAGCTTCTAATGTTCCAAAGTGGGCTAAATAATATAATAGCCTTTTCTTATCTTCTATTGAAGAGTTTAGTTCAAATAGTATATTGGCTTTCTTTATAATTTCTTTTTCATTTATGTTATCAAGATCAATTTTATTATGATAATCAATATATTCTTTGTGTGTGTTGAAGCTTATTCTATCCTCAATAGATTTTATTTTATCTTTATCCATAATTAAATATTATATTTTGATTGATATTTCGCTTGCCTGTAATGGTTCGCAGCTATGAGCCATGCGGGATTTATTTTTTATATTCTTTCAATAGTATAACTCTATCAAATTTAAAACATTACTGGATATAAAGCAAATCCAATGGGCTTTTAATGCTTTGTTTAGAAAATTGGTTGAAATTAGTGTAAATCCCATAATACTGGGTACTACCTACTTATTCCTGCCGCTGCTACTGCCACTGTTTCAGGTTCCCGGTTTATAGTTCCGAGTTCCAGCCGAATACAATTCGGCTCTACATTAAATGGTTTATAGTTTTCAGTTTTTAGTTCAATTATAATCAAGTATCCAGCAACCAGTATCATCTCTCCCTGTCACTCAGTCTCCCAGTCACCCAATCGCCCTTTCTCCCTTTCGCATTTTCGCCCCCTCACCCTTTCGTCTTTCAGTCTTTTCCTTATCATTCATACCCATTACTCATATTATTTATCATTGCCTTTTACCATTCATTATTCGATATTCAATATTGGATATTCATTATTACTCGTTCCCGCAAGCTACCATACAAACCACCTTAACCTCAACCTTTCCTTCACAGACGCTGCCAGGTCTTTTCAGCCGAATACAATTCGTCTCTACTCCTCGCTTTCTGCCCTTTGCCTCGACCTTGTAACCTTCAACCTGTACCACGTAACCCGAAGCCAGCACCCAGCACCCAGGTATCAAGCAAATCATTAAACTTTGCTAATCCAATTAGGGATTTCGGGTAAGTCTTTCAATTATTCGTAAAATATATCCAGTCTCAAAGCCTTTGCTCTGCCCAAAACGTAACAGTTTCCCCTTAAGGTCAAATTGATTTTTTGCTTTGATTGATTTTTTCTTTTTAGTTAATTCGGTTTCCAAAACGTGTAAATATTCCTCTTCTTCGATCTCATCCAAGGCAAGATTGATGGTTGATTCAGGAATACGTTTCTGTTTGAGTGTATAGGTAATTTTAATCCTGCCCCAATTATTAAACCTGAATTTTTCACGCACAAAGGATTTAGCAAAGCGGTTATCATCAACAAATTTATCCTCTACCAGACTATTGATAATTTTTTCAATAGCCATGTTTTCAAATCCCCAATCAGACAATTTTTGATGAACATAAAAACTACATTTTTCCTGGTTGCTGCAAATCTTTTGGATACGAGCTAAAGCTTGTTTGGGTGTGATTTGGATTTTTTTCATCATCGACTAAAATTTATGATTCCGCGAACCATACGGTCCTTACCATTTATATCCTTCTTAAACAGAACCTCCCTGAACTTTTTCTCTCTAAGCAGGGAGAGTATTCTATTCCCCATGTTCTCATGTATCTCGAAATAGATCTTGCCCCCGGGTTTTAATATTTTTTCACCCATTTCACAAAGGGCAGTATAAAAAATCAGTGGGTTATCATTTGGGACAAAGAGAGCTTCTCCTGGTTCAAAATCAATAACATTACTGGAAATCAGCTCTTTTTCCTTTTCGGGAATATAGGGAGGATTACTTACAATAATATCATAAAGCTTGCTTATTCCTGATGGATCTGTGATATCAAATGGGTAAAAGTGTATGTTGTTTACGCCATTACGGGCTGCATTTTCTCTTGCCAATTCGAGTGCTTTGGTCGAATGATCAACTGCATCAATATTTGAAAAGGGGAGGAGTTTACCCAGGGCAATAGCTATACAGCCGCTTCCTGTTCCAAAATCGATGATATCTGCAGGATCGTTTGTTTCCTCAATTACCCATTTAACAAGCTCTTCCGTTTCAGGTCTGGGAATCAGCACATCGGGCGTTACTTTAATCTGACACCCATAAAATTCTGTTTTCCCGGTTATATACTGAATGGGTTTATTTGTTTTTAACTCATCTAAGTTGAATTTTAATTTATGCAGGACAGATTGGGGTAATTCAAAAGAGCTTTTTAAGATAAGATCAGTTTTGGAGAAGCCCAATAAATCTTCAAAAATCAGGTAAACAATGGCCTGAATTTCCTTTTCCGGGTATAAAGATTTGAGTTCCTTTTTAAAAATACGAACCCACTCTTTAACAGTGTTTGGTTTTGTTTTCATATAGTTAAAATTCATATATTAATTACTAATCAGTCGAAGCAAATTGTTTGATCATAAGCTCAAGTTGCAGTTGATCATATTGGAATATTTCCTGCCCGCCGACCTGTCCGCCGTAACGCAGTGAAGGCGGAAGCGGGCGAAGGCGGGGAATAATGTAAAAACTAATATTATAAAAGTAATGATTTTGTATTTAAATTTCTAAATCGATAAGGTTTGTTTATTGTAATTTGGGATTTTAAGTTGTAAATTAACCCGGGTAAGAATTATATATTTGTTTAAAGGTTAGAGATAATAAAAATGGATTTTAAAAAGGATAGGAAATATATGCTACGTTGTCTTGATCTCGCAAGACTTGGTGAAGGAAATGCCGCTCCGAATCCATTGGTTGGTTCCGTAATTGTATATAAGGGAAGGATAATTGGGGAAGGCTATCATCGAAAATTTGGAGATTCCCATGCTGAAGTAAATGCAATAAGGTCAGTCAAAAATCCGGAACTTCTCAAGGAATCGACCCTTTATGTTAATCTTGAACCTTGTGTGCATCACGGTAAAACCCCTCCCTGTACTGATTTGATAACCTCTCTTAAAATTCCGAGGGTGGTTATTGGCAGTATGGATACCAGCGCTAAAATCAGGGGAAAGGGTATTGAGAAACTAAAAAAGGGAGGTTGTTCGGTGAAATTGGGTGTTTTAGAGGATTCGTGCAGGGACCTTAATCGCAGATTTTTTACTTATCATAAAAAAAAGCGTCCGTATATCATTCTTAAATGGGCCGAAAGTGAAGATGGATTTATAGATAAAATTCGTAAAAAAAACTTCAAAGGCCCGAATTGGATAACAAGCCCCCTGACCCGTTCGCTTGTACACAAATGGAGGGCTGAGGAACCAGGTATCTTGGTTGGCAGCAATACAGCAAGAATAGATAACCCGATGTTGAATGTCAGGGACTGGATTGGTAAAAATCCGGTAAGAATTATCATCAATAAAACTTCAGATCTGCCAAAAGATTTATATGTTTTTAATCAGAGGATCTCAACAATCCTGTTTACAGAAAAAAAGATAAAAGCAAGGCAGAATCTGGAATTTGTAAAGATTAATTTTAATGGTGATGTAATAAATCAGATTATGGAGGAACTATATATTCGGGAAGTACAATCTATTTTAGTTGAAGGAGGAGGGAAAATGCTTAACAGTTTTATTATCTCCAATATTTGGGATGAGGCAAGGGTTTTTAAAGGAAGGAATATGTTTATTCAAGGGATTAAAGCTCCTGAACTAAAAATTCAACCACTTTACCTGGAGTCTTTCAATGGCGGTGAACTAAGAATTTATAGAAATAATTAGAGTTTGTCCATAAAGTCAATAGGTATAACTAAAATAACAAATATCAAGCACCAAAAAACAAATAAAATACAATCTCCAAATATCTAAATTCCAAAAAAATATTTATGAATCTTGCCTGTCAGACAGGTTTTGTAATTGATATTTGAAGTTTATTTGTTATTTGAGATTTGTTATTTGAGATTTTTTGCAATTAATCCTTTAATGAAGTTAATAGACAGACACTTATTAGCCCTCAAAGGCGGTAGTTTTATTAAGTGTCCATATCAGGTAACATTTTCCTCTAATATTTCGTATAAACTTGGAAGTATTTTGGGATTTAACTATCTTTGATTTGAAGTATAAACAGTTCTAATAAATTTTTAGATTAATTTAAATCTGGAAATCATAAAAATTTAAATAAAATGGCTAAAAAGAATTTATGGACAAGTATTGTTTTGATTTTAGTTTTTCTATCGACAGCAGTAATGGGGCAGAACCCTAAAAAGTTTTATAAAGCTGGTGAGGAATTTATCGAAACAGCGAATTTTGGGGATGCAATTGAACAATTCTCAAAAGCAATTGAATTAGACCCTGATTTTGTTAATGCTTATATAGCCAGGGCAAACGCATATGAAAATGTTGGAAAGTTCGAGGAAGCTTCAGAAGATTATAACAGGGCTCTGGTTTTTAAACCAAAAGAAGCAGATATTTCCTACAGGTTGGGAGTGACCTATAATAAATTGAATAAATACGAAGAAGCCCTCGAGGCACTGAATAAAGCCACCAAGCTTGCTAAAAGGAATTTACCCCCCTACCAGGAAAAAGTTAAAACTCTGCTGGCTTTGGAGGATTACAAGTTTGCCATTAAGGTGGCTGATACTGCTCTTTTACTAAAGGAAAATGCCTTAAATTTTTATCAACGTGGGTTGGTTAACGAAAAACTTGGAAAGCCTAATAATGCTGAAAAGGATTATATGAAAGCCATTGCCAAGGACCACAGGTATATCGATGGTTATCTTTCACTGGCTGAACTCAGGATTGAATTAAACAAACTTGATCAGGCTATGAACAATTGTAATACGGTAATTAATCTTGATTCCAGGAATACACGTGCTTACCTTATTCGCAGTGAAATATATAAGAAAAATCTCGACTATGTCAGCGCAATAAACGACATTTCTAAAATTATTTTGATAGAACCCGAAAATCCCGAAATGTACTTTAAGCGGGGAATTTGTTACCAGGAATTTAACCAGCATGGAAATGCAATAAACGATTTCAATAAGGTGATCTCAATGAATGACAAGGATCCGGATGCATATTTTAAAAGAGCCAAATCGTATGAAGAGATTATAAATTATGAGGCAGCTACAAAGGATTATAAAGCCATCACCACTTTATCTGAGTTCGATATGAAAGCCAGGAAACTCCTGGAAGAAGCAAAAGATCGTCTGTTCGAAATTAACCGGGAAAGTGATAAACCTGTGATCGTTCTTCGTGACGTGATAATTATTAATGAATCTATAATTCAGGTACGAGGCGATAAGGGTGAGATTATTCTAAAAGGAACTATTGAAGATCAGAGTGATTTGAAGTTTTTAAAGATAAATGAAAAGGATGTACATTTTGAAAGAGAGAAATCGAATTTTGAGTTCCTTGCAAATGTTGAAATTGATGGTTTGGATCAGATCATTATCTCTGCCGGAGATGTTTACGAAAACCAGGAAACAGCTGTATTTACTATAATGCGAACCGAAACAAATGCTCCAATGATTCGTATAATTGCTCCTTATGCATCGGATAACGGAGAAATCTATCTTGTCAGCAATGATCCGAGTCTTTATGTTGAAGGTAAAATTGCAGATGAAAGTCAAATTAAGTCCATACAAATCCAAGGCATGAATGCAAGTTACCAGATGGAGGAATTAACCCCGACTTTTTCAGCCACAATTAATATACTTAACAAGAATAAATTCACGGTCATTGCTGAGGATGTTTACGGAAATATTGCCACACAGGAATTTACATTGAACCGGGAAGGTACCATTATAGCCCAAACAAATCCAATGGGTAAAACCTGGGTTGTATTTATTGAAAACTCCAACTATGAAACTTTCGCAAGTCTGGATGGTCCGGTCAAAGATATTTCCCTGATGAAGGGAGCACTTGCAAAATACCAGATACACAACATTATTCATAAAAAGGATATGACAAAGGAGGACATGGGAAAATTCTTCTCCATTGAACTTCGTGATCTGGTTCGGAGCAACAGGGTAAATTCATTACTGATTTGGTATGCCGGACATGGCAAATTTGTTAATGAAGTGGGATATTGGATTCCGATAGATGCACAAAGGGATGATGAATTCTCCTATTTCAATATCAATGGATTAAAGGCTGGAATGCAGGGATATTCCGCTTGGGTTACCCATACCCTGGTAGTTACCGATGCCTGTGAATCAGGCCCCACTTTCTATACTGCCATGAGAACTATTCCAAAGGAAAGAAGTTGCGATGACTGGCAAGCTACCAAATTGAAATCTTCACAGGTATTTTCTTCAGCCGGCTATGAACTGGCTGTTGATAATTCTCAGTTTACAAGAACCTTTGCCAGTGCACTGGCTAATAATCCAAATGCTTGTATCCCAATTGAAAATATTGTAAAAACCGTAATAATAGCTGTTGCTAAAAATAATCAACAAAAGCCAAAATTTGGAAAAATTGCCGGACTCGAGGATGAAAATGGAACATTTTTCTTTATGATAAAATATTGAAACATGATATTTAATTCTTCCCCTGTGTTAGAAAGAATTATTCGCTTGAAAAAGCGAATAATTTTTTTTTGTAGTACCTTGTTTTTAACCTGTCCGCTTTTAGCACAATCATATTATTTTGACAATTATGGAGTTGAAGAAGGATTAAGTTCATCGAAAGTGTATATCATCATTCAGGACAGCCAGGACTTTATCTGGTTGGGAACGGAGAGCGGTGTATCCCGGTTCGATGGGCTTATCTTCGAGAATTTTACTTCTGAACAAGGATTGGCTGAGAATGGGGTTTTTTCCCTTTTCGAGGATTCAAAAGGAAATATCTGGTTTGGCCATCTTGACGGAGGGATATCCCGGTTTAATAGACAAGAATTTGAAATTTTGACTTTCGACACTATAGTTTTAAACAGTGATATCACATCCATAACTGAAACCACTGAGAATCAAATCTGGTTTACCACATCTTCCTCGGGAGCTGTACTGGTATTAAGTCCTTATGGCGATTTAAATACCGTTAAGGCATTACACTTTAAAGGGAAAGAGGGCTTAAGTGATAAAGTCTTTGGTTCAACAACAACCACGAAAGATGGGACCTTTTACTGCCTTACTGATGTAGGTATTAAAAAATATATTAAGGAAGAAAACAGGTTCGAATCATTCCTGCCGGAGGGCCTGACAAAATATTGGATGAAAACAACGATGTTTGAAGACAGCAAGGGTAATTTGTGGTTTGGGACCTATCATGGCGGATTATACAAGTATGAAATCGATTCGGGGAAAATGACTATTTATGATAAACGGGATGGTCTTTCAAATAACTGGGTAAGTTATATAACAGAAAATAGAAAAGGAGAAATATGGGTGGGCACCTGGGGGGGAGGGATTACCAAATTCTATCGGGATGAAATAAAGGTCTATAATCCTGAAAATGGACTTAATGCAACACATATACAATGTATTATCGAAGATCATGAAGGCAACATGTTGATTGGCAGCCAGTTTCATGGGCTAAATATATTTAAGGGTGAGGAGTTTATTACAATAACACCTAATGATGGATTGGGTGATAAAAATGTCTGGGCTGTTTATCAGAACCAGCAGGGTAAGTTTTGGTTTGGGACGAATAAGGGCATTTCTGTGTATGATCCGGACAAACCAAAGGGAGAAAATTTTGTCTATTACAATCGTGAACAAAATTTAATCGATGACAAAATAAGATTCATTCGTGAGGATAAAGACCGTAACTTATGGATAGGCACTGAGGGAGGAGGTGTGTTTCAATATCTTTCAACAGAAGGCAGATTTATTTTCGATACGTATTTAAATAAAAACCTGCATAGTGATCAGATTGTAAAAGCTCTTGAGATAGATGATAATAATAATTTATGGATTGGAACAAATGATGGCCTGGGATTTTGGGAGATTGAAAAGGAGCAGGGGAGAAGATACTCACAGATCGATGGACTGGTGGGGAACGGGATTACGGCTTTATATATTGATACGAAAGGAAATTTATGGATAGGATCGGAAAGGAAGAAAGGATTAACAAAACTCAACATTAATGAGGGTATATTCACGAGAATTGATCTGGGTAGAGAAATTGCACCAAAATCAATTGTGGAGGATAAGGACGGGAAATTATGGATAGCTACGAGTACCGGATTATTCGTATTAAGTGAAGACAGTATTATTAACCATTTTACCCAAAATGTGGGCCTGCTTGCCAATAATATAACATTGGTTAATGTTGACGGGAACAACAATATTTACATTGGGACAAACATTGGACTTAACAAGTTTGACCAGTCAGAAGGGAAAATGTACACCTATACAAGGAAGAATGGATATGTTGGTATCGAGACAAAAAAATAATGCTTCATTTACAGACATTGATGGAAATATGTGGTTTGGAACGGCTAATGGAGTTACATTTTATAATCCAGCTCTTGAAAAGAAA
>JABUBO010000409.1_pt1 | contig 13672 bp, 14 predicted proteins | sample 7240361 | NCBI WGS metagenome assembly JABUBO01 (sample SAMN07256346, study PRJNA390944) | subsurface metagenome | isolation source: Methane hydrate marine sediment | place: Pacific Ocean: Eastern North Pacific, ODP site
TTTCAACGCCCCCAACCAATCTAAATTCTTCTGGACTATGTACTGTCCAATCTTCAGGATACTCAAAGCTATAGCCGAGTTTATGGTCTCCACTCTGAATATAACCCGGGGTGACTGGAGTTATTGGTGGCACCGGCGGTGAAGGTTGCCTAGTACAGCCAGTAATAGACACCACCAGAAGGGATGCAGCAATCAATAAAAAGAACCATAACTTACTTTTAGCCATTGTTATCCTTTGAGCAGCTCAGCTACTTTATCCAGTATCCCTATCTTTCTCGAAGATCTATTGAACCTCACCCCCTTAATCCCCCTCTCCTTAGAAAGGAGAGGGGGAAGGGTTTTGGAGAGGGGGCTCTGCCCCCTCTCATCTCAACTCCCCTTCTGGGGGTTAAAGGAAGGGGTTGCTAAACAACCTCTTTTCAATCCTTTACAATTTTAAGGCCATACATCTGCATTGGCAAAATGACTTCAATAATAAGTTTGTCTCCCACCTTAAGTTCAGGATGTGCCTTGAACCACTTTGACAAGCCTTTTTGAAGCCAAGCCCCCCAAGCTGGGTCGACATTGAATCCAGTTTCAATTGAGCCTATATCAGTGTCTAATTCGAGCGTGGCCTTAGAGCTCGGAAACAAATGTTTCTTCGCTGCCGGAATATGAATGTAGTAGTACTTCATACAGGAAGGCTGTAGTGCGATCTCCACACTATCTGCTAGTGTCGTTGGAGGCTGTAGTGGAGGAGGAATGAGAGGCTCATATAACGGTTCGAACAAGTGTACGTGAACTGATAAGCCTACTCCTTCCCTTACAAAGGTCTGGAATTCTACGACTTTGATTTGGGAGTAGGCAAGTGTGCTGATAGCTTCTCTCAGCCCCGGCGTGTCTTTCTCAATAATGATTGTCAATATAGGTTGTTCTGCAATAACGTCTGAAAGGAATTTGTAAATCTCGGTGGACTGTATTGCTTGCTCTAGCTTCAACTTGAGGAAACCGTCCCTAACTATTTCGTCGTATATTGCTCTGGCTATTTCCCTCTGAGTGGTCGGATTACCTATGCCAGTAATGAACCTGCTGATCTGTGAGACTATGTGGTCGTGCAGTGGATGGGAGGATAGCTCCACTTCGACGATGTGCCAGTGGGGTTCGTTTCCCAAGAGGATAACGTATCCATCGGGTATCGAGCCAATTCCTGACAGCGATTTTAGTTTTTGCTTCCTATCAAGGTATATGGACTGTTCGCCGAAGATGTCTTGGGTGTGCTTTTTCACCTCACGCTCAAACTCATCTTCGGCGTGGGGTCCTTGAGGCACCCATTCTTCATATCTCACGCCATCTATAAGTAACATCTTCCTACCTCCCACCTTTTTTACCGAAAAACTCCACCACCTTATCCAGTATCTTATCAGCTACCTCTCTTTTACTGAGCAGGGGCAGGCTGTCTATCTTGCCATCTCGGTCAATCAGGGTTACTTTATTGGTATCGGCACCGAAGCCGCTACTTGGGTCGGTAATATCATTAGCCACAATTAGGTCAAGGTGCTTCTTCTCAAGTTTCTGCCTGGCATTGGCTACTACATCCTCGCTTTCAGCAGCAAAGCCAACCTTGAGGAAGTTGCCTTTTACTTCAGTTAAGATATCCGGGGTTCTGACCAGCTCCAGGGTCAGGCTGGGGGCTTCTTTCTTAATCTTAGCCTTGGCGACACTCTTCGGCTGATAGTCAGCTACCGCGGCGGCCATAATCAGGGCATCGGCTTGCGAGGTAGCCTTAGCTACTGCCTCCTTCATCTGAAGAGCAGTTTCTATGTGGATAACCTCAATGCCGGCTGGTTGGGGTAAGGCGGTGGGGGCAGTGATTAGCTTAACTTCAGCCCCTCTATCTCTGGCTGCCTCAGCTACAGCGTAACCCATCTTGCCTGAGGAACGATTGCCGATATGGCGGACAGGGTCAATGGGTTCCTGGGTGCCACCGGCAGTAACCACGATGCGTTTACCGGCCAGGTCACCGCTTCTGCCCAATACCTGCTGAATGGTGCCTATGATTTCCTCAACCTCAGCCAGACGCCCCAGACCCATCTTGCCTGAGGCTAAACGACCGTAGGCAGGGTCAACAGTAATAAAGCCCCTGGCTTTAAGTTTAGCCAGGTTATCCTGAGTGATAGTATTCTCGTACATATTAACATTCATGGCTGGCGCCACGATAACCGGTGCTTTAGTCGCCAGCACAGTGGTGCACAGCATATCATCAGCGATACCGGCTGCCAGCTTAGCGATAACATTAGCTGTAGCCGGGGCGATGACTACTACATCAGCCGCCTCGGCCAGGGCTACGTGCTCAATACTGAACTCGGAGGCTAGTTCAAACATATCGGTTACTACCGGTCGACCAGTAAGGCTGCGAAGGGTTAACGGAGTTATAAACTTGGTAGCCGACTCAGTCATTATTACTTCAACCCTGGCTCCAGCTTGGGTTAGCTTACTGGTGAGGTCGGCCGCTTTGTAGGCAGCTATACTTCCGGTTATACCCAATACTATAGTCTTGTTGGCTAGCATTATTGCCTCCCTTATCAGGCTAGGCTTTGTTCATTAAGTAGATAAGCCTTAATCCAATTAGTGTCAGATTAGGGTTTACTATATCAATTACCGCTGTTTCTTTAGCTATGAGTTCGGCATAGCCCCCAGTTGCCACTACTTTAGCTTTTTCCCCTAATTCCTGTTGGATACGAGTTACTATGCCTTCAACAAGTCCTACATAGCCGAAGACAATCCCTGACTGGATGGCAGCGATGGTGTTTGTGCCAATAGCACGTTTGGGATGGACTAATTCCACTCGGGGTAACATTGCCGCCCGTATAAATAGAGCTTCAGCGGCGGTGACGATGCCGGGGGCAATAGCCCCTCCCAGGTAGTCACCCTCTTTGGATATTGTATCAAAGGTAGTGGCTGTCCCCAGGTCAGTAATGATTATCGGACCACTGTAGAGGTGATGGGCAGCGGCTGCATTCACAATGCGGTCGGCGCCAACCTCTTTAGGGTTATCCATACGGATACGCACCCCGGTCTTAACCCCAGCCCCTACTACCAGTGGCGAGATGTGTAAGTAACGTTTAAATAGCTCGTCAAAAGTAGCTATCAATGGGGGGACAACACTACACAGGGCTACCTCTTTAATATCAGATATGTCTAGACCTTGGTGGTGAAGCAGGTTAAGCAGCAGGGCAGCATACTCATCAGTCATGCGGTCAATACTCGTAGCCATGTGCCAGGTAGCACGAAGCTCCTCGCCTTCAAAAACTCCTAAAGTAATATTAGTATTTCCAATATCAACTGCTAGTAGCATAGCCTTCCTATCTAACTTCACTTTTCAATTGCTTAATGACTAGTGGCAGTACTGGTAAAAGGTCGGTAGCAATCATGCCAGCATCACCCAGCTTAGCCTTAACCATCTCACCAGCTTCACTGTGGAGGTATACTCCGCAGGTAGCAGCCTCAAAAAGTGATAGACCTTGTGCTAGCAATCCGGCTATAGCCCCGGTAAGGACATCACCGGTTCCGGCTGAGGCCAGCCCGGGATTGGCTATGGAACTAATTTTAACCTGACCATCCGGCGTAGCAATCACAGTATACGCTCCCTTGAGGACAATCGTTTTGTGCCACTCTTGAGCTATCTTTTTAGCAATACCTGCTCTATCTGACTGAACCTCATCTACAGACACCCCGACCAGTCTTGCCATTTCACCCGGGTGCGGGGTAAGTATAGCATCATCGGTTAGCTGTTGCCACCAGTTCGGGGTTTTAGCCAGGGTGTTAAGAGCATCGGCATCAAGGACTAACCATGGTAGTGCCACCTTCTCCCTAAGAAGTATGGATTTAACGAACCTTATGGCTGATTGGCTTTGTCCCAGTCCACAGCCTAGAAGCAGGACATTGTAGTGGCTGAATTCTTGGCGTACGAGTCTGGCTGCTTGGAGGGAAATGATACCAGGATGGGATTCGGGTAGGGGGAGATAGGTTACCTCAGTTAGTTTTGATGCCAGAATAGGCTGTAGGCTGATAGCTGTCGCCAGGGTTACCAATCCTGCCCCGACCCGTACGGCACCACTACAAGCTAAGTAGGCAGCGCCAATATAGTTGATTGAACCAGCGACAACAAGAACCCTACCAAAGCTCCCTTTATTAGCTTGAGGTGGACGCTGGGGGAGAACTGATTTAGCCCAATCATTGGTGATGAGCTCTGTAGTTACCCCTTCAGCTAGGTAGGGGGGGATGCCAATATCAGCTACAGTTATTTTGCCCGCTCTTTCTGCCCCGGGAAAGTTAAACAAGCCTGGCTTGGGGAAGCCGAGGGTAATAGTATTATCGGCATAAAGGCAGGCGTCATCCACAGCGCCAGTATCGGCATTGAGGCCGGAGGGTAAATCCAGGGCAATGATGTGAAGACCTGGTTGCTTCTTCTTAGCTCTACTCGCCCTGTCTAATGCTTGCCGATAGATACCACTAAGCGGGCGACTTTTACCGGTGCCAAATAAAGCATCAATAACTGCGTTAGCTGACAGCAGTAACTCATCAAGCCTGTTCAGGTTTTCATCTTGGGTTACTTCAATACAAGTTACGCCGCATTCCAGAACTAGCTTAAGGTTCGGGTCATCTGGTGGTCTCTGGCTAAGAAGGTAGAGGCTGACCTTGGCTCCCCAGTCATGAAGATGGCGAGCAGCAACTAATCCGTCCCCACCATTGTTACCGGGTCCTATTAGGATTAGGATGTGTTGCTGGTCAATATCACCCAGGATTTGTTTGACCTCTTCAGCTACGGCTTTCCCAGCATTTTCCATAAGCATATCTGTGGGCAAGCCAATCTTGGCGCAACTCTGTTCTACCTGATGCATCTGACTGGTGGTTAAAATTTTCATTGTAAAATACTCGGCCTGTTGCTGATTTGAAGTGTAGCAATATCCTTGGCTATGGTCAATGAAAAGGGGGTGAGGTCAACAAATAATCTCTATGGTCAATCTTTGATGAATTTCTCTAACTTCTTGGTCATTGCCTGCCAGTGTGTTCCTCTCCAGTAAATTCGGTGGCAGGCAGGGCACTCCATATATTGGCTCTGGGTTTGGAAAACATAGGGCGGCACCAGGTCTTTTACCTGCTCCCTAGTCCTTTCCAGCAGGGGCTGATTACATTCCAGGCAGATAGCCAACGGCCTGAACTGGCAATCCAGATTTAGAGTGGCTATTACCTGGTGCATTTGTTGCTCAGGTTCGTCACCCTTGATAAGGATAGCTTTAAGTCGCCCATCGGTTACCACCCGTCGTCTCATAATCTGGGTATCTCTGGTTAGTATTACCCTGCCTTCAGTTAGAGCAGTAGCTATCATACGGGAGTCGTCACTGCCATTAAAAAACAGGGTATCATATCCCATTATCCTCAGCCACTTGGCTAGCTTGCCCACATTGTTGTCAACTATGAATTTTAGATTGGTTATTAACCTCACCCCCTTCAATGAGCAGGTTATTTTTACAGGTTGAGTTGCATCCCCTCATAGGCTAAGGTAATTGAAACATTCAGCTCTTTAGCCAGTAGCGCTATTTCAGCCTCTATCTCCTTCTCTAATCTAGGGTTCATATGAACTAAAATTACCTGGGGTAGGTAGCCCTTAAGCTCTCGGAAGATAGTTAGCTCCTGCTTGAGCAGACTGGGAGTAAGATGCCCTGACTTTTTCCCAAACTCCTCATACCTATTTGGTGCCGTAACCTCGATAATGAGCAGTTGGGGTGATACCCGCTCCCAGCAGTCGGTCAAGCCTGGTCCAGTATCCCCAGTATAGAATACTATTTTACCATCGGGGGAGGTAACCTGATAGCCAACGGTAGGAACAGAATGATTTACCGGGACAGCCAGGATATTATAGCCTTCAATTTGCTTAGTCTGGTATGGTTCTACTATGGTAAACTTAATTGCCGGATTCTCTTCAGGCCATTCCAGAAATTTAGGGTAAAGCTTGCCATCTAGCAGGTAAGTGGAGAGGGCATCATACACGGGTTGTGTGGAATAGATATTGATAGCGGTATGCTGGAGGGAAAAGTTCATAGCTATAGCCGGGACATCTCTAATATGATCATAGTGTTGGTGGGTGAGCAGAATTGCCCTAAGTTTTTGTTGAGCCGAGAAGGGCAGGCTGGAAGTAAGCCCACCGGCATCTATCGCTATGGTATCATCAATCAATAGGCTGATAAGCCTTGAGTTTTGTGATTCACAGTTATGTGCCCCCAAGACTTGAATATTCATCGCTTTCTTAGAGCCCTCCTTTTCTAATCTGAGACGAGGAAGGGATTAAATTTTGTTTCATAGTCATAGGTGTCAATTGCTTCTTTTTTCTTTAAGAAGTTGACCACGGCGTAGGTGAACGGGGTGGCAATTGCTTCAATGCTAATCTTTGCCAGCCAATGGTGCAAAATAACTATAGGCACAAAGAAGGGAGCGCCAAAGTAGGCTCCGGGAATAAATATTGCGGAATCCAGTCCTTGTCCCACTATAGTGGAGCCAATAGTCCGGCTCCATAGTCGGCGCCCTCGGGTCAGGATCTTCATCTTGGCTAGGACGAAAGAGTTAGCGAACTCACCAGCGAGGTAGCCACAGAAGGAGGCAACGAGCAACCTCGGTGTGTAGCCTAAAATGCTCTCGTAAGCCTCCTGTCCTTCCCAAAGTGGAGCTGGGGGCAGAACCTGTCCCACCCAGGCAATGATGACGAAGATAAGGTTGCAAATAAATCCAAGCCAGATTACCCTTCTTGCCTGGCGATAGCCATAGACCTCGGTGAGGATGTCACCGACGATATAGCTTAAGGGGAAAAGGACTACAGCAGCCGGGAGGTTAAAGGGGCCAAGACTAGTGAACTTTACACCAACAATGTTGGCAGTAATTAGACAGGTGACAAAGATGGTGGCAATAACCACAAATCGGTAAGAGACATTCATTGTTAAAGCCTTTGCCTTCAACACCCTGCCATTACTAAATCCAGCGCTGGCGACGGAAGAAGTAGAGCATGCCGCCAATAATTACCAGGCAGATAAGGGATACATAGAGAGGGGAGTACGGGTTGTCTTTGAAAGGCCCCAACGGAATGTTCATTCCGAAGATACTGGCGACTACGGTAATAGGTAGGAGGATGGTAGCAATGATAGTCAGCATTCGCATGACCTCATTGGTGCGATTAGTAGCCAGCGAATCGTGAGTATCATTTAGCCCTTCAATTATCTCTTTATATTCGTCTAAGCCGTCCCAAATCTTATCCACATGGTCAACCATATCCCCGAAGTAAACCATCATATCCATCTTGGTAAAGCGGCGAACCTTTGGTTCCAGACTACCGAGGACGGCTCTCATCGGCCAGATGATGCGACGAAAGGAGATGATGTCTCGCCGAAGTATGGAGATTTCCTTTATTGCCCCGGGCATCTTATCAGAGAAGATATTGTCCTCAGCATCTTCAATGTTGCTACCAATCTTATTCAATACCGGTAGGCAGTAATCAACCAACCTATCAACAATGCGGTAGAGGAGATAACCAGGGCCCTGACCGAAGTTTTCTTGCTGAGATTCTTTATCAATCTGGCATTCCCTGAATAGCTTTACCAGTGGCTTAAGCTCCCCATTGTGTAGGGTAATAAGGTAATTTTCGCCAATAAATACCGATAACTGGCTGGGGGTAGTTACCCGTGCCTCTTTATTGAATACAGGGAAGTGGAAGACTAAAAACAGATAGCCTTTATATTCGTCTATTTTGGGTCGCTGTATTCGGCTGAGGCAGTCATCCAAATCCAAGGGATGGAAGGGGTAATTTTGAGCCAGATATTCTGTCTCCCGTTCCGTCGGACCCTCAATGTTGACCCAAGTTAGGTCGCTCCAGGTAAGCGACTCCAGATTTAACTGCCTCTCTTCTTTTTTAACCCCAGAGGTAGTCATAGTAGATTATCCTTTCAATATAGCTGGATTATTACCAAAATCTTTGTAAAAATCTGGTTATATTCTATCACAATTATTGCTAAATAGCACCCAACCTGATATATTTTTTAGGTTGAAGATGAAGCCCACTTGGAAACACAAGATTAAGCTCAAGGTTAAAAAGGCACTGGGAATGAACATATTCCTGTGCGATAGCTGCAAATGGAATTGGCGTGGGGCATGTCACAACTCAGAACGCCCCAACGCCGCCTGGTGCCCTGACTATGAAAAACGAGGGAAGTAACATTACTTCCTGTCTACAATTGTAGCCATTCCTTGACCCCCGCCAATACACAGCGTTGCCAAAGCAAATTGGAAGTCTTTGCGCATCATTTCATAGAGCAGAGTAACTATAATTCTAGCCCCGGTACAGCCTATAGGATGCCCCAGTGAGATTCCACTACCATATGGGTTTGTTTTTTCCAAATCCAGACCTAATTCTCTCACCACGCCCAGTGCTTGGGAAGCAAAGGCTTCATTTAATTCAATCAGGTCTATATCCTTTAAGCTGAGCCCGGCCAGTTTGAGTGCTCTCTTGGTTGCTGGCACTGGTCCCAGACCCATATATGCCGGGTCAACCCCACCCGAGGCGTAAGACCTGATAGTAGCCATTGGCTTTAGACCAAGCTCCTTTGCCTTTTCTGCCGACATTATTACTAAGGCGGCAGCAGCATCAGTTATTCCTGAGGCATTGCCGGCAGTTACTGCTCCGTCTTTCTTAAAGGCTGGGGGCAGCTTGGCTAAAAGCTCCATAGAGGTTTCCCTTGGGTGTTCATCGGTATCAAATAGTCTAATTTCCTTTTTCTCTCTAATCTCAACCGGGACTATCTCCTCTTTAAATGTGCCATTCTTTATTGCTGCCAGTGCCCTTTGGTGGCTCATCAGGGCAAGTTCATCCTGCTCCTTTCTAGTTATGCCATACTTCTCGGCTATATTTTCCGATGTTAAACCCATATGGTAATCATAGAATGTTTCCCATAATCCATCGTAGACCATGCCATCAACCATCTCAGTATTGAATATTCTGGCTCCCCACCTGGCAGTCGGTGAATAGTAAAGGGCAGCACTCATGTTTTCCATGCCACCAGCAACGATAACCTCGGCATCACCAGTCTTTATTGATTGGGCGGCCAGGGCTATAGCCTTCATTCCAGAGGCACAAACCTTATTTACCGTATAGGCATTTACCTCCTTAGGGATACCGGCATAGATCGCTGACTGGCGGGCAGTGTTTTGACCTTGACCTGCCTGGAGAACATTACCCATTATAACCTCATCTATCCTCACCTCTTGTAGAGAATCATCCCAGTCAAAGTATTTTTTCTCCAGCTCGGTTAAACCAGTATCCTTAAATACCTCAGGTGCGTAGCTTAACACCTCAAGGTCTCTCTTGGGTCGTAGTCCAGCCCTCTTTAATGCTTCCCTAATGACAATACTACCCAATTTTACTACCGGGGTATCTCGCAGTGCCCCACCGTAATTACCTATAGCTGTTCTTACTCCACTAACAATTACAACCTCTGTCATAAATTCTGCTCCTTATTTATACTCGTAGAATCCCTTGCCTGTCTTACGTCCGAGCCAACCAGCACTAACCATCTTATTCACCAAAGTAGGTGTAATATATTGTGGGTCTTTGAATTCATCATAAATTGCATTAGCTATGAAAAATACAACATCAATACCAATAAGGTCAGCCAGGGTTAATGGCCCCATAGGGTGATTCAAACCCAAATTTATAGCTGCGTCAATATCCTCTCTAGTAGCAACGCCAGCTTCCAGCATCCGAACGGCATTGAGTATGAAGGGAATTAACAAACGATTTACAATGAAGCCTGGACTATCTTGGGCAATAACAATGGTCTTACCTAGGGATGCACCAAAAGCCTTGCCAGTCTCAAGGGTCTCACCAGTGGTGGCAATAGTCTTAACGACTTCCATTAGTTTCATAACCGGCGCTGGATTAAAAAAGTGTAGTCCCAGCACCTTATCCGGTCTAGTGGTTACCATAGCCATATCAATGATGGATAGACAAGAGGTATTAGTAACCAGGATGGTATGTTCGGGACAGATTTTATCCAGCTCGGCAAATATTTTTTTCTTCAAGTCCATATGTTCAATAGCAGCTTCAATTACCAGGTCACAATCAGAGAAGTCCTTGGTGTTGGGGGTACCTTTAATACGGGCTAGGGTAGACTCCTTATCCTGTTGAGACAACTTACCCTTGTCCACACTTTTAGTGAGAAAATTGTTAATTGATGCCAGCCCTTTATTCAGCAGCTCATTGTTTATTTCTGAGACTACCACCTGATAGCCTGACTGAGCGCAGACCTGAGTAATGCCAGAGCCCATCGTTCCACAACCAACTACGCCTACCCTCTTAATTTCCATAGTAGTCCTTCCTTTTTATTAGGTTATTTTGCTTTGTAGACAGGCTTTCTCTTTTCCACGAAAGCTCTAGTTCCCTCGGCAAAGTCCTCTGTGCCCAAAAGGTATGCCTCTAGGGAATTTTCCAACCGTAAGCCTTCTTCCAGAGTCAGGCTGCAACCTTTAATCATAGCCTCCTTGGCAGATCTAACTCCTAGCGGTCCTGCCTGGCAGATAACCTCAGCCCACTCCTTGGCTGTAGGCATAAGCTGTTCTAGCGGAACAACCTTGTTTACCAAGCCTATGCGGTATGCCTCTTGGGCATCTATAGGTTTTCCCGTAAGTAGCATCTCGGCTGCCTTAGCCCAGGGGATAACCCGGGGTAGCCTCTGGGTGCCTCCCCAACCGGGTATCAGGCCTAAAGTTACCTCTGGTACTCCCAGGCGGGCATTCTCTGAAGCTATCCTTATATCACAAGCCAGAGCTATTTCTAGTCCACCACCCAGTGCCAAGCCATTAATAGCGGCAATAAGCGGTTTGTGCAGTTCAAGTCCACGCATAGGAGTTGCTGGCATTGCCCAGGGCTTGTCCCGATGCTCTTTCATAAAGGGTAGCGTATCTTTTATATCAGCCCCGGCAGAAAAGGCTTTTTCGCCAGACCCGGTAATGATACCAACCCACAGGTCGGGGTCATCTCGGAAGTCTACCATTGCCTCATGTAGCTCGCGGATAGCCTCCATATTCATGGCATTCATTGCCTGTGGACGATTAATGGTAAAGATGGCAATTCTACCTTCCTTTTTGTAGTTAATAGCCAAAATAGGCCTCCCTTTGTGATTTTTGAGAATCAACTTGAAGATGTCTAGCTAAGTTGCAATGGATTGAAAGATATCACCTCCTCTCAGGCGGGCTTTACTATGGCTGAGCCAAAATATGTGGAATATCTCCGTAAATTCTAACAGGGGCTTATCTTACCGTCAAGGTAAAGTAAGAAAGGTCGTTTATCTGTTTTTGGCGAGATTTATCAACCTCACCTGTGTTTCCTCTCCTCTGAAAGAGGATAAAGAGCACACTGGATTGACAGTTTAATTTGGATTATGCTATATTCTGCCTGCTGGCAGCGTAGCTCAGTGGTAGAGCAGAGGACTCATAAGCCTTTGGTCGTGGGTTCGAATCCCTCCGCTGCCACTTTTCTTTCCGCCCAGCCAAGCGGATTTGAAGAGGGCAATGCTGTCAAAACTCTCTTGGGTAATGGTATAGCTCAACTTACCCCCCACCAAGTATGTATAGTATGTGGAGCTCATCTCCATCCTTAACTGGTTTAGCTAATTCGTCGGGGTAAGCATCCTCTCCATTAACATAGATACTAACATAACCTAATAACTTACCATTTTTAGCAAATAGCATCTTCTCAATAGCTGGGAACTGTTTTACCAAATGGTTAAGACATTCGCCAACCGTGTTTCCCCTCACCACAACCACCTCTTGGCTGTTGATAGAATAACTCAAAATGGTGTCAAGGTGTATCTTTATGCTCATTTTCTACTCTGTCCCTATTGAATGACCACAATGCTCACAATTTGGGTCTTTCTTGACCTTGAACTCCATGAATTTCATATTTAGCCCATCATAGGTTAATAGTCTATCGGTGAGTAGTTTGCCAATTCCCACAATATACTTTATTACTTCTGTGGCCTGGATGCAGCCGATAACTGCTGGAGTAACTCCAATCACCGGGAATTTCTCCTGGGGGATAGGCTTACGATACACGCATCTCAGGCAGGCTGTTTTGCCCGGGATTATAGTCATCGCCCTTCCCTCAAAGCCATAAACTGCCCCATGAATGAATGGAATGTTATTCTCTATCGCAGCTTTATTTAGCAAATATCTAGTTGGCAGATTATCCATGGCATCAACTATTAAGTCAAAGCCAGCCACAAGTTGGGAAATATTGGCTTCATTTATCGTCTCCCCCACAGGTTCTATTTTCACGCCTTGGTTTAACTGGCTCAGCTTCTCGGCGGCTGAATCAACCTTGCTCCTACCTATATCCTTATCCCAGTGCAAAACCTGCCTGTTCAGGTTACTAAGCTCTACTCTATCGTGGTCAACTATTCGTATCGTTCCCACCCCAGCTGCCGCAAGATAAATAGATGCCGGTGAGCCAAGCCCGCCACTACCGGCAATAATAACCTTTGCCCGCTTAAGCTTTTCCTGTCCTTCCTCACCGAACCCCCTCATCATTATTTGCCGGTCATACCTCTCCAATTCATCCTTGGTTAGCATATCTATCCCTCCTAAGATTTTACTTCACCTCTTTGCCTATCCAGTCTAGGTAATCTTGATTGCCGCCCACGATAGGCAAAGCAATTATCTCAGGAATATCGTAGCTATGAATCTCTCTAACTAATGTAACAATTTCGTTTAATAGAGACGTTTTAGTCTTGACGATGAGAAGGCTTTCCTGAGCTGAATCAAGCTTATCCTGCCACCAAAAAAGCGAGCTAACCTTTGGCACGATATTGACACAGGCAGCTTTCTTCCGATTAAGCAGCATGCTTGATATTCGCTGTGCCTCCTCAGTGTTAGCTGTAGTAATAAACAGAACTGTATAAGTAAACTCTTCCACTTCTTCTTACTCCGTGCTTTCGTCTAGTCGAAATTATCCCTTTTGATGGAGCTTCTATTTAGCCACCACCCTCCAGCCATTAGTGTAAACATTCATCCGCTTTCCTCTGACAAAGCCGATGAGGGTTATACCTAAATCATCAGCTAACCTCACCCCCAAGTTGGTAGGAGCAGATATGGAAATGATTATGGGGATTTTCCTTTTAGCTACCTTGAGCAGTATCTCTGAGGAGATTCTCCCGCTGGTGGTTATTATGCAGTCATCCGTTGGTATATCTGTCAAGATGCATTCCCCAAAGACTTTATCAATAGCATTATGTCTGCCTATATCTTCACTGAAGACCAGAATGCCTTTGGTATCACATAAAGCAGCACTGTGAACGCCCCCGGTTGCCCGGTAAACTTGGGAGCGATGCTGGAAATCGTTTACAAGACTAAAGACTTCATGAGCTGATATTCCAATTTGAGATTGTATCTTTGCCTGCCCCTGGGCATCAGCCATTCTATAAAAAGAAGCCCCTTTTCCACAGCCCGAAGTTATAAGCCGCTTGGCTACCAGCTCGTTAGTAAACCCTTTATCTCCTTCGGTTTCCACCCGCACTACACCTCTCCGGTCATCAACTATTATCTTCTTGATTTCATCCTTGCCTTTGACTAATCCTTCAGAGAAAAGAAAACCGAC
>JABUBO010000410.1_pt1 | contig 13669 bp, 11 predicted proteins | sample 7240361 | NCBI WGS metagenome assembly JABUBO01 (sample SAMN07256346, study PRJNA390944) | subsurface metagenome | isolation source: Methane hydrate marine sediment | place: Pacific Ocean: Eastern North Pacific, ODP site
GCATGGTGAACAACTACACGCCGCTTAAGAAGAAGCGGGTCGGCGACAGGCACAGCTCCGTCACGAAGATGCCGGACAAGGCCGTGATCGTATACTGCAACGGGATAAAGCGGCATTTCAAGTCGAGCACGATTGTCATAGGCGGCATAGAGGCCTCCCTGAGGCGGTTCGCGCACTACGATTACTGGGACAACAACGTCAGGTGCAGCATCCTTCTCGACTCGAGGGCCGACATCCTGGTGTACGGCAACGGCGAGAAGCAGGCCATCGAGATTGCCGACAGATTGAGGGACAGGAAGGACCTGCGGGGAATACGGGGCACGTGCATCCTATCCCGGACGGTCGACGCCAATTTCGGGATGCTGCCGTCTTTCAAAGAGGTGAAAGAGGACAAGGTAAAGTTCTGCCAGATGCAGGTGGCCTTCTCGAACTACAAGAACCAGGCCCAGGAGTACAAAAACAACTACGTGTTGCAATATAGATACCCGGATTACACAACCGAGGACTTGGATTGGATATATTCCCTGGGCTACACGAGGAAGCTGCACCCGCACTCGCCGTTGAAGATGGCCAAGTTCTCCGTCGTCACCCACCGGGGGTGCATAGGCGGGTGCAATTTCTGCTCCATCGCGCTCCATCAGGGTGACGAGATAATCTCGAGGTCTGAGGCAAACATACTAAAGGAGATAAAGGACCTGACGAAGCATCCGGATTTTAAGGGCTACATAGACGACTTCGGCGGCCCATCGGCGAACATGTATGGCATGGACTGTGAGAAGAGGTGCGGCGAAAGTTGCTGGCGATGCACAGACCTGGACAGGAGCCACAGGAGGTTGATATCGTTGTTAAGGAAGGCTAGGGCGATTCCTGGCGTGAAGAAGATTTTCGTTAGGAGCGGCATAAGGTACGATCTGGCGCTGGACAGCGAGGAGTACATAAAGGAGTTATCAAAGCACCACATCTCGGGCACTCTGAAGATAGCCCCGGAGCACTTCTCGGGCGAGGTCCTGAGGCTCATGAACAAGGACAACTCGAGGTTCGACAAGTTCGTGGATCTCTTCAACTCCTTGAACAAGGGTAAGAAGCAGACACTGAGGTACTACATCATGATAGGCCATCCTGGCGACGATGAGGGACAGGTTAAATTGTTGGGTGAAAAGTTAGCGCGGCTGCGGAACATAGAGCATTTCCAGCTTTTCACGCCCACACCCATGACGGTCTCATCGTGTATGTACTGGACGGGTCTGAACCCTTTCACGCTTGAGAAGGTTAAGGTCGTTTACGACTACCACACGAAGAAGAAAATGAAGAGGATATTGCTGGAGTCCATCAAAGAATCGCATTCTGAGGACATGCTCGCTTGGGAGTAGAAGATAGACGAGGATAAAATAATTTTAAAACACAAGCACTGCCTCCGCACCACAGGATAAAACTCAAAAGCCGGTCGCGCAAACATTGCCATTTAAACACGGTAGAATTAAACGGTAGTCGGTATCTCTTCCCCCGCACCACTCTTCAATAGCCAATGGAGCAAGATTTAGGCAGTTTTTAGGCATAAAAATTTCATTTCGGTAGATTTAAACGGTAGCTTAAACCTATCCCCCCGCACTTCAAATGTTCATCAATCGCCATTTCGCAGAAACTGGACAAAGGTATTTTTTTCACGCGCTGTTGCAACAAATCGGGCGGGAAGGGTCAAATTTATGCGCTTGCGGTAGCGGCGTGTACATACATTTGTCCGCACAGTTTGGTCCTCAACTTCAATTTTCTAAAGAATTCTCGGAATTTTTTCAGTATTTTATATCCTCTTTCTGCACTATTTTCAAGTCCCCTGCAGCTTCAAGATCCCCACTTGCTATCTCAAAAAGCGCGAGTTCAATTTTCATATTTTTGGTGATTTGATTTGCTGCATCTTGACTTCAGCCATCCAACACCCCCAGATTAGCTTTTTCACAGATTTCCTTAGTCTTTCGAACGAGTAGTCCGTGTAGTGCCGCGCTAGGACGCTCGCTGAAACGCGGCCGCAGATGGTGTTGACGTAGCGATCCGGGATTTGCAAGTACAGTATTAATTCATAGTGTGTTCTGAAATCGTGAAAGCTATTATAGACAATTGAAATACATGGTGGAACACAATTATTGGATATGATAAGAATGGCGTTTAGAAGAATTTTATTGGTGAAACCAGCAGGAAGAACGGGATTAGGGTTTGCGTTGGCTTTGATTCCAATAGGCTTAGAATATGTCGCAGCGTCAATCGAAGATATCGTTGATGAGGTAAATGTACTTGACATGTCATACGAAAAACGCCATTCGTTTCTGTATTTCCTAGATTTATTTCGTCCCGATTTAGTGGGAATCTCAATGTCAGCAACCGAACATAAAAGTGGTTTGCGTATCGCTTCGATTGCCAAAAAGAGGGGGATTGTAACAGTGTTGGGGGGCTATCACCCGACTGCTATTCCAGATGAATTGCTTTCACATAAACAAGTTGATATGGTAGTCCGTGGTGAAGGGGAATTAACGATGAAGGAACTGGTCCAAAGGGGTTCTCCTGAGGGTGTTCTAGGTATTTCTTACAAAGAGAACAATAAGGTGATTCATAATCCCGATCGTCCATTGATTGGAGACCTGGGTTCGCTTCCCTTCCCTGCACGACACCTTAGACGACACAAATACACTAGTCCCCTTATAAGGGATAGAGAGGTAGATGAGATTCACACGTCTCGTGGGTGTTGGGGGCGTTGCACTTTTTGCTGCGAACCGAGTATGAGCAGAAATCGCCAACGTTATCGTTCTCCGGAGAACGTAATAGAAGAAATCGATCAAATATACAATGTGATACACAAAGGGAAACCTCTATGTATCCTCATAGGAGACCCTAATTTTATGGGTGATGCCAAGAGAGTTGACCATTTTTGCGATTTATTAAGCGGATTAAATTTTGACATAGTGTTTCATACCATGGTTCGGGTAGATTCAATGGCTAGACACCCTGAAGTCGTTAAAAAAATGTGTGACAATAACATTATTCATTTTTGTATGGGAATCGAAAGTCCGAATTTAAAAGATCTAAATATAACGCACAAAGGAATAAACACTGAAATGCAAAAAAAGGCCATACAGGTAATTCGAGATTCCGGTGGCGTCGCTGCAGGCACTTTCGTAATAGGTTTACCAGATCAGAGCGAAGAAGAGATAAAGCAATTTCCAACATACGCTAAGAAAATAGGCTTGATGAGCGCGGCGTTCGGTATCGCAACACCATTTCCCGGGACCGAATTCTATGAGTCTTTAGAAAGAGAGAGTTTAATCTTCGAACGCGATTGGACCAAATACGATGAAAATAATTCTGTATTTAAATCACCGAAAATAAGCAAACAACAAATTGAGGAACTGAGAACTTACTGTATAGGAAAGTTTTGGACACCGGACACCTTCTTTGACTGGCTTGCAGTCACTCAGAAAAGAGACGCTAGAAAAACGTCGCTGTCTAAGTTTATAATGGACAGAATCGTTCAGTTGGTATTCTTGGCTAAAGCAGGCTTTTCTCAACAAGTATCTTCCAAAAATATGGCTACTCAGTTTAAAGTCTTTATAGAATCAATGGCAGATCCCCGCGTTGAAGAATGCACAAGGAAAATAAGAATGCATCAAGTCGTAGATATGACAAGATTCCTTGCCATATTGGGTCCACAAACAATCCAATTAACTATAAGATACGAAAACAGACCGCTTACCAGTTACATCATGGAAACCACAAGAAACACCGTAGAATATATAAAAATCATATCCGGAAAACAAGATAAAGCAACAATAAATTTTGACCTAAATTTCGATTTCGATCAATTGAAGGGTAGCAATAATTATCCTTTCAAATTGATAAAAGGTTCTGTTCGGAATTATATGTACCACGTCTTTAAACCATTAACTGTCGGCGATATACGCGAGACACTGAACATGATTAAGTTCACCCTCGCTACCTGCGTAGAAATCATTTCAACTCTTGGGCCTAAAATCTTTCAAAGACTGGCGTTTTAAGGTAGTTTTATCCTCCGATCTCTATTGCTCACACAGTCAGTTTCTCAAGGATGTCTATAACGTGGGCGTGGAGCTGAGAGGAGGTCTAAACAACAACGTGCGTGGATAAACAAAATTCTCGGCCTCGCTCATTCAAATAGTTTAGTTTATTACAGTGATCGATTAAATCATCTTTGCAGGATTTTTACCAGTAAATTGGTGCTTAAATCCACTCCCCCGCACCAAAGTGGAAACAGTAAAAAAGGGGGCATCGTTAAGATTTGCCGAAAGTCTTGTAGCAGTCTTCCTCCTTTAGCTTGGAGGAGGGATAGAGAGTTGACAAATTGGCACTCTCCCGAGGAAAACAGTTCTCCCCATGACGCTCGCACTCCATAAAAAAAGCCCTTTGCGCGCGATTGGGAGTCGAATCGTGTGAAGGGTTTCACAGGCTCGGTCGTTCGGGGCCCTCTCAAAAAAATCTTCAGAACCCTCAACTGGCTGCTTCAGACATCAAATCCTTAGCTTCCTTTATTATCCTCCTAAGTTTCTCCTTGCTCACTCCTGATTTTTCTCGAAGGGTGTTCAAATCACGGATTATTAGGTCCTTGACGAGCATTAAACCGGCTCTGGACAGATTTTCCAAGGTCTTTCTGTCGACTGAGGGCAGGATCGTCACTGGATATAACTTCTTTTCCTCCACAAGCCTCTCTAAACCTTGACCTTTGGGGCGCAGCCAGCATAGTAACCTCATCCCCTTGCAGTCAGCATAGCGTCTTGCAGCATAAGAGGCCCGGGTGTTGCAGGCAAGCCAAACCCCGTCGAACTTTGTTCCCTTACCCAACTCACTTGCCTCGTTTAGGTCCAAAAAACGCGCATACGTGTAAAGAGCATCTTTGAGATCGATAAAAGTGCCTGAGGTATTACGATACTTGCATTCGATGAGGTATCTTTTGATTCTTTCTTCGCTAGCTTCCTCAGCGATGATGTCGACTTCATGTTTTGCGCACCTGCCTTGAAGGATACTTCTCAACCTCGTCTTATACCCGTAGTGCTCTAAGACATTAGCCACGAAAGTTTCAAAGGGGAAGCCTGCTGGACCAAGGCGCATCATCGCCCCCTTGAGATCGTAGCGCATCGCCGCTCTCGCCTCTTCCTTTCTGAGCAGGGACTTTACCAGCTTCAAGATTTTCTTGGTGGTGATACCATCATAGACCCTAGTCTTAATTTCTTTGATAATCTTCTCAGAAACTTCCCTACTTGCCCCAGCTCTCAGCAAGGTTCGTGTTATCTTTTCTGGTTGAAATCCCTCCACGTGCCCATCGGCTTTTACAACGTTTATGGACATGCTTCACCCTTACTACAAAGTTCGAGGGAAGGAGGTATTTATCTGTTGTGCGGAAAGATTCTGGAGGGTACAAATCTGGGTTCAAACCCTTGATACCGCACCATAGGTTAAAAATGACCGGCGCATTTTTGATGGCTAATAAGAACGGGACGTATTCATTTCTCGGGACTTTTCACTTCTTGATAAGCCTTTCTGACTACACCTATAATTTCATCAGCGTGATTCATTACATTTGAGCAATCTTCCACTGATGGATAATACTCTGTAGCAGGGAGCTTATGCTTTTTTAAGAACAATTTGTATTCCTCTAGGTATCCCCTAACATCCTTTGCTGACACATTTTCCTTTGCAAGGGCATTGCCTATCAGCGTAAGGTAGGAAATCCTTGCTTCCTCGATTTTCCCTTTTTTCACAGCATCCTTAGCCCTTTTTTCGATCTCCTTGGGAGATTCATCGCCGACGTTTGTTGGGGAGATGATGAACTTCAGCAGGGATTCTTCATACGGCTTACCCTTTAGTTCGGGCTCGAGCAAATCCATAAACTTGCACAACGGGCAGGTGCATGCCGCCACAGCCTTCGGTGCCTCTTTCTTTTTTCCAAATAATCGCACCATAGGCTCTTCCCCTATGAATGACATCTTCGAGATTTATACCACTTATGGAGACTTGCCCTTGCACTTTTCGTGACACAGTTTGGAATCAAAACACGTAGCTATAAATAGCGCCGCCTTTCAGCCTCACCCGCGCGAAGCGCAGCATGGGCGGCAGCTATTCTGGCAACAGGAATCCTGAAGGGCGAGCACGACACGTAATTCAGCCCCAGTTCGTGACAGAACTTTATCGATTCTGGGTCACCCCCGTGCTCGCCGCATATCCCTATCTCCAGCTCGGGTCTCCTACCCCTGCCAAGCTCCACACCGATTTGTATGAGCTTCCCGACGCCCTTGGGGTCGAGCGTCTGGAACGGGTTCGCATCGAGTATCCCCTGCTTTATGTACTGGAAGAGGAATTTTCCCTCGGCGTCGTCGCGCGAAAAGGCATAGGTCATCTGCGTCAGGTCGTTTGTGCCAAACGAGAAGAACTCTGCATACTCCGCAATCTCGTCGGCAGTGAGGGCGGCTCGCGGCACCTCGATCATTGTGCCGAACTTGTAGGGCACCTCAACCCCGTGCTTCGCCATGATTTCGTGCGCCACCCGCTCGAGCTGCTCCCGCACCACCTTGAGTTCGTTAACGTGCCCGACGAGGGGGATCATGATCTCCGGCCTCGGGTCGCGACCCTCCCGCTTCAGCTCGCATGCGGCCTCGAATATCGCCCGGACCTGCATCTCATTTATGTCGGGGTGGATTATCCCGAGCCTGCACCCGCGAAGCCCCATCATCGGGTTGGTCTCGCGCATCGCCGCAACCCGCGTCAAGAGCTTTTCCTTTTCCTCGAGTTCTCGCTTTTCCTTTTCCTCGAGTTCTCGCTTCTCCTCATGTTTCAGACGCTTTCTCGTCCTCAACTCAACGACCCTTTCGAGAAGCTCCTCGTATTGCGGCAGGAACTCATGCAGTGGGGGGTCTATGAGCCTTATCACCACTGGCATGCTGTCCATCTCCTTCAATATCTCCTTGAAGTCACCCTTCTGGATTTTCAGAAGTTTTTCGAGCGCTCCTTTCCGCTCTTCATCAGTCTCTGAGAGAATCATGCGATGGACGAGCGGCAGTCGCTCCTCCTCGAAGAACATGTGCTCGGTGCGGCAGAGGCCTATCCCCTGGGCCCCGAGTTCCTTTGCCCGCTTGGCGTCACGGGGGTAGTCAGCGTTGGCCCAGTTCTGCAACCGCTTGATTTCGTCCGTCCATGATAGAATTTCATCAAACTCCTTGGAGATCTTCGGTTTTATGAGGGGGGCTTCGCCGAGGATGACATCGCCCGCCGACCCGTTTATCGTAATGATATCCCCTTCTTTTACGATGGTCCCGTTTGCCTCGAACATACGCTTTTCCAAGTCTATCTCGAGGGCCTCACAGCCGACAACTGCGGGTTTTCCAAGCCCCCTCGTTACCACAGCCGCGTGGCTCGTCAGCCCCCCTCTCGAGGTGAGCACCCCCAGCGAGGCGATTATCCCACCCACATCATCGGGGTCGGTCTCCGGTCGAACGAGAATCACCACCTCCCCCGCGTTTCCCAACACCTTGGCCCGCTCGGAGTCAAATACCGCCTTCCCTACGGCCGCGCCAGGACTGGCATTGAGTCCTTTCGCGATCACATTGACCTTGGCATTCGGGTCGATCTGCTTGTGCAGTAGCTGTTCGACTTGTCCTGGCTCCACTCTCAGCACGGCTTCCTCCTTGCTTACCAGCCCCTCGCCGACCATCTCCACGGCAATTTTTACCGCAGCCTGTGCGGTCCGCTTTCCTGCCCTAGTCTGGAGCATGTACAGTTTGCCCTGCTCGATGAAATTCTATCATGGACGGACGAAATCAAGCGGTTGTGTCGTTCGAGTATCTCCGAGATGTCGAGGAGCTGCTTGTAAAGTTCCGGGTACTTCTTGAGTTCGGCTATCTTCAAGGGGGTTCGAATTCCCGCCACGACATCTTCCCCTTGGGCATTGAACAGGAATTCGCCGTAGAGCCCCTTCTCGCCGGTGGCTGGGTTTCGAGTGAAAGCGACGCCGCTTCCTGAGTCTGCTCCCATGTTTCCAAAAATCATGGTGACAACGTTAACCGCGGTGCCCAAGTCGTGGGGGATTTTGTAAAACTTTCGGTACTCTCGGGCCCGCTTGGTGTTCCAAGAGGCGAAAACCGCTTGGATCGCTCGCTCGAGCTGTTGGATTGGGTCAGAAGGAAACTCTTCGCCAGTCTCCTCCCTCAACACCCGCTTGAATTGCTCGACTATCTTTTTCATATTCACCGCTTTCAAATCGGTGTCGAGCTTGGCCCCCACCTTCTCTTTGTGCTCCTCAAAAATGTCGTCAAACTTCTTCGCATCGATCCCGAGCACGATCTTGCCGAACATCTGGATGAACCTTCGATAGGCGTCGTAGGCGAACCGCTCGTTTTTCGTCCGCTTCGCCAGTCCTTCAACACTCTCATCGTTGAGCCCGAGGTTGAGGATGGTGTCCATCATCCCCGGCATCGAGAGCATCGCGCCGGAGCGAATAGAAACGAGGAGCAGGTTGTTTGGGTCTCCGAAGCGCTTGCCCGTTAGTTCCTCGAGCTTGCGCATGGCGGCTTCGACTTCGTCCATTAGCCCACCTGGCAACTTCCCGCCGCTTTCGTAGTAGCGCCTACAGACCTCGGTGGTGATCACGAATCCGGGGGGCACGGGCAGTTCAAGTTGTGCCATCGTACACAGGCCGGCCCCCTTGCCGCCCAGAAGCCGCTTGTCCGTGCCGTCGCCATCGTCGAAGAAATAGAGGTTCTTGGCCATTGAATGTGCCTCATCGTTCATCACAAGGGCCATTGCTTTTATTCTTTTTGGGGCCCCACTATAAGGGGGGTTAGTAGATGGAATGGATTACCCCGGTCCGACCGGGTTTCGGCGGCTTCGACGAGCCCTACGAGCGGGCCAACGTTGTCTTCTTGGGCGTGCCACTCGATGTCACCTCAAGCTATCGTTCAGGCTACCGCTTCGGTCCAGCTAGCGACTTGATGATTACCCCCACCGACCTTAGGGCAACGGGGGAGCGGATCTCGCGGTCGGTTCAAAAGATAACAAAGGATGGGAAGATGCCAATTTTGCTGGGCGGAGAGCACACGCTGTCATACTTCACCCTCCAAGCTTTCAAGGATGTTTTCGTGGTGCAGCTAGATGCCCACCGCGATCTCCGCGATGAGTACTTGGGCGACAAGCTCTGCCACGCGACGGTGATGCGCAGGGTGCTGGATCACCTGCCCCCCGAGCGCCTCTTGCAGGTGGGCATCCGCTCCTGTTCGAAGGAGGAAGCGGAGTTCGCACGAGAGGAGGGGATAACGACCTACACTTCAGAGCAGATAATTGATGATGCATCGAGAATAGTCGCGGAGGTGCGCAAGCTCGTCGGTGGCGCGAGGGTCTACCTCACCATCGACCTCGACGTGCTAGATCCGGCTTTCGCGCCAGGGGTTGCGACCCCGGAACCTGGGGGGCCTTCGACGGTTGAAATTTTGCGGTTGGTTCGTGAGTTTGGGAAACTCGACTTATGTGCTTTTGATGTCGTGGAATTGGTTCCACCGCACGACGACGGTACCGCGGCATTTGCTGCGGCGAAAGTTATTTACGAGTTGCTCGCGGCGATGGCGAGTTCATCCAAATAGTTTCTGCCCCCGCTCCACAACGATTCGGGACGGCAGGGACAGCTTCAAACTTGCACGGCGGAGCGCTTCCTTGCCGACGAGTGCAAATTCCTCCGCTATTCGCACGCTCATGAGCTTTTGTCCCCGGCTGACTCTCGCGGCGGTGCCGATCGGTCGGCCGAAGGATCGGGCCATACCATCGGAGATCCGGTCAGCCCCCGCCCCTGTTGCCATGGGGTTCTCCCGCAGAATCTGGTGGGGGTAGACGCGGATCTTGAAATGGTAATTGTCCTTGCCGGCCTTGACCTCGAGCAGGCGGTTCGCGGCGATGCGAGCGGCTTCTAGCGCGTTGTGCCTTATCTGGCCGCTCTCATGCGAGATCAAGGACATCTCGACGGGGAAGTCGCCTTTTGGGTTGCCCATGTCGAAGAAAGTAACACGTACCCCCGGGACTCCCTTAACGTACTCCCGGCGGGTGTAGGCCGGACCGCTAAAATAGCGGTAGGTTCGCGCTGGTCGGATCGGCATCTGGACCACTCTAAATAAGCTTTAAAGCCTTCATCCTTATTTATTTAATTACCCACAAAATATGGCAGGCAGCAAATGTCGTACATCGTGATCGTCGGCGGGGGACAGACGGGCTCCAAACTGGCCAAGCGGCTGGGCGATCGAGGGCACAACGTGGTGATGATCGAGAGGGACGAGAAGCGGGCCCACGAGCTGGCGGCCGAGCTGGACATGCTCGTCATCCACGGCAACGGCGCCGACATAGACACGTTGAAGGATTCGGGCGTCGATAAGGCAGACGTGCTGATCGCCCTCACCCAAGCTGATGAGGTCAACCTCATGTCGTGTGAGTTGGGTAAGAAGATGGGCGTCCGGAGGGTGATCGCCCGCGTCAACGACGAGAAGCACGCGAAGATGTTTGAGGAGCTTGGGGTCGACATCGCGGTTAGCTTGGTGAGCGCCGCGGTGATGCTTTTCGAGAAGGCTGTGACGGGCTCGGGGGTCTACGGGCTGCTTGGCATAGGCGGCGGCAAGGGTGAGGTCGTGGAGGTCACGGTCGGCGCGGGCTCGAAGTCGGTCGGAAAGTTCATCAAGGACGTAGACGTACCAAAAAGCTGCACGTTCGCGATGATAACACGGGGCGACGAGCTCATTCCCCCACGGGGCGATACTGAGATCCGAGCGGGGGACCTCGTCACGGTCGTGGGCAAACCCGACGCTGTTTTAAAGATCACCCGCTACTTGCGCGGCGAGTAGATTTTTGATGCGTGAAGTTCGACGATGTCTTTGTCCTGAAGCGCGTACTCCCGAGGCACCTGTTGTCCCGGAAAGCGCGTCGACCCCCACACACGGGCAAACTCCAGCTCTCTCGCGAAATCTTTGTGCACCGCCCTTGCGATGTCGAAGATCGTCGAGCCCTTAGGCAGGACCAGCGGGCGTTTGGCTGGCTCCTCGTCGGAGCGCTTGGTGTAAACGCGGATGAGGTCGAGATTTTCGAAGATCGCTCGCTTCAGCCGCTCCCCAGCCCCTTGATTGGCAATCGTCCGAAAGCGCCCCCTGAATTCGCGCTCCAGCAGCTTGAGTTTGTCTGCGGCGCCCGAAGATTCACATTTTGTGAGGAGGATGAAGGCACGGCGATAAACCAAGGATTCATCGAGCAATTCCTCGAGGTCATCGGCCGTCACTGGTTCTCGATGGTCAAGAGCGCGTTGTGGATGCGATGCTCTTGTAGGATGCGTTTGAGCTCCACTTCGCTGCCATCGAACGCACCCGCTCCCCGAACTTCAATCCCTCCCGTGACCTTGCGCTGGATACTGAGCTTGGGGATCTGCTGGTTGAGCCTGATGCCTGCTGCCTCGAGTTCGTTGATCAGAATTCGGACCTGCTCGATCGGCTCCGTCGAGGCATCGACCACTAGGACGATGGCGTCCGCGTTTCGGGCGACGCTGAGCGGCTGTGCACCAAGCCCCCTGCCGAGGCTCGAGTCCTCGATCACCGCGGGGACCTCAACCAACTGTATTTGAACATCCTCGAATTGTATCATTCCCGGCACCGGCCGCCGGGTGGTGAATAGATAATTGTCGATTTTTGGACGGGCGGCCGTGAGTTGGTGTAGCAGCGTCGACTTCCCTGAGTTCGGTGCCCCAACGAGTGCTATTTGGGCGGCGCCTTCCTTCTTGATAGCGAAGCTCGACCCACCCCTCCCGACCCGGCGCCCCTGCTTCACCCGTAGCTCTTGGCGAAGCTTGGCCAGGCGCCGCTTGAGTACCCTCAGGAGCTTCTCGGTCCCCTTATGCTTCGGGGCGAGGCGGATGAGCTCCTCGGTTGCAAGGATTCGCTCCTCCAGCGTTCGCGCTTGGAGGTATCGCTCTTCAGCCTTGAAGTATTCTGGGCGGAGGTTTGCTGGCATTTTTGACGCCAAATCTTTATTAGGTTGATAAGGAATATGAATTTTGGCGGGGGGAAGCCCGCAGCGAAAGCCAAACCGGCGCTCAAGGGCGACGGGGAGCCACTCAGAAACCAGGAGTACTTGGGAAGGGATTGGCTAAGGCGCCCGGTGGTGGGTGCGGAGGCAAGAGCTGTGGGAAAAAGGCCCCGAGATGAAAAGCGGCGCAATGTAAGTTGCGCTGAAGAGTAGTCGAGGGGTCGAACCCCGCCATTTTTTTATTTTAGCCATATATCCAAGTTGGAAATAGTTCTACTTTCGAAAAAAACCTTAAATAGCGGGACGCTTTAAATGCAGGCGGCGGGGATAGAAGCCTGCAGAGGAGGCCGAACCGGAGCTTAAGGGCAACGGGGAGCCGCGTAAAAACTCGGACGAAAAACCGGGGGAGGACGCGGATAAGTCTCGTGGAGGAGCGAGGCAAGGCAACGACTGTGGGATAAAGGCCCCAACGTGAAAAAGCGACGAGTGAGCGGAGTGGTCGAGATTCGCAAGCTCGTCGAGGGAGTAGTGGAAGGGTCTAAATCCCCGCCATTTTTTAGGGTTTCAGTAGGTAGCGTGAGTATTTCAGGATCCTTTTCAGCTCGAGCGAGGGTAGCAATCGTGGGGCCTTGATTAGAAGGGCTCGGAGTAGTTTTTCGTGGTGGTCGAAGTCGAAGTTTTCTAGTACCAGCGCTTGAACGTCTTCTCTCTTCAGAAGTTCGAATATTGAATTTAGGTCCTCATCGGTCATTTGCTCAAAAACCCTGCGTGCACGAATTCCCAGCTCAAACTCGCGGCCAAATCTCTTCATCACGGCCCGTTCGTACGCGCGAAGCTTCTTGGCGGTGGGCTCGCTCCCAAGGGCATCCGCCGCGACCTCGGCAGCGAGTTGGGAGCAAGAAAGCCCGACGTAGATGCCGCCACCTGTGAGGGGCTTGACGTGACCGGCGGCGTCGCCCACCAGCATTACGCGGTCGGTGTATATCTTCCTCGTCAGCGGCTCGGGGATGAGCCCAGCGCAGAGGCTGAGAATTTTACCTGATTGGACCTTGGTGGATGCTGTCGGGTGAGTCCCTACAAAAGATAGGAGATTCCTGAGGGCATCGCCCCGGAAGGTGCCGAGCCCCACGCGACAGAGGTCGCCGGCCGGGGTCAACCAAGCGAAGAAGCCAGGGGCGAACGAGCTGCCGAAGTAAAGCTCGGTGGCGTCAGCTCGGACTTCAGCGATAGTTTCGAGTTGGGAGCATTTGAGGTAGCGCGCGTTTTTAAGCAGGCCTGCCTCCCGCGCGATGATCGAAGCCGGGCCGTCTGCGCCGATTACCAAGCGTGCCCCGACTTCGGTTTCACTTCCACCCTTGAGCTTCACTACTGGCGCGCGCCCAAGTTTGAGCCCCACGCACCTCGTTCTCAGGAGCAGGGTGGCTCCAGCCTTCACGGCTTTTCTCGCCATCTCCCGGTCGAAGGCGGCGCGGTCGATTACAAATGCCTCCACCTTGCCGCGAGTTATCTCGACGGGCTCGTTCGATGGGGGGTAGAAAACGGCGCGGCGAAGCTTGCCGAGCACCCATTTCCCCGGCTTGATTTTCAGCTCTCGAAGCCCGCCTACCCCCACCCC
>JABUBO010000411.1_pt1 | contig 13650 bp, 24 predicted proteins | sample 7240361 | NCBI WGS metagenome assembly JABUBO01 (sample SAMN07256346, study PRJNA390944) | subsurface metagenome | isolation source: Methane hydrate marine sediment | place: Pacific Ocean: Eastern North Pacific, ODP site
AGATGGAGTCCTGAAAGGGACACAAAGCACAGCAGCTAAAATACCAAGTGGACTACTCGAGGGGCCTTATCTCCTACATGGTATTAAAAATGGAGCTACAGGTGGCGTACTTGCCTATTCAGTTTTCATGCACAGTAAGATGTGGCAGGAAAGATAATTGGAAAGGAGGTACTACTATGAAATGGACCCCGGATAAAATCACCGCAGTTATCCTGTTAGTCGGCTGCTTTGGGTTGCTCTTTACCGGTATCGATGGAGAGGTAAAATCCATCCTCCTTATCGCAGCCGGTTACTTATTTGGCACAGGCATCACAGAAAAAAAGAAGCGTTAACGGTACAATTCGGTGTTATCTTTGTTCCAGTGAGGCTGGTACTTTATTCCCAACAACTGGCACACCCCTTTCTCTATGCCAGTACTCCGCTCCCCACCAGCGTGAAACTTACACCACTCATCCAGCTTCCGCACCAGATTGTCCGGTAGCCTAGCTGATACCACTGTCGTGTTCAAACCTTTCATATCACCTCCTTACTGTATATGTATTTTATACACTACAAAACAATCTTGTCAAGTCAACAAAGTTAAATTTTTAACCCGAGAATTGAATAGGAGAGGAAGAAGTGTTCTATTGCCAGGAGAAAAGCATTGGAAGTATAATAAAAGGTGAGGAGGAAAGGACATGACCGCAACAAAAGCAGCAGAGGTACAGCAGGAATATCAGGAGAGTATTGCCGATAAGGTTGACGCCTGGCTCACGAATAAAACAGTTAGTCACTGTATACCTGATAAGGGTAAGGATCTCTACAGTGACCAAGTGTTTTGCGAACAAGGGTTGGGGGAATTACAGGATCTTGCTGCCACCGCTGCCAGGGCAGCCGGACTGGAGAAAGAGGCAGGGCATATAGACCGATGTGGTAAATCATACTCGGTGGCCAGGTGTAACGATTGTGGGGAATACATAGGCCATCCATATCACTGTGACGAAAGACTTTGCCCTACCTGTTACTACCGAAACCTCTCCCGGTTCATGGGCCGGCATAAAAAGAGCTGGGAAGTCTTCACTAACTTTACTTTGATATCCGTCAACTATGGAGGCTACCGATCTTACGACCTTGAAGAAGCCTGGACCCAGGCTTACCAGTTACATAAATCACTCATAGCAACATTTCCCCTACTCGATGGTGGTATCTACCATAGAGAGTTAAAGTGGGACGAGGAGCACCATTTATGGAATATACTCTATCACTACTTGCTGGCTGCCCATGTTAACTATGCCCTACTCTTCATTATGGCGCTGGAAGGGCAGGCACTTTGTGAGAGTTATAAATCCTTTGAGGGTTATCCCGCCGCCCAGTCCTATTTCATCCGACATTGTTGCCAGTACCCCGGGGATATCCTTCTTGACTACACTAAGGTAGCCTTGTATCTCGGGTTAACGAGGCAGTTTAAGCTCATTCAGGGGTTTGGTTTGCTCTACCGCGTCACCGGTGGACTTAACCGAGGCAGCCATGATCGGCCACGCCGCACCTGTCCCATCTGTGGTGGCAAACTATCACACGTAGGGTTGGCATCAAAGGAATATGTCTTTTGGGACAATAAGCACCAATGTTACCACGTCGACCCTGGAGCTCCGGGGTTGTAGACCTGACAATGTAACCAATCATACCACCCGACCCTAAACACCCCCCATTTTCGGCCTCTCATGGCCAGGTAGCTTTAATACTCGCTACGCTCGTAGTACCTGGGGGGGCACTCTGCACTTCCAGCCGCTTCGGCGTGGGCCTCTACGGCCCACACCCCCAGGGCTGCCGCCCTGGTCCCTTGCGTCTGTCGCTTCGCTCAGGGCGCTGGGGAACCCCTCATCCCCTAGCGCCCTGTTTGCTGCTACGCAGCAGTGCGCCCCGTTCCCCCCCATGGCCACCGCCCCAAAGCTCCGTCCACCACCGCCCCCCCTTACCTTCGCTTTTATACTCCCTCGAGTTCGCAGCACTCGCCTTCCCTACCGCAGTTTTCCCCCAGCACCCCCTTCCTTGGCATACCCTTTGTTTCGCTAGGAAGAGGATTATAAGCGGGGGAAACCAGCTCTTAGGGCAGCGGATGTGCTGCTCAGGGTCGCCCGTGATGGTCGGCAGGCACCCCTTGCTCTCCCTCACGGGCTCTCGGCTGCTCCCCTATTCACCATGGCCCTGTCCTGGCGGCATCGAGCCGCCAGTAACTGGGCAACTGCCCTCCCCCTTAAAAATTTAACTTTGTCTTTGCTTTACACACCAGGCACGCAGCGAAAGGCAGTCAACGCCATCCAGTTCACCAGTTACCCACTAAAGGGGATAACATGCCTCTCTGGACTTTACATAACTATATCCACTACAATACCCCCACCATGGAAGAAGTCATTCCAGCAGCCCTTATGAATAAAGAAGAGCTCGGGCCTTTTTTAGCCTGGGTCCGAGGACTCCCGATTGACCAGGAGGGCAAAAAGCAGCTGGTAATGTTGTGGACAGACAGGGTAGGTGTTAAACTAACAGGAGATATGCTAATAAGAGCAGGAATAGAGAGGAGGTAAGGCATGCAAGTATACAGATTTAGCTTCAACGTAGAGGATGAAATCACTGCGGAATCTCTGGATGAGGCCTGGGAAATCATAAAAGGCAGGATTATGGACCGCTTTTACGGTCCCACCAAGGACAACCTTGAGCTCATTTCAGAGGTCCCAGAGGAAGAAGTAACCGAATAGTGGCCCAGCCTACCCTTCCACCTAGAGACGACAGGCTAATCGACTATGCCATAAAGTACGACCGGTTATGGAGTTATGCCTATCGGGACCTGGACAACCGGCTGGAGGATCCTGGTGCGGATTTAGAGGAGTTCAAGCGCTTTACGGACCGCTGGCTAAGAGCGCAGCTCCCCTGGCGTAATTTCCTCTCCCGAGAGGCATGGAAGGCGTGGCGAACAGCACAGGCAAAGTATCTCACTCTACTCCGGGCGAAAATCTACTACCGGACGCTCACCTGGGATGATAGGAGCCGGCAGCTCCGCGAGTTAGAGAGAGAAAAGCGCAAGGTCTACCAGGAGCTCATTGCCGGCATTAGAACAGAGATAGCAGCTACTCGCAAGGAACTATATGCCATAGGACTTCCTCCTAAAGTAGCGCCGCCGCCAGAGCTGCCACCCCCGCCACCAGAACCGGAGCCGGCCATAATTACTTCTATCCGGGTAGAGACCATTCCACCACCCACCTGGCTGGATCGAGTCCCCTGGGGTTGCCGGTTGATCTTCAGGACGGACAAGCCAGCCTGGGTACGATATCAGTTTCGTAGGCCAGGGCTTACCGCAGCCGGGTACCCTCTCCGGTGGTGGACACATGCTGAGTTTGCCCGTGACGGCACGGAGTATAGATTCGAGCTTCAAAATAGAAGGTATGCCAGGGATGAATTCGAGATAGCCCGAGCATACTCAGGCAAGTATGAGTTTAGGGGTACCGCCTGGGATACCATCACCAGGAAGACAACCTATGGTGTCGATATAGTCACCTTCGAGTTTGTATAAAGATGGAAGCAATAGCATGGATTCAGAAAAGGTATCCTCACATGCTCGAGGACGAGGCCAGGATCTGGACCAAGTTCCTCCGGACCACTGAGCTCGACTTTTACGACATTACCTATGATGTACACCTGGGCACAGGGATCCCACCGCTCCCCGGGGACCCGAGCTGGATGGAAAAACTCCTATCGGCAGTCACCAAGAAGCGTGTTGACGCAGTAGGGGAGACCGCAGACGCTATCTGGATCTTCGAAATCAAGCCACGTATAGGCATGAGTGCCCTGGGCCAGCTGATCACCTATTTCGAGCTCTACCAGGCCCAGTACCGGCCGGTAAAACCGGTATTGCTGGCTGCCATAGGAGAGAGGGAAGCCCCGGATATCAGGGCAGCCTTTGACCTCAATGCCATCAAAATCATTGTGGTATAATCTACACATGCCCTGCAGGCTGATTAAAGACCGAGACCACGTGGAGTGATATCCGAAACGCGGTATTGCCGGGTAGGAGTCCCGGGCAGGGCCACCCACCAAAATACTAATTTTCCCCCTTATTATGTAAACTACCCCCTAGACACCATTTTACCCCCTGTGGTAAACTTTTACCCTAAGAGTTTTTAGGGAGGTGACATGACCATCGAAAAAGCCATTGAAATCTTAGCCCATCTTTCCACTGCAGGAGCACCAAAAATAACCCTGGATGAGATAATTGCCACCAAGCTGGGCATCGAAGCCCTGAAAGTTATTAAGGAAGACCGTCAATGCCGGACAGCATTTGTAGTGCCACGGCTGCCAGGCGAGACAGAGGAGTAAAATGAGACTGGAGAGTAACAAGCCACAGACACCCTGGGAGACTGAGATCCGGCGCCAGGCGCACGCCAAGGCCATCCTTAAAGGTATAACCATGAGGCAGGCGGTGTTTGAGGCCCTGGAGCACTGGGTAAAGCAAAAAGATGAAAGCGTGGAAAGCAGCCGAGTATAGAGCCGCCGAGACCCTCGGTGGTCAACGCATCCCTCTGTCCGGGGGAAGAGGCATGAAAGATAAAGGTGATGTGTTACTCCCTGGCTGGCATGTCGAGAGCAAGTACCGCAAGCTCTGGACTGTCTTTACTCTCTTTCTGGAAGTAGAGAAGATGGCCAAGAAAGAAGGTAAGAACGCGCTGCTTATACTAACCGAGAAGAATAGACACGGCCAGCTAGCTGTAATGAGGATAGAGTACTTCAAGGATCTGAAGGGGGATTGAAATGACACTAGAAAAAGCCATCGAAATCCTAACACTTCTACTATATCCACATAAGCCAGTCTATGACGATGAGCGTATGCCCGCTCTCCACTTAGGCATCGAAGCCCTGAAGCGTATCAAGGAAAACAGAGGCTGTGCCTTGCTTTTTGTAGACCAGTTACTGCCAGGCGAGACAAAGGAGTAAGAAAGGAGAGTTGAAATGACACTAGAAAAAGCCATAGAAAGCAATACTGAATTCCTTCAGCCTTTAGAGCATACTAAGGATACAGACACCTACAAAGCCATCAAGCTGGGCATCGAAGCCCTGAAAGCCCTTAACGACTGCCGTAAGGGAGACTGTACCTATCACGAAGAGTTGCTACTAGGCGAGACAAAGGAAGGCTAAATATGTCCGAAAACAGAGCCATTATAGAGACCACACCGGTAGCTCTCCAGCTATCAGAGCAGGGTATTGCCACAGTCAAGCGTAACATTCAGCTCTGCGAGCAGCTTGTTAGAGAGGTCCTTGAGAAGGACATAGATTGGGGAACCATACCAGGTGTTCAGCAGCCTTTTTTATGGGACTCCGGAGCCGCCAAGATCATGGCCGCCTTCAACTGCTACCCGGAGTATAAAGTCATTGACGCCACCATCAGGACCCCACACATCAGGTATACCATCACCTCACAGCTTATCAACCGCCAGTCACATGAAATCATCGCTACCGGCATAGGAGCTGCCTCAACCAAAGAGGTTAAGCATCGGTACCGATGGGTAGAGGATCCCGAGAAAGAGGGAATCTCCCGGAAGGGACTTAAACAACGTAAGGATGGTAAATATCGCATCCCCAACCCTGATACCGAGGACCTTCTTAATACCATCTGTAAGATATCAGCCAAGAGAGCCGATGTCGACGCTGTTACCTCACTCCCGGGCGTAGCCGCAACCATCCGCAAGCTCTTTATTGCTTCACCGGTGAAGCAAAGGGACACGGCCAGCAAGGAAGCAGCATTGGCTGCCAGCCACCGCGGTCCCTCTCCCTTGAAGGGCGAGGAACACAACTGGTCCTGGTTCTGGAGTAAGGTAGGGCTGCTTAACATAACGCCACAGGAAGCCCACGATATCCTGGGCGTAGTTAGCGTCAAGCGTGATTGGATTGATACCCAGCACCGGACACTGGATGAGGCCTACGAGATCATAAAAAACGCAGTTGATTTAACCAAGGCCGGCAAAGAGGTCGACCGGGAACTCGAGGGGAAACAGTAATATGGAAACACATGACATAAAACTTGAAGTCATTACAGATCCATCCTTCCAGCCCAGGGGAGGTTTAGAGGTCGAGGGCATCGAGGCCCTGGCCAACTCCATCAAGGAAATTGGCCTTATCAACCCCATCGTAGTCCGTAAAACCGACGAAGGCTATGAGCTCGTCACGGGCACTAGAAGATGGCATGCCTGTAAGATGTTAGGTTGGGAGTTTATACCCGCTAGAATTATCGAACAGGATAGCCGTGAAGCCGCTATGGTACAGTTTAGCGAAAACTTCCACCGGCAAGATCTTAACCCTATCGAAGAGGCCAACATGCTAAAATTCATGCTTGAGGAGCTCGGATACAGTACTCTCGAGATCGCTAAATTCTGTAACCGGAGTAAGGATTGGGTATCAAAACAGCTAACACTTCTCGATCTCGAACAGGCAACGCAAGAAGCTATTGAGGCCGGGAGTCTCTCTGCTTCAGTAGCCCATGAGCTAAGGCTGATCCCGGATAAGAACCTCAGGTCAGACTACATCAACTATGCTATCCAGGGAGGATGCACCGAGAAGGCAGCCCGTGACTGGGCGCGCCAAGCAAAGGCTACCATAGCCGCCAGGGATATGAGGATCGCAGAGAAAGGAGCCCGAGGGGAGCAGCAGGGAGAAGAAGAATATAAACCACCACCACCACCCACCTGTGCCCTCTGCGGAGCCCCGGAGGACAAGGTCCTCCTGGAAGATTGGCATATCTGCTGGCACTGTGGCCAGAAACTAAAAGGAGCGCAGCCCACAGAATGACAAAACGAATAGGCGTTTGGCGTTATATCCGCTCAGCCAGACAAGGCACTGGTAAAAACCATAACAACTTTTACCTTACTTTAGATTGTGGACACCAGGTGGTTCGTTATATGGATCTACCAAAACATCGCTGCCTTTGCATCTATTGCCTAGCTAACTCCTAACATGGGGCCGAGGAAAGCTGAAGAGCTGACTACTCAGGTAAGCGGACCGAGGCCTCATCAAATCCACACCAAAACCTCCGACTTGGTAGGATCCTGATCCAAGTACTTACCCTAAAAACCGCCATCCTCTTCCATCGCTTGACATAAAAACTTGACATAACTCCAGGCATTGTTTTATTATTTTACTGAGAGGGTAGCCCCCTCTTAAGGAAAAATACTTAAATGGAGGTGTAAAACATGCCTAAGATCAGATCAATAGGGAAGATTGCGGAGAAGTACGGAAGAGTTACCCCGGCCAAAGGACCCGAGCTGAAAGCGGGTCTTATGGATCCCAAGAAAATCTGGGTGGATGAGGCTGCCGCATCCGGAGAGGCCTGGAAAGGCGGTGTTGAAGGAGCCATTGCCAGGGATGGTTTTGTTAAGGGAGTGGTCGAAGCTGGACAGGCAGCTTATCTTGACCCAGCGCTTAAACTGGGCGTCCCCCGCTACCGCTCCGGAGTGGAATTCGGTATTCCCAAATACAAGGGTAAGTTCGGCCCCTACCGCGATGTTATTGAGGGCACCACTTTACCACCTCGAGGTCCGGTGGGTGATCCGGCTAACATCGAGAGGGTAAGGGTAATGGCTGCCGCGCTGCATGAAGCCAAGGTTAGATAGCCTGGAAGGAAGAGTAAGGAGGTAAGGAAATATGTATTGGCAGAATAGATATCTTAAAGAAGGCGCGGTATTCGAGGCCCTTACCGGGTTAGAGACCATCGATCTCCCTAATAAGGGACTTCTAAGCGGCATTGAGCTTAAAGTCTGGGGTACCTGTGGCGATGATACTGCTAAACCCGACGTCTGGCTGCATGACAGGCTCAAGAAAATCGAGCTCATAGTCAATGGCAGCAAGGTTGTAAAAAGCCTTACCGGTGAGCAGCTTTTAGCCGACATGCTCTACAAGAGGACTCCCCATTACTCGCATGACATGAAGAACATAAGTGCTGGTAGCTGCGAGGAGTTTTTCTATATCAACCTGGGCAGGCATTACCACGACATGGACTACATGCTCGACCTGGGTAAGGTTAATGACCCCGAGATTCGTATAACCAACGACTTCACCCTGGCAAAGCAGAATGGCTGGGAAAACGGCAAAGCCATGGCCGACGAGCCATCCTATTCCGTCGTGCTTCATATTCTAAGAGAGCCGCCGGCAGCCCCTAAAGGCTACATTAAGACCTCAGAGCTCTACCGCTTCACCGGAACTAACGACAAGAAAGAGAACATGATGGTCCCTCGAGGTCCCATGTATTCTAATCTGTATGTTCAGAGCTGGTATGCAGCAAAAGGCCTGGGTGTAAGCCTGGATAAGCTGGAGCTCAATATCAACTCAGACGACATCATCCCCTTCAGAGTTGGTCCTGCTGAGCTAGCTGCCGAGATTGCCCGACAGTATGGGCTCTTTGAGATAGACCAGCAATGCTACCTGAAAGGGAAGCAGGCTTATCCTGCGCCAATGGAAGTGGGCCGACCTGATGGTATAGAAGACTGGGCTGTGCTTGATGTAGCCCTGTTCAGAAGTGACCTCTGGGCTAACAACTGGCATGTACCCTTTAAGACCGTGACAACTGGTGCCCCGTCGGAAGATGTTGTGAACACTCGGATGCTATATCGAGGCGTCTGGCCTTTCTCTGTCTCTCCCATTCCCTACTTTGACCCCTGGGATGAACGCACCCGGATAGATAGCTCTAAGCTGGGTGACTTGTGGGTCAGATTTGAAGGCGGCGCAGCCATGGGCACTGATGTAGTTGTTAAGCTGCTGGGCGATGAGGTAGTCACTAAGTACGAGACTTAAAGCCATTTAGGTTTACTCATTTGAGGCCCGGGGAGGCGAAAGAGGAAGCGCTTCTCTGGGCTTCAGTCCTAAAAGGGGGTAAATATGGATAGACGCATAGAGACCAGGGTAATTGTCAATGAGGATGCTGGTGAAGTTACTACCATAATACAGAAAGATGCCTGTAATGTATGGTGGGTTTCAGTCTCTCCTGTTACAGCAGGCCAAAAAGGTCTTATTAAGATATATGATGGCTTTGACACTAATGGCAAGCTACAATGGAGGCTAGAGCCAGCTTATGCTTTTACTCATAACGCTATCCCACCTATACCCTGTGATTATGGCCTGACAATTTACATTGATGCTAAGGTAGCTTCCTATACTGTGGGCTACAGCGGCAAAGGCTGGCCAAGGGAGCAATAGTAGTGTGTTCTATGATTACAGCTTCAAAATACCCCTCAACACCCCAAGATATCCGATTTATACCAAAGAGGTTTACCTAACACCGGGTGTCATTCACCGAATAGAAATAAGCTTCCCCGCCGGCTGTGTTGGCATGGTACACTTACAGATCAAGCTGGGCAATTTCATTATCTGGCCACTTAATTCAGCCGATGACTTCAGCGGTGAAAACTATACCATCGTAATCAACGAATTCTACGAAATAGATACAGAGCCCTTCATCCTTACCCTGCATGGCTGGTCAAAAGGTACTGCCTACCCACACACTCTTAGAGTACGATTTGGTATACTACCCGAGAAAGTCCTTTTACCCGAGGAGACCTTTATTCAGGCGTTTAAGAAACTTTTGCAGAGATTGAGGTTATAATAGGAGAAAACATGGCCGACTACCCGGATTATACTCAACTATTCAACCTGGTAGGCTCGGACATCATGGTCCCTATCGACATCCAGGGAGCATATATCATGCTCCCGGTCGATATTCAAGCCCAGTGGGCCACCTTGGAGATATCCATTGTCGCTCAGACAGTAGAGTTTCTTACCGTTGACATTGCTGCCCAGACGATAGACAAGCTCGATATCAACCTGGCTGCCTCGGACATAATACTTTCCGTCAACCTGGCTGCCTCAGTTATCATCCTCGATATCAACATCAAGTCGATCACCGGTGGGGTAACCTTCAATATCGAGAACATCGAAGGTCCGTTCAATATCTTTATCGGCACGATCCAGACAGTAGGTCTTTACCTTCAGCCAGACTGGGCTGCCAAGACTGAAGAACAGAAGTACTTTTGCCTTGTATCTGTTCACCTGGATCCGGTGGGGGATGATCGTATGTCATATCCTGTACCAGGGGACAAAACATTATTTATCACCAACTTTTCTGGAAGGGCATGGGCTTCCGTAGCTGAGGATAGGGAGCTTCAACAGAATATCCACGGTTACATAGAAGATCACACTGACGAAGAATGTCTCCTCAACATTGGAGGCAACTGTGGCTTTACAACCAATCCAGTAGTGCCTATTAAAATACCAGGAGGGCATACAGTTTACTTCTGGGTGAAAAATGCTAGTAATCATGGCATGTGGGCCTACATTACTGCTTCTGCGTATGAGGTATAGATGGAAGGATTAAGAAAGCTGTACCTGGGCGATTTCAACTACCTGGGCCAGGAGAGCGACGCTGAAGGTAATACTATCGTGACCCTGAGCAAGGATGGTGAAGACAAGGCATATCGCTTCAAGGTGAAAGACCTCTATGGAGAGCATGAGGAGCTACTGAAGCATGAAGTGCTCGAGTCCAAGATACCCCCCTGGATTAAAAAAAGGATGAAGGAGGCCAAGAAACATGCCAAAGCAGGCTAAACTCAATATCAAAGAGCTCTACCGCAAGCTGTGTCCCGCGTGTCGTGAGATACTCATTGAGCAGATCAAGAAAGACCTGGTCGACCAGCAGATAAAGGACCAGCTCGAGGAGAAGGACTAGGAGGTTATTATGTCAGTAGTAGAAAAAGAGGCCATGGGAATACATGTTGGGCAGGATCCGCTTTATCCATACGTCCGCATTTCCATATTCGGTAAAGATGGTATTGAGTACTCCGCCTCATTAGATGAAAGGGGTATCCTGAACCTGATATGCTTATTGCAGCAGGAAGTAAAAAGGCTGAAGGAGGAGAAGGACTGAGCACATGGCCACTACACGACGATCGGAGTTTCCGCTCTACTTCCCCTTCTTTTTCCCTCCGGAGAGGACCACCGTGAGAATCAGGGTAAAAACAGCCGTCAGGATCCTCACGCCGGCCAGGGAGACTGAGATACCATGAAATCAGGCATAGAGCACATAGTAGCCACCGTACCGGTGCCAAAGTCTGAGTTTGAGGACGAGCAGTTTCATAACCTTACCCATGGCAACGCCTTCCCCGCTTCGCCGATAGAAAGACAGCTATTCTACCGCGATGATGAGCATAAATGGTATCAATATAACGGTACTGCTTGGAAGGACTTAACTGTAGCTGCCGTGGCTAAGCTGGACGATATCGGCGATGTCAATGTGCCGGCACCTGCAGGTGGGGACTTTCTCGAGTGGGATGCTACTACTTCTAAGTGGATTAAGATAGCTCATAAGGATGCTCCCACAGGCGTGCATGGTGCTTTATCAGGCGAAGAGTTACTTGTCTACCATGTGAGACGTGGCAACTTTATTATGATTCCTACAGGGACAGGATGGACCACTGATAATGCTGGTAGTGGAACATTCGCACAGGAGGCAATGCGTAGCCTTGCTGGGACTGGCGTAACAGCTAACAGCAGGGGGTGCGCAACAGCTACTACTTATGGTTTTAATGAAGGTGGCAATTATGGCTACTTCAACTATGACAAGAAACTATACCTAATCTTTAACTATGCCAGGAACGCTTCTGACGCAGAGGCAGTTGCCAGAGTTCAAATTAAGCAGAACGCAGGTTGGGGAGATGCTTTATCTGCCAAAGGGCTAGGGTTGAGAGCAGATAACTTAGCTCTCATAGGTGAATCGTATGGTACAGAACTAGGCGAAGTCGACCTGGGTGTTACTCTGGTTACTCTGATAACCCATCAAATTATGATAGTCCTTGACCCTGGAAGCAGCATTAAATGGTATGTAGATGGAGTTTTGAAAGGGACACAAAGCACAGCAGCTAAAATACCAAGTGGACTACTCGAGGGGCCTTATCTCCTACATGGTATTAAAAATGGAGCTACGGGGGGTGTGCTTGCCTATTCAGTCTTTATGCACAGTAAAATATGGCAGGAAAGATAATCAGAAGTTTAATGATTACCACTGATGAGCTCCACGCCTTCGTGATAGGAGCAGCCGAAACATTCTGCCCCTGGAAGCCAAGACATCCCATGTCCATGGAAGAAAACAACCCTTTGAAGGGCGAATATCACTACTACCTGGCAGGCAGGGGAGTTGGGTTTATCGCGCTATTGATAGTTTTACTAATATTGGTAAAACTGATAAAGGAGGTACTGCTATGAAATGGACCCCGGATAAAATCACCGCCATGATCCTGATAATTGGCTGCCTGATATTGATCTTCACCGGCCGCGATAGCGAAGTGAAGTCTATTCTAACAGTGGCAGCCGGCTGGCTCTTCGGTTCAGCCTACCAAGAAAGAAAGAAGAGTTAACAAAGTTAAATTTTTAACCCGAGAGTTAACCATAAGAAGAATAAGAATCCCCTAGACAGGAAAAGAGCCTTGAGAATATAATAAAAGGTGAGGAGGAAAGGACATGACCGCAGTAAAAGCAGCAGAGGTACAGCAGGAATATCAGGAGGACATTGCCGATAAGGTTGACGCCTGGCTCACGAATAAAACAGTTAGTCACTGTATACCTACTAAGGGTAATGAGAACTACAGTGACCAAGTGTTTTGCGAACGAGGGTTGGGGGAATTGCAGGATCTTGCTGCCACCGCTGCCAGGGCAGCCGGACTAGAGAAAGAGGCAGGGCATATAGACCGATGTGGTAAATCATACTCGGTGGCCAGGTGTAACGATTGTGGGGAATACATAGGCCACCCATATCACTGTGATGAGAGACTTTGCCCTACCTGTTACTACCGAAATCTCTCCCGGTTCATGGGCCGGCATAAAAAGAGCTGGGAAGTCTTCACTAACTTTACCCTGATATCCGTCAACTACGGAGGCTACCGATCTTATGACCTTGAAGAAGCCTGGGTCCAGGCTTACCAGTTACATAAATCACTTATAGCAACGTTTCCTCTCCTCGATGGTGGTATCTATCATAGAGAGTTAAAGTGGGACGAGGAGCACCATTTATGGAATATACTCTATCACTACTTACTGGCTGCCCATGTTAACTATGCCCTACTCTTCATCATGGCGCTGGAAGGACAGGCACTTTGTGAGAGCTATAAATCCTTTGAGGGTTATCCTGCCGCCCAATCCTATTTCATCCGACATTGTTGCCAATACCCGGGGGATATCCTTCTCGACTACACCAAAGTAGCCTTGTACCTCGGGTTAACGAGGCAGTTTAAGCTCATCCAGGGGTTTGGTTTGCTCTACCGCGTCACCGGTGGACTTAACCGAGGCAGCCATGATCGGCCGCGCCGCATCTGTCCTATCTGTGGTGGCAAATTATCACACGTAGGGTTGGCGTCAAAGGAATATGTCTTCTGGGATGATAGGCATAAATGTTACCACGTCGACCCCGGTGCCCCAGGGTTGTAGACCGGCCAATATTGCTCACTGCGCTCGTAGTACCTGGGGGGGCACTCTGCACTTCCAGCCACCAGAAGCTGGTGTCTGTCGCTTCGCTCAGGGCGCTGGGGAACCCCTCATCCCCTAGCGCCCTGTTTGCTGCTACGCAGCAGTGCGCCCCGTTCCCCCCCCCGG
>JABUBO010000412.1_pt1 | contig 13622 bp, 13 predicted proteins | sample 7240361 | NCBI WGS metagenome assembly JABUBO01 (sample SAMN07256346, study PRJNA390944) | subsurface metagenome | isolation source: Methane hydrate marine sediment | place: Pacific Ocean: Eastern North Pacific, ODP site
GGGAAGTTGGAAGAGGAAGAGAGGGAGCTCAGGGCTAAAGAAGAAGAGAAAGATAGGATAGAGGGGGAGCTTAAGAAGAGGATAGAGGAATTTGAGCTTGAGAGAGCAAAGAGAGCAGAAGAGGCAAATGTCTTAAGGCAAGGTCTGGAAAGGGAGTTAAGAGAAATAAGGGAAAAGCTGGAAGAGGAAAAGAAAGTCTTCTCCCAGAAGATAGAAGGGAAGGAAGGGGAGCTTAGAGCTAAACAGGAAGAGAAGGATAGAATAGAAGGGGAGCTTAAGAATAGGATAAAGGAGCTTGAGCTTGAGAGAACTAAGAGAGAAGAAGAGGCAAATATTTTAAAGGAAAGTCTTGAAGGAGAGTTCAAGGAATTAGAGAAGAAGCTGGAAAAAGATTGGGGAGTCTTCTCTCAGAGGATAGCTGAGAAGGAAAAGGAGCTGGAGAAGGAGAAGGCATCAATTGAGGGAATCAGATCTGAGATTAAGGGGGGACTTAAAGCTAAAGACGAAAAGGCGAATATCTTAAGAGAGCATCTTGAAGGGGAATTGAAGGAATTAAGGGGAAAGCTGGAAAAGGATTGGGGAGTCTTCTCTCAGAAGATAGCTGAGAAGGAAAAGGAGTTGGAGAAGGAGAAGGCTTTGATTGAAGAGCTCAAGCCCAGGATTGAGGGAAGACTTAGAGCTAAACAGGAAGAAAAAAATAGAATAGAAAGGGAACTTAAACAGAAAATAGAGGAACTTGAACTTGAGAGAGTAAAGAGAGAAGAAGAGGCAAATGTCTTAAGGCAAGGCCTGGAAAAGGAGTTAAAAGAAATAAGGGAAAAACTGGAAGAGGAAAGGGAAGTTTTCTCCCAGAAGATAGAAGAGAAGGATAGAATAGAAAAGAAGCTTAAGCAGGGAATAGAGGAGCTTGAGAGAGCTAATAGGGGCGAAGAGGTAAATACCTTGAGGGAAAGTCTTGAGAGAGAATTGAAGGAATTAAGAGATAAGCTGGAAGAGGATTGGGGAGTCTCCTCTCAGAAAATAGAAGAGAAGGAGAGGGAGCTGGAGAGGGAAAAGGTTTTGATTGAAGAGCTCAAGCCCAGGATTGAGGAAAGACTTAGAGCTAAACGGGAAGAGAAGAATAGAGTAGAAGAGGAGCTTAAGAAGAGGATAGAGGAACTTGAGCTTGAGAAAAGCAAGAGAGATAAAGAGGTAAATGTCTTAAGGGAGCACCTTGAAGGAGAATTGAAGGAATTAAGGGATAAGCTGGAAAGGGACTGGGGAGTCTCCTCTCAGAAAATAGAAGAGAAAGAGAAAGAACTGGAGAGGGAGAAGGCATCGATTGAGGAGCTCCAGTCTGAGATTGAAGGGAGACTTAAAGCTAAAGACGAAAAGGCAAATATCTTAAGAGAGCATCTTGAAGGGGAATTGAAGGAATTAAAGGGGAAGACGGAAAAGGACTGGGGGGTCTTCTCTCAGAAGATAGAAGAGAAGGAAAAGGAGCTGGAGAGGGAGAAGGCATCGATTGAGGAATTCCAGTCTAGGATTGAGGGGAAGCTCAGAGCTAGACAGGAAGAGAAGAATAGAATAGAAGAGGAGCTTAAAAAGAAGATAAAGGAAAAGGAAGATAAACTTAAGACTAAAGAAGACGAAAAAAGTAGACTTCAGACAGAAATAGTTAAGGAAATAGAGAATTTGAAATTGGAGAAAAACAAGAAGGAAAAAGAGCTTATCTGTAAGCTCCAGGATTTAGAAATGGAATTACAGAAGGAGAAACAGATCCTGGAGGAAAAGTTGAAGAGTAGCGAGGAGATAAGAGCAAAAACTGAAGAAAAATTTAAAAAAGAGGAGCAGAAATTCAATGAGTTAGAGAAGAAACTTTTGGAGGGAAAGAAAATGTGGGAAAAAGAATTTTTAAGCGAGGAAGATGAGAATAGAGCAAGAATGAAAATCGAACATAGACAGCAGGAATTTGAAAATGAGAGAATAAGACTGGAAGAGAGGATCCAGAGATTAAAGGAATATCTTGAACACAGACTAAACGAAATGAATTGGAAATTAGAGAAAGAAAAATATTCTAAGGAACCTTTTGCAAGGGAAAGCCTATTGAGAGATGAATTCCAGAGAAAGGAGATAGAACTGAAAGCATTGGAAAAGGAACTGGTAAGGCAGAGGGATCTGGTGTGTTCATTTGGTGAGCTCTTAGCCCAGAAGGAGAGCGAACTTAAATATGAAAAAAATAAGAAGGAAAGAGAAATAGACCACATAAAAGAAGAAATGAAGAAGAGGCTTAAAAACTTCGAGACGGAACTATGGGAAAAGATGGAAAAATTGGCAGGGCAAACCCAAGATGTGGAGAAAAAGGAACTGGAAGAAGTTATAAAAACTAAGGATGAGGAAATGGAAATGAAGGAAGCGAAACTTAAGGCTCTATATGAGGAGAGGGAGAAGGAGTTCCATATAATAAAGGAAAAGCTGGAGAAAGAATTACAAAATCAGAGGTGGCAATGGGAAGAAAGGCTAAAGACAAAGGAAGAAGAGAGTAGAGAGATAAAGCAAAAAATAAGAGAGATACAAGAAGAGCTTTCCCGGCGAAAGGAAGAGCTTCAAACTGAGGTAGGAGAGAAAAAGGAACAAGCAGAGGAAGCAAAGGCAGAACTGGAAGAGAAGATAAAAGAGATGGAAAAGAAGTTAGCTGAGGGGGTAAGGATAGACGAAGAGAAGTTCAAGGAAAAAGAAGAAGAGATAGAAGCATTAAGGATGGAAGCAACTCAAAGAGAACAACAGTTGAAATCCTCTTATAGAGAAAGCCAGGAGAAGATAGACGGGACAAGAAAAGAATTAGAAAGAAAGGAAGAAGAAATAGGCTCGCTTAAAGAGAGAATGGCAAAAATGGAACTAGACTTCAAAGAAGAATTGCAAAGAGAAGAAAATAAATCTTCGGATAAAGAAGAAATGCTTAGAAATAAAGAAGAGGGAATAGAAAAGATAAAAGCTAAAATAAGAGAAAAAGAAATGGCGCTGGCAGAAGACCTGGGTGAGAAGGAAAGGAAGGTAAAAGAGTTAGAAACAGAATTAACTAAGGAAAAGGAAGCAACACAGGTGCTTGCTGAAATTGCAGAGAAACAGGCACGACTCAGGGCTGAAGAGAGGAGAAGGGAGGAAGAACTTAAAACTCGGTTAGATGAAGCTAAACGGGGTATGCTGAAAAAATTCTGGCAGTGGCTAAATAAGCCCGTAAACGGTGAATAAACGGTAATTTTGTAGGTCCTGATTCATCGGGACAGGAGTCTAAAATGATTAAAGTGAAAAAAATAAATGGAGAAGAAATAGTTATAAACGCTGAGCTGATTGAAGCGGTTGAGGCCAGACCGGATACAACTATTTCTCTGGCTACGGGAAATAAAATAATTGTGAAAGATACGGTTTCAGAAGTCATTGAAAAGGTTATAGAATACCGGCGCTTGGTAAATCAGAAAAGAAGCAAGAAAAAGAATAAAGGATAAGGGAAGAAAGATAAACCACAATAGGAGGAGAGATGGATATTACTACTATTTTAGGAGTGGTAAGCGGAATTAGCTTGATTATTGTCGCCATCATTATGAGAATGGGAGGGGTGGGATTAAAAGGCTTCTTTGATGTATCTTCAATGTTTATTACTTTTGGGGGTGCATTTGCTGCCACATTAGTCAATTATCCCATGAAGCAGGTCCTGGGAGTTTTTAAAATTGCCCAGAAAGTTTTAACTGAGAGAGAAGAAAACCCTGCTAAATTAATCAATCAGTTTATATATTTTACCAAGATAGCTCATAAGCGAGGGATATTGGAACTTGAGAAAGAATTAAATAAGGTCAATAATGAGTTTCTAAAAAGAGGTGTGCAATTAGTTGTTGACGGCGCCGACCAGGAGAGAATCCGCGCTGAGCTGGAAACAGAGATAACATTCATTCGTGAGAGGCATCGTGTAGGACAGGAAATTTTCTTAACTCTGGGCACTTACTGTCCTGCCTTTGGGATGATCGGAACAATTATGGGACTGATTATGATGCTTGCACGCATTGAAGACCAGAGCCAGATTGCCGGTGGTATGGCGGTAGCCCTGTTAACCACTTTTTATGGCGCGGTGGCTGGCTATCTTTTATTTTTGCCTATTGCTGGGAAATTGAAGCGCCGCAGTGAAGATGAGATGTTTATTAAGGAAGTTATTATTAGGGGAGTTCTCTCCTTGCAGGCAGGGGAGATTCCCAGCGTTATGGAAGCTAAATTGAAAGCCTACCTGGCTCCGCAATTGAGGAAAAAGACAGTGGAGAAAAAGAGCACATCCATAGAATAAACCGCCTAACTTATTTTTGAGGACAAAGATAATGGCTATTTTGCCAGGTGTTCCCAGGCGAACGGATAGCGAAATAAAAGTAGGAAGGTCCGCACCTGCATGGATGTTGACTTATTCAGATTTAATGACCCAGCTTTTGATATTTTTCGTTATGATGTTCGCTTTAGCCAGTGCTATGAACGAAATGCAGCTGGTAAAGTTGAAGAAAAGACTGGAAGTATACGTTACGGAAAACCGGTTAGAAGGCTATATTGGTCTAAAAATAGATGAGAAAGGATTGGTAATTTCTCTCCGCGAAAAATTGATGTTCGATAGTGGAGAAGCTGAGATTCACCAAGAAGCAAAATACATCCTGAAAGACATTACTAAAGAGATTACCGATGTGCCAAATAATACCCGAATCGAAGGCCACACTGATAATGTCCCCATTGGTCCGGAATTGAGGAGCAAATTTCCCACTAACTGGGAACTATCCACAGCCAGGGCTACAAATGTGACCCGCTATGTACTGGAGGCACTAAATTTTCCTCCAAAACGCATATCCTCTGCAGGATATGGAGAGTATCAGCCTGTTGTGGAGAACGATACTGAAGAACACAGAGCAATGAACCGAAGAGTAGATATTGTGGTGCAGAGGATTGGCACCAGCCTTAAACGTAGAGAAGGCGTTAAGAAAATTTTTTAGCACGCAAACCTCGCCATAGTTTCACTATCTTTCCTTTCTGTCATCTTACCGTTCCTTTCTCTCATTTATATTAACCTTCGTTTTGTCACTTTTTCCTTGTTCCCCGTTGAAAATCGGGACGTGACAATCGACCCGCAGGGTCGTTGCGAGGGCAAAGCCCGTGGCAACCTCGTGCCAAACCATGACACCTCTTAAAAAAGGGTTGACAAAAAAGCTCTTTTTTGCTAATTTCTTATAAAGTTTCGCAGACATGGGGAAGTGGAAAAGGCAAAGTCTGCGTTAAAGGGGGGTAAGAGATGAAAACACGGATTACTCTCTCGATCGTGGTGAGCTTGGTCAGCCTGGTATTGGGAATTATTACCCGACTCATTCCAGGGACATTAGTGGTAGCACCCCGCACCTTCCTATTCTTTGCGGGCTATTGTTTGGTTTTGGCGATAGCGCTTGAGCTTTATCCTTCAAAAAAAGAATAGAAAGCAATTTAACATCTTTTGATAGTTTGTCAATTTTTGGTCTGAACAGACCCCCCATCCAGAAAGTTTTTAAATACAGGGGTTAGTTTCTTTCTGGATGGGGGCGGTTTTTTCGGAATGGTGGTTAAAGTGAAGACTTTTGTGCCCAAAAAGGAAAATATTGAAAAGAAATGGTGTTTAATTGATGCCTCTGGTCTGGTCTTGGGGAGATTGGCAACAAAAGTAGCAGAGTTATTAAGGGGCAAGGGTAAACCGATTTTCTCTCCCCATGTGGATATAGGTGATTATGTGATTATTATTAATGCCGGGAAGGTTTTACTGACTGGAAAAAAATTGGAACAGAAATTCCATTTTACCCATTCTGGTTATTCAGGCGGGACCAGATTTACCCGATACGATAAATTGATGGCAGAAAATCCAGAAAAGGCAATTAGATTAGCTGTCAAAGGAATGTTACCGTCGAATAAACTCAGTGATAGATTGATTACTAAATTAAAAATATATAGAGGCAGCGAACATCCACACGGAGCACAGAAACCTCAGATAATAAAAATCGAAAAGAAAACACATTAAATTTATAAGTTAATGGAGAAACTGTATGGCTAAAGCGACAGAGATTTGGGGCGTAGGCAGAAGAAAGACAGCGATTGCCAGGGTTATATTGAGAGCTGGTAATGGGAAGGTCATAATCAACAGATTACCTCTGGATAAATACTTTTCTGGTTTACCTCGTCTAAAGGAATTCAGTATAGAACCTCTAAAAGTGACGAATTTACTGAATAAATTCGATATTTCGGCAAATGTTTCTGGTGGAGGCAAGAATGGTCAAGCAGGGGCAATAAGGCATGGAATTTCACGTGCACTGGCTAAGGTTGACGAACAGATAAGGGTCACTTTGAGAAAAGAGGGATTGTTGACGCGCGATCCCCGTATGGTCGAGCGAAAAAAACCTGGACGGCCAAAAGCAAGAAAAAGGTTCCAATTCTCCAAGAGATAAACTCGTTTTGTAAGGATAGAGTTAAATTTGCGGAAGCAATAAGCTTATTGCTTCCGCTTTTTTTTGAGAAAAACCTGCTTGAAAGCAGGAGATTAAGTTAAGATACTCAAAATAGGTACTCTGGGTCGTCTCTGACCCAGAGTTTCTGTCCCGACGAGTCGGGACTACCAGTCAGGGGTTTTTCAACAGTATCTAAATCGAACCCTGCAGAAATATGATTTGACAAATTTGGATAATTAGAATATAATTTAAAAAAATTAAAGTCAATATGGGAGAAAAAATATGAAAAAGGAAAATTTAATCATCGCAGGTATTCTTTTCTTATCTATTGTTTCTATTGTAATGGGTATATATCTTATTGGAGAAAAGACTGTTGAAGGAAAAACTCGAATTCTGACCAGAAAAAAGGGAGTGGCAGTGGTCTATCTTTACGGACCAATATCTATTTCTCGACGTACATCAGGATGGGCTCGCTTCTTACCCGGAGCCGATAGTATCACCAGTGAGTTGAGAAAGATAGGTAAAATTACCACTATAAAGGCAGTGGTCTTAAGAATTAATAGTCCTGGTGGAAGCATCGGTGCGGTTCAGGAAATTTATGAGGAAGTAATTAGGCTAAAAGAAAAAGGAAAGAAAATTGTTGTCTCCATGGGCGATGTAGGCGCCTCCGGGGCATACTATATTGCTTGTGCTGCAGATAAAATTGTAGCCAATCCGGGGACCGTTACCGGAAGTATAGGGGTACTCATGAGCCTGGGTAATATGGAGGAGTTGTTTCGCAAGATAGGAATTAAAGTTGAGGTTATAAAACGGGGGAAACACAAGGACATCGGTTCTCTATCCCGGGAAATGACAGCGGAAGAGAAAAGACTGCTTCAGGGACTGATAGATGATGCCTACGACCAATTTCTCCAGGTAGTAATTGAGGGCAGGAACCTTAGGAAAAGTAAAGCAGAGAAGATTGCTCAGGGTCAGGTGTTTACCGGACGACAGGCAAAAGATTTGGGGCTGATTGATGAAATTGGCAATTTTCAAGATGCTGTAAGACTTGCAGGTAAACTTGCTGGCATTCCCGGTGAACCAAAGGTCATCGAGTTGCCCAAGCCATTTCCCAGAATTCTTGGTATTTTTTCCAGTCACTTTATGACAAATCCTCTGCAAGATTTAATGAATAAAAATTCCATAAGATTAGAATATATCCTCCAATAGATCCCCATTCCGAGAGAAATATGGAAAACAACTATTTAGCACTCCTCTACGATTTAATTGCCCATCCAGGAAAAGGGCTTAATCAAGCCAGAGAAGATAAGCCGTGGATTTTTCTGGTAGCGGTTGTTATTTTGTCAGGAATTAGCATTGCTACCGGAGCCACTCTATTTGTTTCCAGCTTCACTAGAGTGGGGAGGGTCGTCTTATTTTCCAATCTCTTTCTGGTTATAGTTCTCCTCACCTTCTTCTGGGTAGTTAATGTGGGAATTCTCCATTTCTTTGCTGAAGTATGGGGAAAAAGGGGTAGCGTAATCGACCTTTTCATTACTCTGGGATTGGCAATGTTTCCCTTTGTTTTTGTTAGTCCACTATCTTTGATAGTAGAAGGATTGGGTGGAGGGAGAATTTTCTTTCAGTCCTTTTTTACCATTGTTCTCCTGCTGTGGTGTTTTTTTCTGGCGCTTTCTGCTATTAGAGAAGTCTATTCTTCTGCCACTTTTGAAGCCCTGCTGATACTTTTGACACCAATTATCCTGTTTACGGTATTTTCTATATTTCTCCCTCTGAGCTGTATTCTTTTAGCAATACTTTCTCTTCCTTTATGAAGAGAAAGACTTCCAATGTTGCATTTGGGGTTGATAACTGTGGTTAGCTTAAGTAGTGTTACATATTGACAAAGTAGTCAATATTTTGCATAATAACTCGGGGTGATTGTAATGGAAAAATTGTATTCAATGAAGGAAGCAAAAGAATTATTGGGAGTTAAAACATGGGCTATTCAGAAGTGGGATAGAACTGGGAAAATTAAGTGTTTGAGAACTGTAGGTGGAAGAAGGGTAGTTCCGGAGAGTGAAATAAGACGTCTGAGAGGGGAAAGAATACAGACTGATGCTGTAATTTATGCAAGAGTTAGCTCATATGATCAAAAGAAATCTGGAGATCTGGATAGACAAGTTATTGGGCTGAAAAAGGTGGCAAAACAAAAATACAGGAATGTTTATATTATTACCGATGTAGGCTCTGGTTTAAACGAGCGGAGAAAAGGACTAAGAAAGTTGTTAAATCTGGTGTTTACGAGAACGATTAAAGATGTTTTCATTACTTACGAGGACAGGTTAACACGTTTTGGCTTTGGCTATTTAAAGAAGATTTGTGAACATTTCGGAACTAATATTGTGGTAATCAACCACGATCCAAAAGAAGAAAGAGATTTACATAGAGAATTAGTGAAGGATATTTTATCTCTGGTGGCTTCAATGAGTGGACGATTGTATGGATTGAGAAGTCACAAAAGGAATAAAATAATAAAGATGGTCAGAAATGAAATTAGAAAATAAAACATTGACTATAACTATTGAGACTAAATTAGAGAAAGCAACTGCCTACCCACAATTGGAAGTGATTGGCCGATTATATAACAACCTCAAAAGAAGACTCTACAAACGGATAATAAAAGAAAGCACATCTATTGCTAAATTGAAAAAGGAATTTCTATCGCAATATCAAATACCGGCAAGGTTTTTCAATTCTATCTATGCCGATTTGAAGGGACAGATTAAATCACACCATGAAATGAGGCGGTTAAATCAAAGCACCATTTCTCGTAAGATAAGATATTTGGAGGAACAGGTTAGGCAGTCAAAGGAGAAGTATGTAGTTTTTCAGAAGAGGAGAAAGATTTATAGATTACAGCAGCAACTGAATAAGCCGCGAAGAGAAATTTGTTTTGGCGGAAGAAACTTCTTTAATAAACAATTTACTGGCCCTGAATATATCACCAATCACGAGTTGTGGCGCCAGGAGTGGGAATTAAGAAGAAATGGAGAATTTACTTTCCTAGGGAGTAAGGATGAGTCGTATGGTAACCAGTTATGTCAACTAATCGACAATAAATTGCGAATAAGACTGCCGAATTGTTTAGCTGTGGAGTCGAAATACATAGAGGTTCCTATCGAATTTCACTACTATCAAGACTATCTAAAAGAAGCAACTGGAAATCATAAAGCTTTGACTTGGCGGTTCAAAAAACGAGCTAATGGGTACTGGTATGTGTTTTTAACTTTCACACTTGACAAAGAAGTCTTAGATGATCAGAGTAATGGAGTCTTCGGCATTGACCTCAACTACGAATCGCTAGCAGTCAGTGAGACTGATAGATATGGTAACTGGATTGGTTCAGGTCAATATCACTTTTCGCAAGAGGATAAATCCTCTGAACAGAGTTTGCAGGAAGTGTCCTTACTTCTGGATAAAATAGTGGTTGAAGCCGGACAGAAGAAAAAGAACCTTGTAATCGAGAATTTAGATATTAAAGACAAATCTGGTTTTAATAGATTAGCGAACAGGAAAAAGAATTATTTGCTATACCGAAAATCCTTTAGCCTGTTGGAATCCAAATGTACAAAGAGGAAGGTTAAGCTAATAAAAGTTAATCCTGCCTATACAACTATAATCGGAGAGAATAAATACCGATATAGATATGGCATAAATCAACACGAAGCAGCATCTTTTGTAATTGCTAGACGTGGGATGGGTTTTAAGGATATGGTTCCGGTTCAGTTAACCTGTTTTTTGCCAGGAAGGATAAAAAACAGACATCACTGGAGTCACTGGAACTGGATCCGTAAAAATCTCCCGACTTGTTTAAAAAGATTTAATTCCTTGAGTGGTAAAGGCTTCTCAAGAGAACAACTACTAACCGGGAGGTTTAATCGCCGGGACTTGTCGTTCGTCCTGGCGTTAAGTATTGTTTCAATATGAATCAATACTTATTTTAGAACGGTGTGAGAGAGAAATAGGCACTCCTTAAGAATTGGAGGAAATTCAATGATAACAGTGAGTATTGTGGGAGCCAGTGGTTATACGGGGAGGGAATTAATAAAGATTCTCCTTAAACATCCCCAGGTGAAAATTGCTCACCTGACTTCCGAGACATATAAGGGAAAGAGAATTTCAGAGCTGCACAAAGGGCCTGCTGGCTTTATAGACAAAAGATTTGAGAAATTGAATATTGATAAGGTCGCTCAGGATTCAGACCTTATCTTTCTTGCCCTTCCCCACGGTAAATCTCAGAAACCGGTAGCAGAATTTTTTAAAAAAGGGAAGAAAGTTATAGACCTCTCAGCCGACTATAGATTAAAGGACAAGTCCCTGTATAAGAGATGGTATGGTCTGGAACATTCTTATCCCCGGCTTCTCCAAAGAGCAGTTTATGGATTACCAGAAATTTATAAAGAAGAGATAAAGAATTCCTCTCTCGTAGCCAATCCCGGTTGCTATCCCACGGGGGTAATTTTAGGGGTTGCTCCTCTTCTGGCTCATGGATTAGGCGATGGAAATTCTATAATTGCCGATGCTAAATCAGGAGTATCCGGCGCAGGGAGGAGATTGGATAGCGCTTACTATTTCAGTGAGTGCCACGAAAATCTCACTGCCTATAATGTGGGGAAACACCGACACATTCCAGAAATAGAACAGGAGTTATCAAAGATTTCTAAAGAAAAGATAACTATTTCCTTTACTCCCCATTTAGTTCCCATGGACCGCGGGATTCTATCCACAATCTACCTTAACTTCGAGGGGAAAGTTTCACTTGATAGAATATGGACTGTTTATAAAAAATACTATAGAAAAGCACCGTTTGTGAAGATTCTACCAAAAGCCACTTTTCCAGAGGTAAAGAATATCGTGGAAACAAATTTCTGTGAGATAGGTCTTATGGTTGATAAACGTACTAATCGGATAATTATTATTACGACGATAGATAATTTGGTTAAAGGCGCTTCTGGACAGGCTGTACAGAATATGAACTTAATGTTTGGATTTAAAGAAACAGAAGGATTACTTTAAAGAAAATTCGAAAGATTCTAATTTGTACCTTAATTCTATTATGGGAAGTCAATTATTTCTCCCACAAGGTTTTTTTCTAAATGGAATTAATTCAGGAATAGCAGATAGAAAAAAAAGAGATATAGCTCTCATCCATTCGGAAGTTCCCTGTGTGGCAGCTGGGCTGTTCACTAAAAATAGAGTGAAGGCAGCTCCGGTCATAATCTCTAAAAAACATTTGAGGAATGGCCGGGCGCAGGCGATTCTGGTCAATTCGGGTTGTGCAAATGCCTGCACTGGAAATAGGGGAATGGAAGATGCACAGATGATGGCTTATGATTTGGCTTGTCAACTGGGTATAAAAAAGGAAGATGTTCTACTTGCCTCCACAGGAGTAATTGGTCGATTCCTGCCTATGAGTCGAGTTAAACAAGGTATTAGGAAGATAGCCGAAACTATGGGAAGCCCTTCTAAGCCTCAGTTTTTTGCTGAAGCAATTATGACCACCGATACTATTCCCAAAATAATCAGCAGGCAATTTTTGACTCAGAATCGTAAGAGAGCAGTCATCTGTGGATTAGCCAAAGGCGCAGGAATGATTCATCCTGACCTGGCCACTCTTCTCTGTTTTATAATTACTGACATAGATATCCACAAGAGCTTGTTACAAAGGTCATTAATGACTGCGACTGAAAGATCATTTAACTCACTCACTATCGATGGTGATACAAGCACCAACGATTCTGTTTTCGTCCTGGCCAATGGTCGAGCAGGGAATAGACCGATAAATGGTGCAAATCAGGATTTTTTGAGATTCCAGAATAATCTCAATGGGGTGATGTTAGGGCTGGCGGAGTTGATTGCCCGGGATGGAGAGGGAGCAACAAAATTGGTCAGGATAGTAGTTAGGAATGCAGAGAGTGGTGTAAGTGCAAAAAAGATGGCCAGGCATATCGCCAGCTCTTCTTTGGTTAAGACAGCCCTATATGGCTCTGATCCGAATTGGGGAAGGTTAATGGCAGCAATTGGCTCCTCGGGAGTAAGAATTGACCCCCAAAGAATAGATATCTATTTTGGTAAATTGCAAGTGACCAGAAATGGTGAGCCGGCATCTTATTCTGAAAGAAAGGCTAACCGAATATTGAAAAAAAGAGAAGTAAAAATAGTGATAGATTTGAAACAGGGAAAAGGTGAGGCTGAAGTCTATACCTGCGATTTGACACCCGATTACGTAAAAATCAATTCATGTTACAGCACATAATAGCTGTCCCGATGAATCCAGCCCCTATTAAATACGGGACTCTAGGGGCTGGATGAATCGGAGCTACTCCAATGGGAAAGATAATTAAGATTAATTACCAGAAGCCCGAAAGGAAAATAATTAGAGAGGCTGTTCGTGTATTGAGAAGGGGAGGTTTGGTAATTTTTCCCACAGACACTGTTTATGGGTTGGGAGCAAGCATTTGCTTTCCTAAAACATTGAGGAAAATTTACCGGATGAAGAAGAGGTCTGGAAAGAAACCTTTAGTCTTCCTGATTGGCTTCAAAAAGGACATAAGAAAGTTCACTAATAAGTTATCCAATGAAGTGAAGAAACTGGTAAGGAATTTCTGGCCAGGTCCTCTGACTTTAGTCTTTCCTTCAAAAAAGTATAAGACAATTGCTTTGAGAATGCCAGACCATAGAATAACTCTGGGGCTGATTAGGGGTGCTGGGCCATTAGCTGTGACCAGCGCCAATCTTTCCGGGAAGAAAGAGAATGTGACACTTAAAGCAGTGGAAAATCAACTCTTAAAAGAGGCCGATTTGTGTATCGATGGTGGCAAGGTTCCCCGGGGAACTGTCTCTACTGTCCTGGATGTGACCAATCATCCTTTCCAAGTAATCAGGGAAGGATGCATAAAAAAGAAAGAACTGAGAAAGACAGTAAAGAGTAAAGATTAAGCATCCCGATTAAAAATCGGGATGCGGATTAGGGGGTTTGTCTTTGCCCAAAATCTGTTTGGGGGTCTTCACTCCCAAGGGGTCGCTGGAGCGACGAATAAGGAGCTCCGTGTTAGCGACGGGCGCGAGATGGTGAGCGCCCCGGGTCCGAAGGACCGCTGGAGCGACGAATAA
>JABUBO010000413.1_pt1 | contig 13604 bp, 12 predicted proteins | sample 7240361 | NCBI WGS metagenome assembly JABUBO01 (sample SAMN07256346, study PRJNA390944) | subsurface metagenome | isolation source: Methane hydrate marine sediment | place: Pacific Ocean: Eastern North Pacific, ODP site
ACAGGGGATTTCCAGCCTGTTTCGCCATGCCTACCCCCATCTGAATCATGATTGGCGTCATTGCTTCCATGGCCTGGAGGAGCTTATCGGGCTGGCGGTACATATCCAGCATTATACCTCTGGTACCCCTGAGGGTGTCGCCAATCACGTCAAAAGGTGCTTTGGTAGGGCCAGCTTGGTGGGAGGGAAATCCTAACTCTGGCATCTCCTTGGAAAAGGAATTGATAACCCCTATCCATTTCAGGGCTTCATTCCCGGCTTCCAGAAGAGCCTTATAGGCGGCTTGAACGGGGGGCAGACCATAGGGTATAAAAGGAAAGCTAACTCCATATATTTCGAATATGCTGGCGCGATGAGGGACCGTCTGGAGGGGCTCCAAGGCTCCGAATATGCGTGATGCCCAGGTGAAGCTTAAGAAATAAAACGGGTCCTGAATAAGGGCATCATATTCATCCGCCTTCATGTATTCGCCTTCAATACACTGGTAGGTGGTTTCAGGCGAGACCCCATGGCCGGGCCACTTGTATAGTTTGAAGTCAAGAATGTCAAGGAACCTTCCCGGGCTAGGCACTTCACAGCCACCGTGCGTATCCGGCTGAAAGTCCATGAAGAATTTTTTCCATGCCACTTTGATTTTGTCGTAGTCATACATGACATCGTGAGGGGTTAACCCTGAATAAAAAGCGGGGGCAAAGTTGGGAATTAGCATGACCGGCACCCTGTCCGGCAATTTCTTCAATTGAATGGCATCTTTTATCCTGGTTGCTCTCTCCTTGTACAGCTTCTCAGCTTCAGGGCTGGCAAACTCTACGCCCTCCGGCGAAAGCCACCTTTGAAACAGCACCTCCTGCTTTTCATCCGATGATAACTCTTCCCATTTCTTTTCCATTGTTATTATCTCCGGCACGTTGTCTGCTGAGGATTCTTACCCGGTGCCTGACCATTTTTTAGCCAGGGATACGCCGACCATGGCATCTTTGCCATAGGCATCAGCGCCGGTATACTTCTTTATCTCCTCGGTAATCTGACCACCGCCAATCATGACCTTTACCTTGTCTCTCAGACCAGCATTTTTTATGGCTTCTACAGTCTGTTTCATGGAATCATAGGCCAGTGTCAGGAATCCGCTCAAGCCGACAATGGGGGCGCCGCTTTCCTTTATCTTGTCGACAAACTTCTGGGCCGGGACATCCACGCCCAGGTCGTAGACCTCGAAACCGTTGATGTCGAGCATGAAGACGACGATGTTCTTGCCGATGTCATGTATGTCCCCGGCTACAGTGCCCATGACAACCTTACCCAGGCTCTTAACCTCCGCCTCCTTGGCTAGCCTGGGCTTAACCATATCGGTTATTACTTTCAGTATTTCACTGGAGTACACCAGGTCTGGGATGAAATACTCGCTATCGGCAAAGCGATTGCCCACTATTTCCAGTGCTTTTCTGGCATCGTTCAGAATACCAAGCGGCTCTTCACCAGCATTGAGCCTAACCTCAACAATTTTAAGAGCTTCTTTTTCCTTCAAATCGGCTAATGTGCTAACCAGATCTTCAGCTATGTTCCTTGCCCTCCTTAAACTATCTTAATCGGTATTATAAGTCGCTAGCGTTAGTATATTCACTTCATCGGGCACCCGCCTTATTATACTCGCCGTATCCCGGAGATATTAAAGTCATAATATCTGTTCAAATGTAGCACGACATATGCAGAATTGCAACTTGTTGGGCTGAGTTTGTTCAAAGTTCGTTTATAATATATAATTCTGGGAGCACAAAGCAGAAATGGAGGTAGGCCAATTATGGTTAAGCTCAAGCATACCAAGGAGGAGATTATTAAGAAGGCAGATGAGTTGGCGGTAGAATATGAAGCCAAATACAGGGGCTGCGGCCAGTGTACGTTTTTGGCAATAGTTGATGCTCTGAGATGGGGCGGCTTGGAACTTATCCCCGAGGATATGGAAGAGAGACTTTTCCCCGGGATATGCGTTCTGACCGCTGGCGTTGGCATGACCGGAGATGGTACCTGTGGTGCTGTAGCCAGCAGCGCTTTGGCGATTGGCATTGCTCTGGGAATTCCACGGGAGGGTCAGGATGACAGCCTTTTGCGTACGGCTTGTGCCACTGTTCGCAATACTATTCTGGATAAGTATTACCAGGAATATAGGTCTATACTCTGCAAGGATGTACAGAGGAAATATTTCGGGAAAGCCTGGGACCTGACAAATGACGAGATGAGGCGCGAGTGCCTGGGGATAAGCCACGGGTGCACTATTATGCAAACCGCTAAGTGGGCCACTGAGATTATCCTGGATGAGTTTGAAAAAGGCAATGTAAAATTGCCAGCATAAGGTCTTATAATTAGCCCCCAAGGCAGAGTTTACCGGAGGAGTATTGGATGTATAATGTATAACATAAAGAAATTAAAAGGAGGGAGACATGTCACCAGTATTACAGGACAAAGTAGCCATTATAACCGGAGCTAGTCGTGGTATGGGGAAGGCCTTCGCCTTGAGGTTCGCCGAAGAAGGAGCCAAACTACTATTAACTACTACTAATCTGGGAAGGGCTCAGGGCACGGTTAACGAGGTAAAGGCTAAAGGCGGGGAGGTAGCAATCATGGAGGCCGATATCTCATACGAAGATGCTACTAAAAAGATAGCGGAAAGGGTTATGGAGCAGTATGGCAGGGTCGATATCCTCGTCAATAATGCTGCCATATGGTATGGAATCAATGCCAAGCCGTGGGACGCCTGGACGGTGGAAGAGTGGGACCGAATGTTTACGGTGAACGTAAGGGGAACCTGGCTGGTCTGTAAGGCGATAGCCCCCCTTATGATTAAGCAGTCCAGGGGTAAGATTATCAATATTACATCTGATGTTTTCAAATCCCCGGACTCCCAATTCTTTGTACCTTATGCTTTAACCAAATCAGCGATTTACACAATGACCCATTCTTTAGCCGCCGCTTTAGGCCCATCCGGTATTAATGTAAATGCTATTGCCCCGGGATATACGGCTACCGAAGCCAGTTTAGGCCAGGATGGTAGTGAACAATTATTCGAAAGTGTTGTCGCAGCACAATTAATAAAACGGCGTGAAGAGCCAGAAGACGTGGTGGGGGCTGTGGTATTTCTAGCCTCAAGAGACTCGGATTTAATCACAGGGCAGATCATCCTTATAAATGGTGGACACATTATGTTATAGATACTGTGCACCAGTTTCTTGACCAATAAAAATAGGCAGGTGCCAGTAAGACTATAATTATATACCTGCTGTCTTACTGGCACCCTTTGTTTTCCGTGAGGCTAGAGAGTTCTCACCGCCCAGATTGTTCTTCTTTTAAGGCCAGAGTTCCCGAGCCACGTCTTCCAGCCCCAGTTCTTGCAGCTTCTTTTTACTCGGCTTGGCTGTCTTGAGGTCCCAGTCCATGGCAGTAAGGCACTCTCTGACCAGGGTGTCCTCATCAACGGTTACTCCAGCTAGGGGTCCCTCTTTGTGCGGCGGTCGGCCGAGCACCCGGTCGGGGACTTTGAACTGTAGCGGGTTTAACCCTTCACGAATATTGAAAGCCTGACGAAGGTTAGAAATTCTCTCCCCGGTCTTAAGCAGCTCGTCATTAGTTATGTCCCAGCCGGTGACCGCCCTCATAAACTCAGCGATAGGGTCAATGTTGGGGAAAGCCCAGTACACGAACAGGCACGTCCCGGTACAAACCACGGCTTGGTGAAAGTTGCTACCTATCTTGTGTGCTTCTCCCCTGCCGGCAAACGACTTTAAGTCGAATTCGGGCAGCAGTCCTGAGGGGTGTGCGGGGGCATCCGACAATTCTGAGCCCACAAAATGACGACCCGGAGTGGGGTCCAGCCGGTAGCTAGTGGCGTACTGAAACGCATGCTTCGGGTCATGTGCCGGAAGCTCCTGCCCTTGAATATGCATGGCGTATTGGTCGGCGCCCTTGCCAATCTTCTCCGCCGCCACCTTTACCCCATCGGCTAATACGGCACCGAAACCTTCCCTCTTGGCTAATTTTTCCGTCATGGCAACGATGGCCTTATGGTTGCCCCAGGTCATTTCAATACCATCGGTATCAGCCTTGGTAATAAGCCCATTCTCAAAGCATTCAATAGCAAAGGCGATGGTAGCCCCGACAGAGATGGTGTCAAGCCCATAGCGATCGCAAATATCGTTTGCCTTGATTATCGATTCAATATTGTTATTGAGACAATTGGTGCCAAACATAGCAATTGTCTCATATTCCGGTCTACGTGAACCGGCCTCATATTTATACTCTCCGGTTCCTTCCTTCATGTAGCCTCCACATCCAATGGGGCACAGGTAACAGGCAAACCTCTTCGTCCTGCGCTCAATCACAGCGTCGGCTCTGATGGGTTCAGCATCGGGAAAGTCAATAACCCCCACTCCTCCCCAGTTTTTGACCGGCGAATCACCGCCCCGGGCGCCTCCAACAGTGAGGAACGGGGTGCCTGTCGGCTTCAACCAGACAATATGCCCTCCCAGTTCACCCTGGCACTTAGTTCTTAGCTCCTTGGTTCTTTTTTCATCGGCGATAGGAACCTTCATGTTGCCTTTCACCGCCACCGCCTTAAGCTTCTTTGAGCCCATCACAGCGCCCAAACCGGAACGAGCAGCGGTTCTGCCCCTGTGTATAATCGCGGAGATGAGAGAGAGATTCTCTCCTGATTGGCCAATGCAGGCTACTGCGACATCCTTGCCCAGTTCAGATTTGAGTATGGCTTCGGTTTGGCGAGTATCCTTCCCCCATAGATGGGCAGCATCTCTCAGCTCGGCTTTGCCATTGTTAATGAGGAGGTAAACCGGCTTTTCTGATATGCCGGTAAAGAACACCGCGTCATAGCTGGCGAACTTCAGGCGAGCACCGAAATCACCACCCGAATTGGCATCACCCCAGCCCCCGGTCAATGGTGATTTCCCCACCACTGTGTGCCTTGTACCCGAAAGTGCCGGGGTGCCGGTGAATGGGCCGGTAAGAATGCCCAGGGTGTTATCCGGGCCGAGCGGGTCAACACCAGCCTTTTGCCGGCTGAAGAGAATCCTGGCACCGATGCCATAGCCTCCAATGAACTGGCGGCCAAGCTTTTCGTCAAGCACCTCATCCTTTAGCTCATTTTGGGAAAGGTCCACCATCAGCATCTTTCCCATATAACCTCTTGCCATAGTTTCCCTCCTTGCTTTGTTATCTTTCAGCTTAACGCTCAAGAGACAGATGCCTCACACCAGCTTTACCGCGACATATTGTATCAGTTAAGCTACCGTCCTAAATGCCTAAATAGGCTTTCCTCACATAATCACTTTGGAGGAGCTTGTCACAGGCCCCTTCCAAGACCACGTGGCCATTTTCTAGCACGTACGCCCGATCAGCTATCTCCAGGGTACGTCGAACATTTTGCTCAATCAGCAAGACGGTAATTCCCTGCTCACGCAGGGACTTTATGGCCCGGAAAGCTTCTACTACTAATATCGGTGCCAGACCATACGACGGCTCATCAAACATGCATAGTTTGGGTCTTGACATTAAACCCCGACCCATGGCTAACATTTGCTGTTCACCACCGCTTAGTGTTCTAGCTAATTGCCTCTCTCTTTCTTTTAATGCTGGGAAAACTTGATAAACATGCTCAAGCGTTTCTTTCTTCTGTTGCCAGGCGTGGTAAGGATAGGCACCCATCTCTAAGTTTTCACGCACCGTCATGCCGGTAAAAAGTTTTCTACCCTCGGGTACATGAGAAATACCTAGTTCCACAATGGAGTGAGGTGTTAGCCCATCTATCCTCTTACCAAGGAACTCCACGCTACCTGAAGCCGGACGTAGCAAACCGGATATAGTATTAAGCAGTGTCGTTTTACCGGCTCCGTTGGCACCAATCAAAGCGACTATTTCTTCTTCATCGATTCTCAAAGAAACGTCCCATAAGGTCTGAGCCTTGCCATAAAAAGTATCAATATTGCTAACTTCCAGCATAAGCCTACTCTCCTAAGTATACCTCAATAACTTTTTTGCTGGTGGCAATCTCCTGTGGCGTTCCTTCGGCAATCTTCTCCCCGTGATGGAGCACCATAATTCGGTCACATACGCTCATAATTGCCTTCATGACATGCTCAATCATGAAAATGGTAATCCCCTTATCCCGAATCCTGGTGACCAGCTCCATCGCCTGGGCGACCTCAGCCGGGTTTAACCCCGCCATCAGCTCATCAAGCATCAATAGCTCTGGCTTGGTGGCTAACGCTCTGGCTACTTCAATTCGCTTCTGGTTAGCCAGGGTTAAGTCTTTAGCCGGGGTCGCTCTCACTGCTGACAACCCGACAAACTCTAATAACTCCGCAGCTTCCCTTGAAGCATCCGCTGACGACATACCGGCTGAACACCCGAATAACGAGCCCAATAATACATTTTCAAGAACTGGCATATTGGCAAAAACTTTAACTTCTTGAAAAGTTCTGGCCAATCCCATCCTGCAGATTTTATGCGGCTTTAAGCCAGTAATCTTTTCGCCTTTAAATCTTATTACCCCTGGTTTAGGCACCAGAGCCGCCGATATTAGATTAAACAGGGTCGTTTTACCGGCTCCATTGGGACCAATCAGACCTACGATTTCGCCCTGGTCGACATTGAAGTCGATATTTGATACGGCGGCTAGTCCGCCAAAATACTTGGTCACGCCTTCGCCCTCAAGTATCCGCATGTTGCCCCACTTTACCTCCTTTCCGCCACCTTTGTATCAGTCCCACCAGTCCATTAGGCATGTATAGTATAGCGACCACCATTATAACGCCAAAAATGAGCATATAGTAATACGGGAATTCGGTTAATAATATCTCTTCCAGGTAGGAAAAAATAGCCGCGCCTATGACCGGACCGTAAAGCTGCCCCATACCCCCAAAGATAGCCATCAGCACGGGCATAAAGGAAAAGAGCGGGTTAAAGGCGATGTATGGGTCAATATAGGTCCATCTTGTCGCCATGATGGCCCCGGCCGTCCCCATGAAGAAAGCGCTGATGGCAAAGGTGATAACCTTCACCATAGTTACATTGATGCCGGTGTGAGCCGCAGCCTCCTCGTTCTCACCGATGCTTTGCAAGGCTAACCCGAATTTAGAGCGTCTGATAAAGTAGGCGGTAATCAGTAATACCACAAAAATGCCGAGCATGACGTAGTAAATAGTGTTGTTATCTACGACGATAACGAATCGGCCGCGCGTGAGCGTGTATTTAATTTCCCACCACAGGACAAGATACCTGAGGAGCATAACGAGCCCGAAAGTGAATATAGCAAAATAGATGCCTTTCAGCCTCAGAGTCACAGCGCCAACGAGAAGGGCAAGACAGAAACTGGCCAGACCGCCTATACCGACAACGATAAGCAAGGGGAGTTCGCCCCCCAGTATAGCTGCAGTATATATGCCGACCCCGAAGAATGCCGCCGACGCCAGTGAGATGTAACCGGTGGGACCGGAAAAAATAACCCAGCTCACCGTCAGGACGATATACATTAAGATGCTGGCCATTAGTATGACAGTATAAGCCGGGGCATAGAGGGGTAGAGTAGCTAACAGGATTAATAAGATTAGAATAATTAACCCCGGTACCAAGAACCTTTTAGATGTAAATGTGGTAATATCCATTTGTCTACTTCCCCAAAATGCCTGTCGGCCTCACCAGGAGTAAAATCATAAAGATCACATAGTAGGACACCAGTGCTAGACCCGGCTCGAAATAGGTTACGATGCTGCCAACAAGGCCCAATATGAAACCTCCGATAAAACTACCCGGGATACTGCCCAGTCCACCCAGGACGACCACGATGATAGCAATGATGGTATACTCAAGACCCATCGCTGCATTAATAGGGTAGCACATGCTTAGAAGTAAGCCGGCAATACCAGCCATTGAAGCACCGAAGCCAAAGCATAAAGCCAGCACCTGGTTGATGTTTACCCCCATGAGTCCCGCGGTCGCCGGGTCTTGAGCCGCTGCCCTGATGGCTTTCCCCAGGCGGGTACGGGCTAAAAAGATATAGAAAGCCAGACCTATGGCTATAGCAAACCCGAGGGTTACTAGGCGGTTGGCGCCAAATAACGCTCCTCCCAAATTGACAGAAATATTTAAATAAGCGTATCCCCTTATTTCAGCACCCCAGGCTATTAAAGCTATATTTTGAATGATGAAGAGGAGACCGAAAGTAGCTAACAGGGAACGGCTCTCAAAGGCAGCTGGTGATGTTGACGAGATTCTAAGGCGTGTGAACAGGGTTTTATGAAGGATAAAACCTATTATAAATACAACAGGGCCGACAATAACCAGACATAACAGGGGGTTAATGCCAAACACGGTGTACAGCATCCAGGTGAGGAAAGCCCCGACCATGATAAACTCGCCGTGAGATATGTTCAGCACCCGGGCAACACCGTACTGCAGGCTGAGCCCCATAGCAATCAGGGCATAGATGCCGCCCAACAGTAAACCGGCAATCACTACATCGAGGATTGTTGTTATGGGCATAATAGCTTTCTAGCTTTGCTAATCAAAGCATTACAAAACTGCCTAAAGGGGTGCAGAATTTTTTCCTGCACCCCTTAGACAGCCTGCTTACTATTATTGTTACTAGACTCTGTGTTTATTATTCTGGTGGTGGTGCTGGCCAATCAGGCTTGGGATATATAAGTTCTGCGGTAGCCTTATCCTTGGGTCCTACGACTTCAAACACCCCGCTCTGCCACTGGCCAATCTCCCCGGTATGACATTCTTTTGCCATAAGTCCGTTCACAAACCAGGTCGGTCCCAGCATCGTATCGAACGTCGATGTAGCCATTATATCCCTTATTACTGCCTGGTCGAGGGTTCCAGCCTCCTCGATAGCCGCCTTCCAGAATTCCAGCCCAGCCCAGTAGAGTGGATGTCCCCACCAGTCCTGGACTTCTTCAGGCTTGCCTGCGTAGAGTTTATCAGCTAATTCGTTGGCTGCGGGAGAAGTTTTCCGGCTAAAGGTGGTAAAACCCATTATTCCCTCCGTCACCGGCCCAAACGCTGCATGGTAAAACCCGAAATTGACTCCGGGGCCGCCAATCCAGGCCTTGGGGTTATAGCCAATCTCTATTGACTGCCCGGTAGCAGGGAGGACTTGGTCGGGATAGGCAAAAGCGCAAAAGACATCGGCATTAGATGCCTTAGCCTCTTTCAATATAGGTGATAAGTCCTTAATATCAGGCGGCACGCTCTTAATCCCAACGATTTCAATTCCCCTCTTCGGGAATTCAATACCCGCCACACCGGAATACTCTATGCCGTGGAGGTCAGCAATGTACATTATGTATGCCGTCCTCGCGCCCTTTTCGACGAGAATGTCAGCCAGAACCGGCAGCTGGTACCAGTCGGAGAAACTCAGGCTTACGAACACGTAGGGTAGACCGGGAAGCATGTCCCTGATGGTCGTGGCGCCACCCTCGGCTGTCAACAGGATATAGTTATACTTATTGGCTATAGGGGCTTGGGCATAGATAAAAGCGGTGCCACAGGCGGGCCATAGAAAGTCAACCTTGTCCTCCAGAATCAATTTTTCCGTAAATCTCGTCATCGTGTGCACATCACTTTTATCATCATATATGAGCAACTCTATGGGCAATTTCTTGCCGTATTCCGCCACATATATCCCGCCATCAGCATTGACCTCAGCAACAAATGTCTCATAGACTGGTCTGAATGCCGAGTCTCCAATAATAGCCATTGGGCCTGAGAGAGGTCTTGCCATACCAACAACGATTTTATCTTTGACTGGTGCTGGGGCTGGGACACAGGAAGAAGAACACAAAGGCACTGCCACTAATGCTACTAGGGTTAACACTATCAGACTAAAAATCAACTTCTTTGTCACTTGTCTCTCCTCCTTTCTAGGGTCTTTATAAAAGTTCTCACCTGCTTATGGGAAAACAACTATCTTTACATATCATCCCTCCTTTTTATAATGTACTTGTGATATATATACTGTATCGCTCTGTCTGCCCCTAAGAGTATAACTAGTTCCCAGCCTTGTCAAGACCTGTGTATATCTTCAGCAATAAATTGCATTGTTAGTGCCAGCCACTATTAGGCGCGCCGGATTTGGTCATGGTAATCCTTCTTGCTCCAAAGCCTGTACCAGCCTTTGTAAAACGGAGCATTTGATGTATAATGTCCTACGGTGGTTTCAGTCTAGGCTATCACATATAATGGAGTCAGTGTGCCGGTAGCTAGAAGCCTCCAGGAAATACCAGCACTTGCCAGAAAGATACTCCCAGCAGCTAGAAACTGAGTTCGTAATAGTCAATGACTGGAGGAGGACTTGCCATGGACTTTGACTTGACAGAAGAGCAAATCATGATTCGTAACCTGATGGCGGATTTCGCCAAAAACGAAATCCTCCCCAACGTACGAGATGATGACCGCAACGAGCGCTTTCCGACGGATATATTAGACAAGATGGCACATCTCGGTTTCTTGGGAGCGCCGTTGCCTGAGGAATATGGTGGCATGGGTATTGACCACATTGCCTACACTTTAATGATCGAGGAGCTTGGCTACGCTAGCTTTGCCTTACGCTCTATAGTTTCCACTCATATTTCCCTCTTCCAGCAAACTCTTAACCAATGGGGTACCGAGGAGCAAAAGCAAAAGTATCTGCCGCGTACTACACAGGGTGAGATATTAGGCTGTTTCGCCACCACCGAGCCCAACGTGGGTAGCGATATCTCTAGCACTGAGACCTCGGCTGTGTTAGACGGAGGCAAGTGGCGGCTTAACGGCAACAAGACGTGGATCTCAAACGGTGGGGTGGCTGGGGTGGCTCTAATCTTTGCCCAAACGGATAAAGCCAAGAAACACCGGGGTCTTGCAGCTTTCTTGGTGGAAAGGGATACACCTGGTTTCTCCAGCACGGATATTCACGGGAAACTGGGTCTGCGCGCGGCTAACACCGCCGAGCTAACCCTGGAGGACTGTCTGGTACCGGAAGAGAATCTGTTGGGACAGGTAGGAGATGGCTTCAAGATTGCCATGAGCGCCTTTGACAATGCTCGTTTGTGTGTTGCCGCCGGCTGTGTGGGACTGGCTCAAGCCTGTATCGACGCCAGTGTACTGTATGCCCAGACCCGTCAGCAGTTTGGGAAGCCTATAGGGGGCTACCAATTGGTGCAGGAGATGATTGCCAATATGATTGTGGAGACGGAAGCGGCGCGCTTCTTAACCTACAGAGCCGCCTATCTCAAGAATAAAGGCGCTCCCAGCACAGTAGAGACCTCCATGGCGAAATACTACGCCTCAGAGGTTGCCCTCAGAGCAGCCAATAACGCCGTCCAGATTCACGGGGGCTATGGTTATTCTGATGAGTACCCGGTGGAACGTTACTATAGGGATGCCAAGGTAGCTACCTTGCTCGAGGGCACCTCCGAGATGCATAAGTTGATTATCGGGCGCAACGCCACCGGTATCAGTGCCTTTACCTCTTAGTCACGCCGGGCAATATAAGATAGTGCCAGGCATACGAAAAAGAAAATCATTAATACTTCTAGGGAGGCAATCATGGAGATTAATAAAGTTAGCGTTGTCGGGGCTGGGGTGATGGGTATGGGCATCAGCCAGGCACTGGCCCAGAAGGGATTTTCGGTTAACGTCAGCGATTTGAGCGAAGATATACTTGAAAGGAACCTGGGCAAAACCCAGAAGAATCTCCAATCGCTTGTTGACCGGGGAAAGATGAGTGCTGAAGAGGCCAAGGAGGTGCTGACCCGGATAAAAACCACCACCAAGATGCAGGACATCGCCGACGTTGACCTAGTTATTGAGGCGGTGGTCGAGGGCATGGAGGTGAAGAAGCAGGTTTTCACCGAGCTTGATGAAATGTGCCCCACTGGCACCATCCTAGCGACCAATACCTCTATTCTATCGCCTACTGAGATCGGTTCCGCTACCAAGAGGCCCGATAAGACAATTGGAATGCACTGGTTCAATCCAGCGCCGGTGATGAGGTTAATAGAGGTTACTGCTGGCTTAGGCACCTCCGAGGAGACCATCGAGGCGGTTATGGAGTTTTCCCGAAAGGTGGGGAAAACTCCGGTTCGGCTGAACGAGGCTCCGGGAGGGATTGTCAGCCGGATTCTAAGTGCCATGCGCAACGCGGCGGTTGATATTCTGGCCGAAGGAGTGGCCAGCGCTGAGGACATTGACACTGCCATGAAACTAGGCGCCGGCTTCCCCATGGGCCCCCTAGAGCTTATTGACCTGGTCGGGGTTGATATCCATGTCATCAACTCCGATAACCTCTGTCGAGAGCTGGGAGACCTTAAGTACCGCCCCCACGCCCTTCTCCGAAAGATGGTCAGGGCTGGCTATCTAGGACGCAAGAGCGGGCGGGGCTTCTACGATTACACGAAATAGGAGGTTAGGGATGGTCTACAAACATATCGTCTATGACAAAGAGGACAAGCTTGCTATCATTACCTTCAATCGACCTGAGGTGCGCAATGCTCTTAATTTCCTCACCATCGATGAGGCTTTAGATGCCGCCAGAAAAGCTGAGGCTGATGAGGCAGTAAGAGTACTCATCCTCACCGGCGCTGGCGACAAGGCCTTTATCTCGGGGGCGGACATAGGAGAATTGCAGCAGCGCAATACCTTGACCGAACTGGGGGAACGCTCAGATAGAAGGCGGGTGCTGGCCAATCTACTGGAGACTATGCCGAAACCCACTATAGCCGCCATCAATGGTTTTGCTGTCGGCGTGGGACTGGAAATAGCCTTGGCCTGTACCTTGAGAATAGCTGCGGATACAGCCCGGTTTGGGCTGCCCGAGATAAACCTGGGTATAATGCCTGGAAATGGGGGGACCCAGCGACTACCCAGACTGGTGGGTAAAGGTCGGGCTATGGAGATGATTCTTACCGGGGAACTCATCGATGCCGCCGAGGCATACCGCATTGGATTGGTCAACCAAGTGGTCCTCCTAGCCGAGCTGACGGATTATACCAAGCAACTAGCTAGGAAGCTGACTAGCAAATCACCCCTAGCTCTCAAGATGGCTAAGGATGCCATCAATACCGGCCTTAATCTCAGCCTGGCTGAGGGGATTAGGTATGAGCAAAAGAACTTTGCCATCCTATGCGGCAGCGAGGATAAGAGAGAGGGTGTGACCGCCTTCTTAGAGAAACGCAGTCCCAATTTTCAAGGTCGGTGAACAGGGGTTCTCCAAATAACGCGACTTTGGGAGGTATGATATGCCAGACAAAGAAGTTGTCATCGTTAATGGGGCTCGAACTGCCATAGGTCGCTTTGGCGGTGCTCTGAGAGACCTTACCGTCATAGATATCGGCGTGGTTGCTGTAAAAGGAGCCCTGGAGAAGTCCGGAGTGAAGCCGAAGCAAGTGGACGAGGTCATCATCGGACATGCCCGTCAGGCCGGCGGTGGCCCTAATGCCGCCCGAATTGTATCGGTCAGCGCTGGCATCCCGGCCAGTGCTCCCGCCTATGCCGTAAATGTGGCCTGCGTGTCGGGTATGCTCTCAATCATACTGGCTTACCAAAGCATAATTTTGGGG
>JABUBO010000414.1_pt1 | contig 13599 bp, 11 predicted proteins | sample 7240361 | NCBI WGS metagenome assembly JABUBO01 (sample SAMN07256346, study PRJNA390944) | subsurface metagenome | isolation source: Methane hydrate marine sediment | place: Pacific Ocean: Eastern North Pacific, ODP site
AAATGGGCTAGATAAATTCTATCTCATTTTTGAAGGTTGGAAATTAGCCAAAAGCCAACTTCAAGATGTGGGTACACGGTAGCCTGGCCAGGAGGGGTGTCCCGAGCGTTAGCGAGGGACGGGGTGGTTGTTTAACTAAGAATCAACCACCTCCCCCTCCCTTCGGTCGGGTACTCCTCCTTTCCAAGGAGGAGAATTTGGTACTAGCAAGTACTCAGAAGCCAGAATCCGTAACTCGTAACCCGCAGCGCGTAACATAGAACAAAGAACCCTGAACCGATGAACAAAACCAGAACGTTTGTAATAGGAGATATACATGGTGCTTATAAGGCACTGATCCAATGTTTTGAACAGGCACAATTTGATTACAACCATGACAGGTTAATTTGCCTTGGTGATGTTTGCGATGGCTGGCCTGAAATAAATAAATCATTCGATGAATTGCTGAAGATCAGTAACCTGATCTATATTATCGGAAATCACGATGCCTGGGCATTGGATTGGGCTGAAACCGGTGAGAAACCGTACATCTGGCTTTCACAGGGAGGACGGGCTACTATTGACTGTTACCCGGAAGGAATGCCGGACAAGCATGTCCAAATACTCAAGAATGCCCTTAACTATTATGTGGAGGATAACATTCTTTTTGTTCATGGGGGTTTTTATACCGATTTGCCTCTTGAAACCCAGGATCAAAACGTTTTTATATGGGACAGAAGTCTTGTCGACCAGGCACTTTATTTTAAATCCCGGGAAATTGAAAGACCGCTGAGTCAGTTTTCAGAAATATTTCTGGGGCATACGCCTACCATCAATTATGATTCGGAAAAACCGATAAAGACATGTGAAGTCTGGATGATGGACACCGGAGCCGGCTGGTACGGTAAATTATCGATGATGAATATCGATACAAAGGAATTATTCCAAAGCGATCCTGTTACTGAACTTTACCCGGATCACTCGGGGCGCTGGTAAAAAGAATGTTATACGTTATACGTTATATGTTAAATGTTATTTGTGATTCGTTATTGGGTCCATGTGTTTAAATACTAACATAAAATTCTCCTCTCCCGAAGGGAACCCTTTGGGGCTTGGAAAGGAGCCTGCCTGCTGCAGGCAGGGACTACCCAGAGTACTCGGGGTGGGGTGGTTGATTTAAGTTTGCACTCACCAAGCTTGATACAATTTGGCTCTATTGAATTGTTTTCTGGTTTACTTATTACAAATCGTAAATCGAGTAATCGTTTATTCGTAAATCTGTTTCCAAACTCTGCCAGGTCTCCCTTCCCTGCAAGCCAACCCGCAGACCCTGGCAGGTTTTCCCGTTTTTAATTTTTGAAAAAAACCGGACAGTAGTGATATCCTAATAATAAATTTAAATACTCGTCAAACCACTGCTACTGCCAAGCGATTAGTTTAAATTTGGAACATTGCAATTATGTTATGGTTTATATAAAAAGTTAATGCATTTTAGTGGTCAGACGAGTATGGAAAATGAAAATATATTAAAAAAAACTTGACAAATACAAAATTATTTATTATATTTGACCGAACTATCGGTCATAATAAAATTGAATCATATGAGTCCTAAGTTAATCGACAAGGAAGTCAAGAAGCAAGAAATATTAATAGCTGCTATGAAAGTCTTTGCCAGAAAAGGTGTTGCCAATACCAAAATGGCAGATGTGGCCGAAGAGGCAGGAATTGGTAAGGGAACCATTTACGAATATTTCAAAAACAAAGACGATATTTTCGCTGAAGCATTCCAGCATTTCATGGAACAAATGGACGCGGTAATTGCCAAACGCTTATTCAAAATCTATGATCCCATAGAAAAAATTGCTGCGCTGATCGCAGGATGGATTGAAGTCATTCAGAATAACTCCACTGATTTTATAGAAATTCTAATAGATTTCTGGGCTGAGGGTGTACGATATAAACATCAAGTCACTGTTTTTGATATGAAGAAATTATACGATGAATACAGAAAAATGGTAGCTGAAATTTTGGAAGAGGGAATAGCAAAAGGGAAAATTCGTCCTGTTAATACCACCCTCACAGCTTCTATTTTAATTGCTGCCCTGGACGGACTGGCACTTCAATGGATCGTAGATCACAATGTGTTTCAATTCAATGAAGCAGCTGACGCATTGACAAAATTTTTTATCGAGGGATTGAAAAAAGATATTTAGTTATAAAGGATTGAATCGACCGAATCACCGGTCAACCAAGCTAAATCCTTAATATAAGTAAAGTACAGTACAATGAAAGCAAATAAATTAGTATTTAGCACCATTGTTAATACAATTATTAATAATTATATGATAAGACATATAGTATCATCACAGTTGGATAAATTTATTTACAACCGAGTTGTAGTTGATAAGGTCAGTGATATACACTTGGCAAATATTAAGATATTTCAGTTTATATCTGCAATACTAAACACTGCAAAAATTAATCTGGATAAAGGCTATGTTTCTCCAAAGGTTTTACATAAGTTAATAAACATGTTAACAGGCGGAGAATTTAAAATCACAAAGGAGCAAAAAATGGATGATTTACAGGTAAAATTTAAGGAAAAATACAAGCAATATCCACCCCTGTTTATTGTATTATCTCCTACTCAGGTTTGTAACCTTAAATGCCAGAATTGTTATTCTTCAAGTGACCGGACAACAAAGCAATCTCTCCCGTATAACATTGTTGATAAGATAATGGATGATGTTTATTATTTATTGGGAAGTAAGTTTATTGTAATTAGCGGTGGTGAACCTTTTATGTACAGGAGTAATGGGAAGACTCTTTTTAATATTTTCGAGAAGTATAATGATGTATTTTTCCTCATATATACAAACGGAACATTAATTACTCCTGATGTAGCTGACAGACTGGCAAAGCTTGGTAATGTAACTCCTGCTGTTTCCGTTGAAGGATTTGAAGAAGATACTGATAACAGGAGAGGAAAAGGTGTTCATAAAAAAATACTTGCCTCATTTGAAAACTTAAGAAAAACTGGTGTTCCTTTCGGTATTTCTGTAACGGCTACCAGTAAAAATGTAAATGTTTTATTGTCGGAAAAGTTTTACGACTATTATTTCGATGAATTAGGCGCTTCTTATATGTGGCAATTCCAGATCATGCCAATAGGACGAATCAAAGAAACATTCGACCGTGTAGTAAACCCAACTGACAGGGTAAAACTTTACAGAATCTGGGAAAAATTATTGTCGGAAAAAAAATATCCGGTTGCTGATTTTTGGAATAGTGGTGTATTATCCGGTGGTTGCATTGCCTATGGAAGATGGAACGGATATTTATATATAGATTGGAACGGCAATATAATGCCATGTGTTTTTGTCCCTTATTATGTTGATAATATTATTGAACTTTATAACAAAGGAAAAACGTTAGGAGATGCAATCCTTTCGGATTTTATAAAGAATGGTCAAAAATGGCAATATGAATATTTTAACTGTCATAAAAATGGACTGATGCCTTGCTCGATAAGAGATCATTATGACAATTTCAGAAAAAATATTTTATCCAAATCAGCTATAGGGGAAAATATTGAAGCAGAAGAAATTCTGCATTCTTCTGAATATTATGAATTCATGAAAAAATATGATAAAGAACTGAAACTGTTGACTGATAAAATCTGGGAAAACGAATATTTAAAAAATGGGGAAAAACCAATCCAATAATTTATTTCCCGGAAGAGTATCTTTTATGTTTAACTATTAAATATTATAATAATGAAAACTTTAATGGTTCCGTTAATAATAGTATTCTTTATTTCCGGCACTCTAATTGGCCAGGAATTGACTGGTGAACAGATCATCAACAAGGTAAACGACCTGATGAATCAAGAAACCATCTATAGTAAAAGCAACATGACTATAGTTACCACCTCGGGAGCAACACGAACTTTTGAGTATGAATCGTGGAGTAAGAATTTTGGAGAAAAGAACCTGATTCGCTACCTGGCTCCCACCCGGGTAAAAGGACAGGCTACCTTGATGCTTAATCATGCTGATGATATCTGGATGTTCTTTCCACGCACCCAACGGGTACGCAAGTTGGCTACTCACGCTAAAAAGCAAAAAATGGAGGGCAGTGATTTCTCCTATGAAGACATGGGGTCAGGCGACGCATTTATCAAAGACTTTACGGCTAAACGTCTGAAAGACGAAAAAATAGATGGTTACGCCTGCTACAAGCTGGAACTGATCAGAAATAAAGACAGCGATTTATCCTACTCACGGTTAATTATATGGGTCATTAAGGAGAATTTTGTCCCAATCGTTATTGACTATTATGATGAGAAAGATCCTAAATTTTTACTCAAACGCCTGATGCAAAGTGATATACAAGTAATCGATGATATTCCAACACCTAAAAAAATGGTAATGTACAACAAGCAGGATAACACCCAGACCAGTATGTCGTTCATCGAAATTCAATACAATATTTCGCTGAAAGATGAGATGTTCACTGAAAGAGGATTAAAAAAATGAGAAAACGGATATTTTATTTTCTACTGCTACTCTTGCTGAGTGTGCCGTTACCTGCGCAAAACAATATCGATTTGTTCGGTTATTTCGAGTCGCAACTGATGGGTGCACAAATTAAAAATTCGTTCATTCACCTCCATTCCAACAAACTGCGCATTGATTTAAAAGGAGATGTATCTGAACATGTGTCTTTTGGCGCTAATTTCGACTTCATCACCTATCACGGTAAGACTAATTGGAATATTCTCGAATATTTGCCTGACCGGGTTACTTCCGTGGTTCCTCCGGAATTGGCGGATTATTATGTCTTTCCTTTCAACGATCGTATATTTCTGGACAATGCCTATATCAAACTAACCTTCAAATATGCGGATGTAATTATGGGTAAGCAGCAGATCTCGCTCGGTACAGGTTATGCCTGGAACCCGACAGATGTGTTCAATACAAAGGATCTGCTTGATCCAACGTATGAACAACCCGGGCATAACGCCATGCGGGTGGATGTACCGTTGGGATCCAGATACAATATCACTGCCCTGTATGCTGTAGGTGATGAGTGGGAAAATTCGGATAAGATGTTGATGTTTAAAGGGCGTATTTCCCATTTCGACTACTCTATCATCGGTGTTGAAAAAATCTGGACGTTTCACGATTACACCCAATTTGACCCGGGCCAGCAATTTTATCTGGCATTGCCCGAAAAACGTCAAATGATCGGAGCCACTGTTGCCGGTGAACTACTGGGATTGGGCGTCTGGGCGGAATATGCTTTTAATAAAATGGACAGCACCAAAAATTTCTACGAACTGGTTGTGGGTGGTGATTACACTTTCGATTTCCAGACATACATCATGTTCGAATATTATCGAAATACATTGGGCAAAACCAATTTCATGCAGTACAACCTGAATGACTGGTTACGCTTGCTGGCTGCCGAACAGAAAGCTATCAGCCGTGACCAGCTTTACTGCTTCATCCAACACCCGGTAACCGACCTGATATACCTGGGTCTTTCCACCATTGTCAGCATTTCAGATAAGAGCCTGGCGTTAGTGCCCATGATGAATTACAGCATTTTTGAAAATGTGGACCTTCTGTTCTATCTCAATTTTTATCTTGGAGAAGAAGGAACCGCTTACGCCAGTAATTTAGGGAACGGAGGATTGATCCGGGCAAGGGTATATTTTTAACTGAAGATTATGCGGAATACTTAAATTAATAAAAATGGCTGTATTCTAAATATTATACGATATAACATGGAATTATGGAATTTTGGATTAATGGAATATTGGGAATTATAACATTCCCCGCTTTCGCCCGCTTCAGGGGTCAGGCAACACTCCAATACTCCATTATTCCTGAGCATTGATAATATAGAAGATGATATAAATACTGGTTTATTCATTTTTTTATTTTATCGAAATTACAAACAGATATTTTGTAGAAAAATCTAAGTCAACTATACTATTATCTAAAAAGAGAGAAAATGAGAGAAAAATTGCTTAAAACATTAGCTCACTGGCATACTTCATATCCATGGAGAATGTTGGTTATTGTAATTATTCTTACCTTAATTTTTGGGGCATTATCCGAGCGATTAACCGTTACCATGCGCTGGTCTGATTTGCTGCCCTCAGGGCATCAAAAAACAGTTCAATTCAATAAAATTATTGAAGAATTTGTATCGGCTACAAGCATCATTGTTGTTGTTCAGGGAGAAGAAGAACGCATTAAACAATTTGCCGATGAGCTGGCACCGCAGTTGTTAGCTGCTGTCGACACTGGTAAAAATGCTTCACTTCAGGCAGACATTGATAAAATCAATATAAAGATAGCTGCATTACAAGCTAAAGAAGGAAAAGTATCTGAAATAGCAAAACTTCAGTCCCAAATAGAATCGCTGCGAGCCGGAATAAACAAAAAATTGATCCGGCGAATTGATTATAAAACCGAAGTCGATTTTCTACAGAACCATGGTTTAATGCTTATTAAAGAAAAAGATTTAAAAAATACAAAGGAAATTTATACTGATCCCAACGTTGCTGGTTTATTATTTAATATTAATAATTCAATGGAAAAAGAATATGTGGGCCAGGAGGAATCTATTTCTACACGGGAAAAAGAGGATCAGGCGGTGATTTTTTTAGATGGCATCCAAAATTTGGCTCAGGTGATGCAAAAGTATGTGCGTGATGAAGAAGTATCTGAAGAAGAAGCTCGCCAGGTAGTTAATAAACTCCTTTTTGGCGAACCCTATTTTCTGTCTTATGATAAAAAAGCACTCGTCATGAATGCCATTCCTAATTTTACAATGTTTGATATAGATCTGCTTGTTGAAGGAACAGATATCGTTCAATCGATAGTAGATGATTTACTGGAAAATTACCCGGATGTAACAGCAGGTCTGACAGGGATGATACCCGTTGGCCGTGATGAAATGGTTTATTCCGAACAAAGTTTGGGATACACCACCCTTATCGCTGTTATTGCTATTTTGATAATGTTAATCATTTCATTCAGAATGTGGGTGTCACCATTTCTCGCTATGTTTAACCTGCTTATTGGTATCTTGTGGGCTATCGGAACAGCTACAATAGTTGTGGGACAATTAAATATCATGACCTCGATGATGGCTGTAATACTCCTGGGGCTTGGAATTGATTTTTCTATCCATCTTATTTCAGGTTTTACAGAATGGCGTGCTGCCGGGCACAGTATAGCTGCAGCCATGGAAAAAACATTTCTAAAAAGCGGGAAAGGAATCTTGACCGGAGCACTGACCACAGCTTGTGCTTTCCTAACCATGACGATTAGTAGTTCGCGCGGCATGAAAGAGATGGGATTGGTTACCGGAACAGGCCTTCTGGCAATTCTTTTAGCCACATTTTTGTTTTTACCGGTTATGCTGGTATTTAGGGAACGTCGCATTGAGAAAAAACGAAAAAAAGGTAAAGGCATAGAAAAGATTGTTCAGCGGGATATTTCGTTTCGTTTCTTGGGTAATGCGGGACAATGGATAAGCAAACATTATGGATTTACAATTTTTTCCTCAATTATTATTACCGCTTTATTAATTTGGTCAGGACTAAACATCACTTTTGATCATAATTATATGAACGTTGAAGCAAAAGGATTAACATCAATTGCACTTCAGGATACCATAAAAGATAAGTTTGATTTAAGTATGGCTTATGCGCTTATATTAACCGATAATGTAAATCAATCACGTGAGTTTGCAAAAAAATATCGTGAGCTGGGTTCTGTGGCTATGACCGAAGATATTTCATTATATTTTCCTTCTTTGGAACAACAACAAAAACGTACTCCCCATATCAATGAAATCCATGAAGCAATCGAGGCAACTACTGTCAGACCTGCTATGCTTCCCGGTGAATTGCCGGCATTAAGTGACGAAATTGAGCGTCTCGAGATGAATGTCATGAAATGCAGGATATGGCATATCTTGGCGGGCAGGATAAAGTGGATAATAAATGTAAACATATCGTGGGAGATCCCGAAAAACCAGATTCCAGAAATATGATTCAGGAATTACAGCAATTAATAGCTGCTGATAATTCATTGGCAATTAAAGGACTATCTAAATTTCAACGTGATTTCGCACAACATTTCAAGAAATCAGTTATTACGATGTGCTCTACAGAGTCCATTCATTTGGAAGAGCTGCCGGTTTCTATCTTAGACCAGTACAGTAATAAAAACCGAACCCAATTTTTGGTTACTGTATTTCCGGCAGGTAATATCTGGCAGGACGCCAGGATACTCTATGGATTTTCGGATGATTTAGATAGAATCAGCGACAGAGCTACGGGCTTTCCACCTGTATTTCGTGCCCTGATCGATATTATCGGTCGCGACGGCCGTAATTCGGCACTGTTAACACTGGTAATTGTTTTTATCCTGTTGTGGGCAGACTTTCGAAGTATACGTTATACACTGATTGCAATGATTCCCCTGGCTATTGGTGTATCATGGATGGTAGGTCTTATGCACCTGACAGGTCAGCAATTAACCGTCGTAAATGTTATGGGGCTACCGATGATTCTTGGTATTGGTATTGACGACGGTGTACATATTGTCCATCGCTGGTTAACAGAAGGCAAAGGAAAAATTAATATAGTTTTTGCCAGTACAGGCAAGGCAATCTTACTTACTTCACTAACTACAATGCTGGCATTTGGTTCATTGATTTTTTCTGTCTATCGCGGTTTTGGCCAGCTTGGAGGAGCACTGTTTGTTGGGGTTGGCGTCTGTTTTTTGACGACGGTGATTATTGTGCCGGGGATTATTGGAATGATTGAGAGAAAATTCAAACCGGAATGAGTATCAAGGTTGCTATTATAGGTTCTGTAGGCATACCGCCCCGGTACGGAGGGTTTGAAACGGTTGCCCAACAATTGGTTAATTGTTTGGAAAATGATTTCAGGATCTATGTTTATTGCAGCCGGAGGTATTACAAAAAATCAGAAAGAGTTAAATTTCATAACAAAACCCGTTTATTTTATCTCCCCTTTAATGCCCTGGGTTTTCAGAGCATATTTTATGATGCCCTCTCCATAAAACACGCGATGTTGTATGCAAAAATTCTGCTTGTTCTTGGAATTTCGGGTGGGATGATCTTTCCTTTCGTCAGATTATTTACAAACCGGAAAATTATCGTAAATGTTGATGGCATTGAATGGAACCGGGAAAAATGGAAAACCTTTTCAAAAAAATTCCTGAAATTCTCCGAGTACCTTGCTGTAAAATTTGCCCACGCAGTCATAACTGATAATCCGGCTATCTATGACTATATTCGTAACCAATATGGTGTAGATGCTCATTTGATAGAATACGGCGCTGATCATGTTGGTCCGAAAAGGTTTGAGGATATTGAACAGATCCCACAAAGCCTGATTAATGTTTTTTCTCAGTTGCAGAAGAAAAAATATGCTTGCACGGTATGCCGAATAGAACCTGAAAATAATGTTCATATCATCCTTGATGCTTTTTCAAAAATGACTTCACAAATCCTGGTTGTTATTGGAAACTGGAATTGGAATACCTATGGAAGGAACCTGAAAAAAACATATGGCAATTACAAAAATCTGCATTTACTCGATCCCGTGTATGATCAGGAATTGCTCGATAGCATACGATCAAATTGTTATCTATATATTCATGGACACAGTTCCGGCGGAACAAACCCGTCACTTATTGAAGCCATGTACCTTGGATTGCCTGTTGTTGCTTATAAGGTTTCATTTAACCTTTCGACAACTGAAAACCAGGCATTTTATTTCGAAAATGCCCGCCAGATTATTGACCTGGCAACCTATATCGAATCAGCCGAACTTGAAAGATACAAGAAGAAAATGCTTGAAATCGCAAACCGGCGATTCAGGTGGAGTAAAATTGCCGAAAAGTATACCAGATTATTTTCCGAACTAGTTAAAAAATAAATAATAACGAACCACGAACCCGGCTAAAGCGGTTCGGATTCGTGTTGGTTGTCGCAGTATGGGGGTGTATCAAAACCCTCAATTATATCATTCCTGACGAAGCGAAGATCAGGAATCCATAAAGTCTTTACTATTAGTTAAATATGGATTCCTGCTTTCGCAGGAATGATTACCCAAATAGGGTTATGATACAGCCCCTATGAACATTAACTTAATTCCTTACCCACATTTTCAAGCAACTTCTTTGTTGCCATAATACCTTCATCTTCGGTTAATTCGCTACCTTCGTACTCTATCCCTATATATCCATTGTAACCCGCTTCTTTCACAATTTTCAGCATTTTATAGAAGTCAGTATGAATTTCATTACCGTTTTCATCGAAATCATGTGATTTTGCACTTACGCCTTTTGCATAGGGCAATAATTCTTCAACTCCCTTATACCGATCATATTCTTCTTCTCTACTGATCCTGAAATTTCCAAAATCAGGTAAGGTTCAGCATTTAGGATGGTTCACCTTTTTCAATTACTCCGGCCAGCCATTTCCCATTCGAGGAGTACCCGTTACCCTGGTCGTAGGGTGGTGGTGCTTTTTTTAACAACCACTTATTCGAGGCCTTAGAATAAAGCCCTTATTCCAAAATTTTAATCTTAATATTCCTGTACCAAACATCGTCTCCGTGGTCCTGCAAACCGATATAACCCTCCTCAGCAGGTTCGACAAAATCGGGATATTCGCTAAACTTACTGGCAAGTACCATATCGTTCCAATCCTGAGTCCAGAGATGATACTCAACCACTTTTTCCCCATTTTGCCAGTGTTCGACAAGTCCTTTGTAGATCAGGATCTTTACCTGGTTCCATTCACCTGCAGGCTTAGTATTTTGAGGTACAGCGGCAATAAGATCATAAAGGGATCCTGCCTGATGATTTGCATCACGGCCATCCGGGTGTCTCTCATTATCGAGCACCTGCATTTCAGGTGAGGATTGCCAAATAGGTTGATCCGGTTTTTCCTGAGCCAGGTAAAGAATTCCGCTGTTTCCCCCTTCAGAGATCTTCCATTCAAGCTGGAATTCAAACCACTTGTATTTCTTGTCGGTAATAATATCTCCACCTTTTCCACCTGCTTCACCCCGCCCCGATCCAATGCAATGCAGGGTGCCATCCACGATTTCCCATCCTCCTTCAGGGAATGATTCCTGGTTATATCCTCTCCAACCGGTCGAGGTTTCACCATCAAATAAACTGGTCCATACTTCTTCAACCACTTCTTCCTCAACTGCTTCTTCAGCAGTTTTATCGGTAGTTGAAGACTTACAGGATACCATAAACAGTACAAAAACAAAACTTAATAAAAACAACAGACTTTTGGTTTTCATGATAATTTATATTTTGGGTTAAACAATTTCCACTAATCAATTCAAGACATATCAGGTATCGACCAACCTTTACGATAATTATGCTTGATTAATTCATTAGCAAACTGTCTTGCATTAAACGGGTCAGTCCACTTCTTTTTGAAGGTCGGGTGTCCATCTTGGATTTCGAAATTGTCTTCAATACATATTCTTATTGTTTCGGAATCTTTGATATTGGTGAAGGTCATGTTTTCACCGTCCCACTCAAGTTCCTTGTTCAAGCCCTGCAGACGAACAGCAAGAACGCCCATAACTACCATTTCGTTAAACGGACCTGCTTCGCTGAATGGTGAAGCGGTTTCAACACGGCTATCAGGACTTTCCTTACATGCCCGGATCCAATCTTTTTCGTGACTGGTTTCTACACGACGCCTTTTTGGAGGAACGTTTGGAACACGACCCGACAATAACCAGGGATCTTTACCATAGCAACCGCAAATCAGAGTATCCTTGGTACCATTGAAAAGGACACCACCTCCTGCATCATTCATGTTTTTACCTTCGGGCCATCCTTCCGGCTTCGCAGGCTGCAGACCACCATCGAACCAGGTTACTGTAACTTCAGGCATTTTAACCGTTACGTCTTTATGATCAGTACGTGCAGGAAAAGTCATTTTAACCATTTCCGCATTGGGAGCACAGTCGGTCAGCAACAAGGTTGAGCTTCCCTGAACTTTGATAGGATATTGAAGTTTGAGACCCACAAAAACCGGGTGAAGAATGTGGCAAGCCATATCACCGAGAGCGCCGGTACCAAAGTCCCACCAGCCGCGCCAATTCCAGGGATGGTAGATCGCATTGTATGGACGCACGGGAGCCGGACCAAGGAAAAGGTCCCAGTCTAACGTGTCAGGAACCACCATTTCCTCTTTTGGACGATTCAGTCCCTGGGGCCAGATTGGCCGATCGGTGAAAGATTCCACTTTTTTTATTTCACCAATTTCTCCGTTCCATATCCATTCGCAAGTCAGGCTAACACCTTCACCTGAAGATCCCTGATTACCCATCGAGGTTGCCACCCTGTATTTTTCAGCCAGCCTGGTAAGCAAACGAGACTCGTAAACCGAATGGGTCAGAGGTTTTTGCACGTAAACGTGTTTACCCATAGTAATTGCTTGGGCAGCAACAAGGGTATGCGTATGGTCGGCAGTTGCAACGATCACTGCGTCAATATCCTTGCCCATTTCATCATACATTTTCCGGTAATCCTTGTACTTTTTTGCATCCGGATAATCATCAAAGCATCTCTTGGCATAAGCCCAATCTACATCGCAAAGAGCGATAATATTTTCCGTCTTACAATTCCTCAGATTGGTTCTTCCCATACCGCCAACACCTATTCCGGCAATATTTAACTTATCGCTCGGAGGGGTATGCCCCAACCCACTTACAACATAGCTGGGTAAAATTGTAATTCCGGCAGCAGTGGCTGCAGTTCTTCCAATAAAAGACCGTCTTGAAATTTCTGAATTTTCTTTACTCATAATTTTTGTGTTTATTAATTAGATAATATTTGAATGAATGTTGTTTTTAAATAATGCTTTTAAAAGTAATAAAAAATATACAACAGGAAAGGATTAAAACTAACATTTTAGAAATTTTTTTTTATCGGCAACCATTCAGTATTTAGTCGTCGTTTTTTTGATATTCAGGAAAATAGTTAATTGTTACAGGTTATAATAAAAAAGGATAAAAGATAAAAAACAAAAGTTTACCCTGTGAAATAGTGGCGGAGCCCTGCCCGAATAAGTCAGGCGGGCACTGCTGCGGAGCAGTATTTCACTGGGTAAACCTTAGCCTTCTTTAGTTAATTTGCGAAGCTATGTTCTTATCCTGAATTATTCATAAATAATTAAGAGTTAACCTTTAAATCGTTAACAGTTAATTGTTTATTACGTAATAACATGATTATTTTAGAAAAATTAAAATGCTATTCAAATGCAAAAAGAAATTTATCAATTAACTAATAACGAATAACTTAATAACTGCCTGAAAAATTCTGATGAATTTTTCAGGTTATATAGATTTCTAATATTCTCGATTCTTTTAAAGGGTGAAGTGTTATGTATTCTAAGCTGGCAGGTAAAAGAACAGATTCTCCCAATTTAACATGTGCAGAATCATTGTTAAAATTAATACGGAATTCTCCTTGCAAAACCATATAGATAACAAAGGAATCCAGGAAATCATAATCTTTTTTAATG
>JABUBO010000415.1_pt1 | contig 13580 bp, 13 predicted proteins | sample 7240361 | NCBI WGS metagenome assembly JABUBO01 (sample SAMN07256346, study PRJNA390944) | subsurface metagenome | isolation source: Methane hydrate marine sediment | place: Pacific Ocean: Eastern North Pacific, ODP site
AACAAATAAAATCAAAGCTTTCGCGTTATAAACAGATCAAGGGAAACACTACCGCGAAGCGGTTTAGTCCAATATCGGTTGCACCATTAGGTGGACTCGGATTTCTGGCCTTTAGAGGCGGCCATAGTAAGTATGTCGGAATAATCTGCTTTGTTGTATGCGGACTTTCCCAGCCCAGCCGTGCCACTGAACCACCGCCGGCTTGGAAATATTCCAGGACAATACTGTAAGACCGGCCGGCAACAAGGTCGATAGTTCCTGTGTCCTCGGTGTCTCCATGGTGGGTCCAGTTCTCAATAATCAGTTTACCATCCACCCATACACGAATACCGTCATCGGTGATGGTATAGAAGGTGTAGGTATCAGTAAACTGCGCTGAGACCTCACCGGTCCATCTGACCGAGATGTTACTGCCGCCAACCTTCTCATCCGGTGCGCTGCCGCCCCAGCCAAAGTCTAACTGAGGGTCTATTCGGGTCAGCTCGAGTTTATCAAAGTTCTCGCCTGTGTAATAGTCTCCTCGCAAACCTATGCCTCTGGCTCCGATAGTCGTGAAGCTCAGGACATCGCCTTTATACGTTTCGACGCCATCGAACTCATCGACCCGCCAGTAGTAAGTCTTTTCTAATTCGAGCGGTCCGGGGTCATAAGTTGTGCCTGCTTGCTCAAGGCCCACAACGGCATTGCTGACATCGTCAAAATTGTCGCCGAAAAAGACAGTGTGAACTTTCGCACCGGAGCCTGCCGTCCAGCTAAGGTCTGTAGCCGGGTCTATAAAGCAGGCGCCATCGGACAGGTTGTGGTTATAGGCCTTCTTGGATGGAACTGTAAAGCTCCAGATATCACCTTTGTTTATCGTAGTACCATCCGCCTCAATCTCATCAATCCGCCAGTAGTAAGTTGTGCCCGGCACGAGACCATCCGGAACGGGAAATCCGGGAAGACCAATAGTAAAAAACGCCTCGGCCTGGTTGCCCTGGAACCCCGACGAGTCGGGGGTGCCATCGCTTACATCGGTAAAATTCTCGCCGAAATATACATCGTGTGAAACCGAATTAAGTCCCGGTAACCAGTTAAGCACTGCCGATGTGTCCTCATATAGGCCGCCGTCAGCCGGGATGGGTTCCACAGCAAATTTACCCCTGAATTCTATTTGCAGCAACGGTGCGCCGGACGGGTCACTGGCAGACTCGGCACATCGAATGCCTTCGGAAGGATTATCCGGGTCGTCTCTGAGGATTAGCACTAAGGCATTACCGAGGGCCCAATCATCCTGGTCGATTATCTCCTGGATGATAGAAGTGATGTCCGGGCTCCGGGCCGTTTGACCTTCTTCGGTCCAATTTTCAGGAAGCCACACCACCTTCGCCGTTGTTGTGGGCCGATTAGTAATATCATTAGTGACGTCGGCAAACGTAGGGGGATTGGGATTCATCTCACCATCGATGAGAATACTAACAGGTTGTGTGCCGCCTTTTGTCTCATCGCATGTGATCTCAACAAACGCGTTATCGACGATGGCGCCCTTCGGAATGGGGATATCTACGAAGCGCAGACCTATTACCTGCAAACCGCCATCATCAAAAATTTCCAGGTCGCTGCTGCTTAAATCCATACCGCCGCCGCTGACATTCTGTTCGGCATCATCGTTACCGCTGCTGACTCTGGTTTCCCACACCTTGCCGCCAAACGCCACGTTCGTACTGACCAGGCTCAGCACCAAGACAAAAGAAACCAAATAAATCATTTTCTTAGACATAATAGTCCTCCTTCACTCCGTCCCGTCTTCAACGGACGGGGTTCAAAAAATTAATATAGATTGTTAATTGAAATGCAAAAAAACATATCTGCTACGAACCCATACCTCACGTCATAACTCCTCCTATATTCAGAAAATTGCAAGTATTGACCCCGCTGGAAGACCAAAATCCTCAGATGCTCTACTGTACGGGCAAAGAATCAACCTTATTTATACCAGTTTAGTTACTTTCCCGTCAAGAAAAATCTCTCAAATTATGCGCCCTTTTCAACACCCTCAAATAAAATCGGCAATATGAGCAGCGCAACGGCAGAGCTTGTCGAAGGCCTGGGGGCAGTAATATGTATTTTTCACACTTGATTCACACAAGGCAAAATGTTAGCATCTCTTTGACAATACGGGCACTAAGGCAGCTTTTGCTGCGGTTCTCTGCACCTTCGTGGTGGTTGGACAGGCCCGACAAATAGAAAGGAGAGTGTTTTATGCGTTCAACTTCTTATCCTGTTGCCGTGGTAGCGTTGTTCTTGATTCTGCTCAGTCAAGTGTGTGCCGAGCCGCCCACATTTCAGCAGAGCAGTACCTCGTTAAAATACGTCGTTGATGTCACTTGGCCCCAAAAGCCGGAGCACTTTAAATGGGGCCAGATGCCCGGCATCACTGTGGACAATCAGGACCAGGTCTATATATTTACCCGCAGCCAGCCGGCTGTACAGGTTTACCAGGCCGATGGAAAGTTCCTGCACGCCTGGAACGTAGAGGATTTCGGTGGCGCACATTACATAAGGCTCGGCCCTAAAAGAAACGTTTGGACCGCAAATATCAATAATCACGTCGTCCGCAAATATAGTCCCGATGGCAGGCTGCTGTTGACGCTCGGCGAGCCGGGCCAGGCCGGTGCTGACCGGGGGCACTTCGACAGACCCACCGATATGGTTATTCTCCCAACCGGCGACATCTTTGTCACCGACGGGTATGGCAACAGACGGGTCATGCACTTCGATGCAACGGGCAAGTACGTGAACCAGTGGGGCCGGGAAGGCGCCAAGCCGGGCCGGTTTGCATTGCCGCACTCGATCGTGGCCGATTCCCACGGTCGTCTATATGTCGCCGACAGGGAAAACGCTCGTATCCAGGTCTTCGACACTAAGGGCAAGCTGCTCGCCGTCTGGGCGGACCTAATCACTCCCTGGGGCCTTTGGTTGACAAAGAAAGAAGAAATCTGGGTCTGTGGCTCTTCTCCCGTGAAAGATGATGCAGGTAAGTGGCTCGTCATTCCGCCGTCAGACCAGGTACTTATGAAGTTGAGCTTAAAGGGCAAGGTTCTCCTGCGGGTGCCGCTGAAAGAAACAACTGCTCCCCCCGGAAAGCCGGGCGAGCTCGACTGGGTCCACGGCATCGCCGTAGATTCACAGGGCAATCTCTATCTTGGCGACATCCAGGGCAGCCGGGCGCAGAAATTTTCGCAAAAATAATAACGTTTCATTACTTTATCTGATGTCTGGCTCACTATACTACAGTTTAATAATTGTCATTCCGGCGCAAGCCTGTATTCCATCAATAACTCAAAGTTCAATAAGAGCAATAGAAAGGTACCGAATGTCGGATACCTGGAATTGTAAAACATTTTAGGAGAACGCAAAATGAAACGTAAACTTTTAGCCTTGTATCTTGGGGTGGTGATTTTATCCGTGATTGCTCCGGTATTTGGTGCTGAGAAGCATTCTGCTGTAGCTCCGGCCCACCGCCATAGCTGGTGGACGCTTCGGCACTGGGCGGTCAATGAACGAGTCAGACAGGGCAACGTGGATATGATTTTTATTGGTGATTCAATCACGCATAGCTGGGAAAATAACGGCAAGGACGTCTGGCAGAAGAATTACGGGCAGCGCAACGCAGTAAATATGGGCTTTAGTGGCGACCGCACTCAGCATGTACTGTGGCGGCTCGATAACGGCAATATCGAGGGCATTTCGCCTAAAGTTGCTGTGATAATGATAGGAACGAACAACTCCAACGGCGATGATAATACTGCCGAAGAGATTGCCGATGGCATTATCGCCGTCTGCAAGAAATTGCGGGCGAAGCTGCCGGGAACGAAAATTCTTCTGTTAGCAGTCTTTCCTCGCGCAGAAAAACCGTGTCCACAGCGGGAAAAAATTACCAAAGCCAACAAAATCGCCTCGAAGATTGCCGATGGTAAGATGATTCATTATCTCGATATTGGCCCGAAGTTCCTGCAGCCTGACGAATCGATTTCGAAGGAAATCATGCCCGACTTCCTGCACCTGACTCCAAAAGGCTACCAAATCTGGGCCGAGGCTATAGAACCAACTGTTGCCAAGCTGATGGGCGAGAAAAAATAGAGGCCGGTATAGAGAAATGGTGGGGCATCCATTCTCCGTCCCGAGAAAATCGGGACTGCGAAGGACGAAAGCCCCACCCAGCCGGATTTGATGTTTATCCATCATTTAGTTCGGAGCAGAGCGTTAGTTTGGCCAATATTTCTTTCGCATCTGCAGATGTTATAGGATAAACTTTTCCTCCTGCTTGTATATATTTTTTGCAAAGGTTTCTCCATTCCTGTTCGTGTTTTTCATAGTAGTTTCTTTTATATCCGGGCTGCTGTGTCAAAGACTGTACTGCATCCAGGTCCCAGTATGTTATCATTATATTCTTATCTCTAAGCAGAAAGTTGACGTTTACCGTCTTGTTATTTATTTTCAAAAGCCCGGTCGTTTCAAAATCATCTATATTTCTGCTTTTAAGATATTTGTAAATTATCTCCTTGCCATCATTTCCCCTCGCTACATTTATTTGCTTTCGAGAATCTCTTAACAATTTGATTCTCTCCCTGCGGGCTATCAACTTTTCTTCGTAACTGTCATTATTCTCATTGGATGACTCAGAATGTTTATAACTTAAGGCGCAAGGAGAGTAATGAATATTTTGAACAGTCATAACAGGAGCACGATGGATACGATAAGGGTGGACATAGATGCTGCCGCTGCCCCCATGCCAGGGGTCGGAAACTAAGCCATTATGTTTGTGATTAAAAGCATAAGGAGAGTAGCGGACATCACCGGATATCAAACCATTATGTTTATGGCTAAAAGCATAAGGGGAGTAGCGAATGTCACCGGAAATCAAACCGAAGGCATAAGGAGACCAGCGAGTACGATAACGGACGGAACGATAGTTGTAGAATGCTTTACTTACACCGGGGGCAACCATCAATATTACTATTGTGAGCAGTGAAATCCTTTTCATTATTTTCTCCTTTCATTTTAAAAATGTTTTCACACTTTTTCTGCATCACCTCCTCTATTGTTAAGATTGTCAAATACAGTTATGACTGAAGACAAATTACATTCATTTTCAGGTTACTCATCTTTGGATTTGGAACTTGTGCGTTGGACCGCGAATAAGTTGGAGAGTTGGGGAGAAGCTCGCCCGAAAGGAAGCCTTCCGGCTTGCAGATGCAAACCTTCGGCTCTGTATAAATGGGGACTCCGTTCCCCAACGCTGTTTTTCTCCATAAAAACAGACATACGCATCCTTTCGTATATACAGGGCAACTGCCCAACGTAGTCATTGCGGGTAGGAAGACTTCAAAAGGAATAACGGTCTGCTCCCCGCCTTTTCATTCCCTCCGGTTTGTGTTGCTCCGTCCGATAAAATATGGGATAACTTCGGATAAGTCAAAGGTTTTTTTGTTTTTTGGGAAAAATTTATGATTTTTTGCTTCAACGTTAGGAACTGTGGACACTTACGCTGATTTGCCGATTGGAAAATAAACAGTTATGAAAGGCTTGTCCTTTAGCAAAAACACTGGCATTGCAGAGTTCATTGTGAGTTCGTCAAAGGTTTGCCTATGGCAAAAAGCAATATGATAGCTGAGTGACAATAAACATAATCAATATAACCTGCCGTGAAAGCAATTGGTTATTGATACAGCTTTTTGTTTTTTCGCTCGGTTTTTTTGATGAGCTTTTATTTTTTTACTTTTGGCACATCCGGGACGTTCGTTCTCGGTAGCCATTTTGCGAGCTGTTTTTTTACGCGGTTGTACTTAGGATTGTCGGCGAGATTGTTCCACTCCAGCTCGTCCTTGCGGTGGTCGTAGAGCTCCTCTGTGCCGTCACTGTAACGGATGTATCGGAAGCGTTCGGAACGTAAAGAATGGTTATTTCGGCCATGCGTAGTCAGGGCCGGGCGGTCCCATTTCGCTTTTGGATTTTTCAATAGAGGTAAGAGACTTTGGCCTTCGAGCTCGGATTTCGCAGTCAGGCCGCAGAGCTCTATCAGTGTCGGGTAGATATCGAGCATAGTGACGGGTCGCGAGCAATATCGGCCGGGTTTAGTGATGCCGGGTGCGACAACCATCAGGACGTTATGCGTCGCTTCTTCCCAGAGTGAGAATTTGCGCCAATGCAGCTTTTCGCCCAAGTGCCAGCCGTGGTCGCTCCAGAGTATAATCACAGTGTTGTCCGTATAAGGACTTTTGTCGAAGGCATCAATTACTCGCCCGACACAGGTGTCAACGAAACTGATAGATGCCAGGTAGCCCTGTACGGCTTTGCGCCACTGTTTGTGCTCGATGACCTTTTTATGGTCGCGGTCGGGCCTGGCCATTTTTTTGCCGAGCGGGGGGACGTCATCAAGGTCGTTTTCATTGATATTCGGTAACGTTACTTTATCCAGCGGGTACATATCGAAATATTTGGGCGGTACGTACCAGGGTAAATGGGGGCGGAAAAAGCCGCAGCCGAGGAAAAACGGTTTGTCGTGCTGATTGCCTAACTGCTCTATTGCCCAGTCGGCGACCTGCGAGTCGCCCATCTGCCCGTCGGGCACGTTCACCGGGCCCCAGTCGAAATGCGCGGTTTTGGGGATGCCGTTCAGCGGTGGATTCGCAGGCTCTGGGTCATCCGGCTTGTTCTTCTGCTGGGACGGGAAATATTCTTGCCACGATGGTGGGTCCGGGAAGGCTCCGTGGTAAATTTTACCGCCACCGACGGCGGTGTAGCCGTGAGCCATAAAGTGCTGCGGAATCGTAACGGCGTTGCTGAGGGCCGACGACTTTCGCCAGGGCTGGGGATTGTGATAAACGCCGGAGGTTGAGGGAAGAATTCCGGTCATAAGACTGGCTCGTGAAGGATTGCAGGCCGGCGCTGAGCAGTGGGCGTTTGTAAATAGCACGCCTCTTTGGGCGAGGTAGTCAAGGTTCGGGGTCTTTACGTCGGGATGCCCGCCCAGGCAGCCAATCCAGTCGTTCAAATCATCAATAGCGATAAAGAGCACGTTTGGTTTGTTTTTTGCCTTAGCTGAAAAAGCAATATACGGCAGAGTAAGTGCCGCTGCACCTGATGCAGTTAGTTTTAGAAAGTCTCTGCGATTCATAGCTCCAGATATTCGATTCATTTTTCTGCCTCCTGTTAGCTGTTTGCTTTATAGAAGTTACCTTTTCCCACGGATGCTATTGCATTAGAAAGTTTTGCAGCAAAAAACATTCGGGAGTTTAATAAGTAACATATAGGCAGTCAAGCTTTAGAAGTAGTTTATTTATCCTGGGACATTTTTTTTAGATGTTCTTCGATGTTGATCAACCTGATGTGGATCTGTTTTATGCTTAAAGTTCTCGAACGTACGTAAAGTGAGATCGTGAAGAATACGGAAATTAATATTAGGGCTTTTAAGACTACCACCAGCGTCGGCAAAATTATTACCCCGACTGCTTTGCACGTTGTGCCTGGAAACCGCGGATATGGCACAGCATTTTCAATAATACCTCCGACGATAAAAAATGCTACCACCAGCAGCCAGCTGAATGTGGTAACCCATTTCAGGCGTCTAATACGGGCTATATCCTTTGCAATGATTTCTTTGGACGACTTTATATTGGCCTCAAGCATTTTGTCTGGGTCTTTATTCATTTGTTTGAGAAGCTCTTCTTTTATATCATTTTCTTTTGCCATTTTTATTTCTCCATTTCTATTTTAAGTGCAAGCTTTGCATAATGGATTCGTGATTTGACAGTGCCTAAGCTGCAATTAATTACCTGCGAGATTTGTTTATACGACATTTGTTCAAGGAAACGCAGCATTAGCACCTCTTTATATTCGGGCAGTAACTCTTTCAGACATCTGTGGATTTTTGCCGCATCTTCGTTGGAAAAAACGTCATTCCCCGTATTATTTGGAACTGCGATATTCTCATCAAGTTTGGACAACATCTTTTTTCTTCTGAGTTGCTGATACACCTTGTTACGTGCGATACGGTACAGCCAGGTTGAAAATGCATCGATTTTTTTGAGAGTATGTATGCGCCTGATAACGGTCAGCCAGGTATCCTGAAAGATGTCTTCGGCCATTTCGGGATTGGCTGACAAACGGCTTATAAAGTAACGCAGCGGCGCCTGGTATCGTTTGATAAGCCCGGCAAGAGCATCCTTATCGCCAATTTGACAACGAAGTACCAGCACTTGTTCTATTAGTAGGTCACTTGAGTTCGGTAGTGTAAATATGTTTCTGTAAATTGGTGTTAACCACGCATGTGTCTGGGTGGAAGCGAGCGTAGCGAGCTGGAACCCAGACACATGCGAAATTCGCTTGAAAAGGTGGGCTCGTCCCGTTCTCCTATAAGGTTTTATGGAAACTTTAATTAGGAGAAAAACAAGATGGCCCACCGGAACAATGATAGCAAGCTGGACGACGTAATGGAATTGTTAATTGAAAATGGTTTTGAAGGCTTTGCCGATGTGCTGAGGATTTTGCTCAACGAGGCCATGAAAATCGAGCGGGATCAGGCCTTGGGTGCCCAGTTGTATGAACGCACTCAGGCTCGTCGGGGCTATGCCAACGGATATAAACCAAAGACTGTCGGCACTCGTGTTGGCAAGCTGTGCGTGGATGTGCCGCAAGTGCGAGGGGATGTGGACTTTTATCCTTCGGCTCTTGAGAGAGGCTGCCGCAGCGAAAGAGCCTTAAAGCTGGCGATTGCTGAGATGTATGTCAAAGGTATTTCCACCCGCAGGGTAACTGATGTCCTGGAGAAGATGTGCGGATTGGATATCAGCAGCACACAGGTCTCAAGAGTAGCTAAGATACTTGATGAACAGCTTGAAAAATGGCGTAGTCGGCTGCTTGGCGAATACCCGTATCTTGTGCTGGATGCTCATTATGAGAAAGTGCGTAAAAACGGCTCTGTGGTCAGTTGTGCCGTGTTTACAGCCATTGGCATAGACATTGACGGCAGGCGTGAAATCCTTGGCGTAAGCGTTTCTTTGAGTGAGGCTGAGACACACTGGCGAGGGTTTCTCAAGAGTTTGAAGAAACGTGGATTATCAGGTGTTAAATTTGTGGCAAGTGATGATCACGATGGACTCAAAGCTGCTTTGAATGCTGAATTTACCGGTGTGATCTGGCAGAGGTGTCAGTGTCATTTACAGCGTAATGCCGTTAAGTATGTTCCGAAGGTTTCGATGCGAAGCCAGGTGGCGGAAGATTTGCGTGACATTTTTAATGCAAAGAATCTTACTTGTGCCGAAGAAAGACTGCAAAAGTGCATTGAGAAATATAGCAAGTCTGCATCACAGTTGGCCGAGTGGATCGAGGAGAATATTCCTGAAGGGCTGGCTGTTTTTGCTTTGCCAGGTAAGCATCGAAAACGAATGCGGACAACGAACATGCTGGAGCGATTACACGAAGAAATCAAGCGTAGAACCCGTGTAGCAAGACTGTTTCCCAACGAGGCTTCGCTGCTGAGATTGGTCAGTGCCATAGAGATGGAGATTAGCGAGGACTGGGTTGTCGGCAAAAGATATTTGGATATGAACGTGGAAATGGAGAGCGAAAACGAATCTGCTGATTCAAAAGAAAAGAGAATTTACAGAAAAAATGTTGCTTAATCTTCCAATACCGTTATTTTTAATGGGATAGTTTTACGTTTTCGGTTATAAGTTTTTGGATTTTTGGTATTGGGAGCTTATTTTGAGGATTCTTTCGGGCATACAACCATCCGGCAAACTTCATATAGGCAATTTTTTCGGTGCCATGCGTCAGCATCTGCAGCTACAGGCCGAGCACGACTGCTTTTATTTCATCGCCGACTTCCATGCGCTTACGAGCAACCCGGCACCGGCCGAGGTTGCCGGCCATACTCTTGATGTCGCAATGGATTATATCGCTTTGGGTCTCGACACCGAAAAAACCGTCTTCTGGCGCCAGTCCGACGTGCCCGAAGTTACAGAACTGACCTGGCTGCTTTCCTGCGTGACCCCAATGGGCCTATTGCAGAGATGCACAAGCTACAAGGACAAAGTCGCTCAGGGTCTTAGCCCTAATCACGGCCTGTTCGCATACCCCGTCCTCCAGGCCGCTGACATCCTCATTTACAACAGCGACCTTGTCCCCGTCGGCGCCGACCAGAAACAGCACATTGAGGTTACTCGCGACATCGCAATCCGATTCAATAACGCTTATAGCAAAGTCTTCACCGTGCCGAAAGAGCACATCATCGAATCCGTAGCCGTCGTTCCGGGCGTCGATGGCCGAAAGATGAGCAAAAGCTACGGAAATACCATCGAAATATTCGAGCCGGAAGATAGTGTTAGAAAAAAGGTTATGAAAATCGTTACCGACTCCACGCCGGTCGAAGACCCCAAAGACCCCGACAAATGCAACGTCTTTGCACTATTGAAGCTGGTTGCTTCGCCCGATGAGTTGGCCGAGTGGGAAAACAAATATCGAAACGGCGGTATGGGCTACGGCCAGGCCAAAAAACGCCTCGCCGAGTTGATGACAGATTATTTCAAGCCGTTCCGACAGAAAAGAACCGAGCTTGAAAATAACATTGACTACGTCAAAGAAGTGCTTTCCAATGGCGCCGAGCGGGCAAAAGCCGTAGCCCGGGAAACGCTCGAAAAGGCCCGTCAGGCTGCCGGACTAAGAAGATAATTATGGCTGATAAACTTGTTACAATTGCGAAGTTCACAGATTACAGTGAAGCCGATTTAGCCAGACAGTTGCTCGATGATTTTGGAATCAAATCGGTTGTAATAGGCGAGAAATTTGGGCTCCCGTATCCGATTCCTTCTGAAGCAAAACTGCAAGTGTTCGAGAGCCAGGCTAAGCAAGCACAGGAAATCTTGGAATCTAACGAGAGACAGGGGCAATAATACCGAGGGCATGAATTGGCTGACTACCGCGTAAATCTTGATATATTCGCAGGGCCTCTGGATTTGCTTTTGTATCTGGTCCGCAAGGAGGAGGTGGATATCTACGATATTTCCATCGCTAAGATAACCGACCAGTACATCCACTATATCGAAATGCTCAAAAGTCTCGACATTGACCTGGCCGCCGGCGATTTTCTGGTAATGGCGGCAACGTTGATGCAGATAAAATCGGCAATGCTCCTGCCAAAAGCAGAACCCGAGTCCGCCCTTCTCGGAGAGGAAGATTTGGCCGACCCCCGCGCAGAGCTTATCCGCCAGCTCCTCGAATACAAGAAGTTCAAGGATGCCGCTAACCTGCTCAATGCCGCTGCTGATGAGCAAAAAGAACGCTTCCCGCGACCCGCTACCATTGTCGAGCAGCTAAAGCCAACCACTGAGCCTGAGATTGATATTGAACAGGTCAGTATCTGGAACCTGCTCGAGGCCTTCGATTCAATATGCAAGGCCACCGGCACTATTGGCGACATCAGCCGTATCAAGGACGATACGCCCATTGATTTGTATCAGATAGAGATTTTGCATCGGCTGCAGACAGAAGGCCCGATGACTTTTGAACGCCTCTTCGAGTCCAGAACCAATCGTCTTGCAATGATAGGATTATTCCTGGCACTTTTGGAATTGATTCGAGAGAAATTGATTTGGGCCAAACAGCAGGCCTCCTCCTCTTCTATATACTTAAGGCCATTAACTGACGAACCCGCCGAGCAGGCTGTGCAAAAGGCCATCATTGCCGCCGAGACCGACAACAACAAGCCTGCTCAGGCCGAGCAGCAAAAACCACCTCCTCTGACAATTTCTGAATTTGCCTCAAAAATCAGGTCCGTGGTTTTAAACCAAAACCAGGAACAGGAAGAAATACAAGCCGCCGAAGACCATAAGCACCAGACGGCAAATTAGTAGTATCAGCTTTTGCGATAATATCACAATGATTTTCTCGGACGCTGCCGCGTTATGGTAATGACCGAAGCGTTTTTCCCCGCGCAATATTTCCTCTGCTCGTTGCTGGCAGGGGCTACCGCCTTAAAATATCGGACCAACGCATAACCGGTGCTTGAAGCACACAGACTGTAACTCCTGATTTTCCATAACACCACACTATATCGAATAGACCTGTCGAAGACCCCTTCTGACAGGGGGTTATTATTTGCTTTTGTGGTTTTTTGTGCTATACTTTAAATAACAAATATTGTGGGGGATGAAGATGCTCACACACCTGATATTACACCTATAACCCTTAACAACTAAGAAATGTACAGTGATTGCTCGAACAGCTTGTGGGTTTAATTGCCATCGGTTGAATGACGTGGTTTTCATGTAAACTTAATGGCAGTTTATGTCGATTAAACTCTGGTACTGGGACGACCATCGTTAAAGCAGTTCCGGCAGTAAAAATGGGCAGTGTCGTCTCAATGGACAAGGCCTTTTTCCAAATGAGGAGAGCAAAAATGGTCCCAAAAACATGCAAAATTCGTTGTCGCCGGGGGATCTCGTTAGTCAGCGTATTGATTGCGATGGCTATCCTCTTAACGGCTCTTATCGGAACTTCCAATTTTAGATATTATTCCGCTTTGGATGCAAAAAAAGCGGCCGCAAAGATAACCGCCTCCAGAATCGGACTGATGCTCTGCGAAAATTGGCGGGGCCTCGGAGGCATTGAGACTTATGACCCAGCAGCATATTTAGGTTCAGATCTGACAATCACTGCAAGTAGTGGTCCTTCCGAGCCGACGGATTTTACCCTCCTGGGAAGCTACACCGTTACTGTAAATGGCGCTAACTTCTATATAACTTTATCGTGGAAAGACGTTAGTACCGGATTGAGGGCCTTGAATATCATTGTAACCTGGGCCCAGCGGGACCAGGGAACGAGCAGCCTTAATGATGCGGATAAATCTTTTAAGCTCACAACCTACACCTCATAACGGGCGATGGAGATAACGATGATTAATAAAAAATTAACAGCCTCACGGGGCTTTACGCTTATAGAGTTGATAATAGCTACAGCAATTATGTTTATTGTCATACTTGCTATCGGCATAGCCTTGGTTGACGGCCAGAGAGGCTGGAGCATCCAGTATGACCGTATATACTCCGATGTAGTAACAGACGGCTATGTAGCAAGGAGGAAGTTTGACGCAGTAATGCGCAAGGCAAGCAGGGACAAGTTCTGGCTCGATCCCGCCGGCGGTTGGGTCGAGGTCCGTTACTACGCAAATGACGCTTCTACTGTCGTTGACCGCTATGCACGTTTCTACACGGCCAACGGTGAACTAAATGTTGAGTACGGCCAACTGAATCCACAGGAAACACTATCAGTCGAGACCGTCTGCGGGGATGTATCCAGTTGCACGTTCAAGCAACTCGGCCGGTCCATTCAAATGATACTTAAACTCGATAACGGGACGCAGACGAACACTGTTATCTCGTCTGCGGTTACCCACAATTAAAAAAATAGTCTCCTAAAAAGAGGAGGGAAGCGAAAATGAAAAAGCTGCTAAAATCAAAAAAGCGTGGCTCTGCCATACCGCTGGCCGTAGTTGTGGTCTTAATATTGCTTGCAATGGGAACAGGACTGCTCAAGCTGGT
>JABUBO010000416.1_pt1 | contig 13580 bp, 8 predicted proteins | sample 7240361 | NCBI WGS metagenome assembly JABUBO01 (sample SAMN07256346, study PRJNA390944) | subsurface metagenome | isolation source: Methane hydrate marine sediment | place: Pacific Ocean: Eastern North Pacific, ODP site
ATCTCCCATTTCTGCTGTTCTACATACAGTTTCAGCGATTGAAGCAATTTTTTCTTTTGAGAAAGACTCACTATAAGCCCATCTTATTAGTTCTGATATATCTTTAATATTTAAATCTTCTAATATTGTTTCAGATAAAATAGTTTTTTCTGCTCTTCCATCATATGCTCTCATAATTGCCCTTAATGCTTTAATGCCTATGTTATATCCACTTCCCTCGTCACCTAAAATATAATCCCAGCCATTTGCCTTTGCTTCTTCTCTTTTTTCATTTATACCATAACAATTGGAACCAGTCCCACAAATAATCATTATGCTATTTTTACTACTACTTCCTGCAGCAAGACCAATCCTTGTATCATTGCATATTATTGTTTTTGCAGGGTTTAAATATTTTTTAATTTTATTATTAAATATTATTTCTTCATAAATATTTAAGTCATAATCAGAATCATTTCCTGATAAACCAAAACAAGAACTTTTAAAAACGATTTTTTTAGAATTTTTAAGATTTCTTATCGCACCCAGTATAGAATTATTAATACTTTTTTTTGCATTTTCTATTCCCACACTTTTATAATTGCTCGGTCCAGATTCATTTTCAGTTATTAACTTTCCAGTAGAATCTGCAATCTGAGCAACTGTATTAGTTCCACCACCATCTACTCCTAGAATATAGTCCATTGTATTTCTCCTTATTTTATAAATTCTGACCTCGGACAGTTGCTGAAATGCACCAACAATACCCCTTATCTGGTGGTCAACCTTGTCGCGCTAAAATTCAGCCAGGCGCTCACTGGGTGGTTCCTTAAGCACCAGAATCTGCCAGCCACTACACATTCTACCAACCCTATGACGATTTCGTGTTCATAGCATCCCCCAGGGGATAGAGTTCAGGGATAGAAACTGGAAGTCGTCCGACAAACGGTATTTGTCCAAACAACACCTGTGCTAAGGCTTCCATGGAGGGTGGCAGTATGCTGTAGGTACAGATGTACGTAGGTACCTTCGGATAGGCTAGCAAATCGTATGGCAAGCGTAACGCAACCACAATAATTGGCATACCCGTCTCAAACAATGCATTTACCAGAGCTGCCTGGTTTGATTGTGTAAAAGCGTTAATCGTGCCAACGATTATCATATTATATTGACTAATCTTCTGCATTAGAGCAGTAATATCATCGTCAGATGGGGCATAAGGAACAACAAATTCTTCAACTGCTGGATGGTACTGCCGCAATGCCCGTGCCAACGTGCAGCTTACATAAGACGATGTATCAGCAGGTGTTAAATCAACTGGCTGTGGTATGATGACAGCCAATCGTGCATCGGGTGATAAACGCAAAGGCAATAGATTGAGCTCGTCTCGCACTAGTGTGATTGAACGAGCAGCTGTCTCGAAGGCTAGATCACGGTGCTCAGCACACCCTACTACATCTAACGAAGGCTGTGTTATGTCAGCTAGCCACTGCTTGAGCGCCAATATACGCTCTGCTGAGGAGATTATTTCATTTGTAGACAAAATCCTGCGCTGGGTTGCCTGTACCAGAGCAGAGTAGATATCCTCCTGAGCTGTCTCATCACTTATTAGCAGGAGGAGGTCGACACCTGCTTTTACAGCAGCAATTACTTCTATGATTAACCCACTCCCTTGCTTAATAGCTTCCATATTCATAGCATCGCTTATAATCACTCCTTGAAAACCCATTTTATCACGCAGCAACCTGCTTAGAATCATAGGAGAAAGCGTAGATGGTAACATCAAGCCCTCATTGAGATTTGGAAAAGCGACATGTGTACTCATAATCATACGCACATTAGCTTTTATAGCTGCTTCAAAGGGAGGAATTTCAATTTGTTCAAGACGATCTCGATCATGTGACACCACAGGCATACAATAATGGGGATCGCTGCTTGCATCGCCATGACCAGGAAAATGTTTCGCAGTCGCTACAACACCAGTTGATTGTAGACCTTCTACCATTGCCTTACAAAAACGAGCAACCATTGTTGAATCCTCACCAAAGGAACGAATGCCAATATTTGGGTTTTGAGGATTGCTGTTCACATCGCACACAGGAGCGTAATTGACATTGACACCTATTGCTGCCAATTCGCGTCCAATTGCAGCCCCAGTCTTCCATGTCAGATCGATAGACCCAGTTGCACCCAATGCCATATTGCCGGGAAATTGCGTAGCACCGCTGATGGCCATAAGTTGTCCTCCTTCTTGATCAGTGGCGATGATAAGAGGTGGTTGTCCCGATGCAACAGCTGCACGTTGCAAAGCATCTGTCAATAAACAAACTTGAGCAGGGTTATCCACATTCATTGAATGAAAAAGGGTAAGCCCACCAACATGATGATTTTGAATTGTTGTTAAAATATTCGATGATGGCTCTGTGCCAACAAAGCTCAACATCAATTTTTGGCCAATGGCCTGTTCTATTGTTAATCTCATTGTTAAAACCTCCTAACACTTAACAAATTTTTCTATATATATGGGTATATTGAATTCCTCACTATTGCCATCTACCACCCTTAATTCGTATCGCCTCTCTAGGTTGTCGAGGTTGACTAAGATGCTTGTTTGACCCCGACTTGATAAGCAGGACTCACTTTTCGATTCCAGTAAAAACGACACCCCGCGTAAAGAATCGCTGTGCCACGAAGAAGAGGAGCACTGGCACCACCAATCCCAGTAGTGCACTCGCTTGAACCATGTACGGTTGGGCAAAATAGAGCGCGTTGTAATTCTGGATACTAATCGAGATTGGCTGTAGATCTCGCTTTGCCGAAAGGTAGATCAGTGGACCAAAGTAATCGTTCCACGCCCACACAAAGTGAAACAACCCCACGGAGATGATGGCAGGAATTGACTGGGGCAGAATGATTGAGATCAGAATACGCAGAGGGCCAGCGCCATCAATCATTGCCGCTTCGTCCAGTTCTCGCGGGATGGTCATGAAGAACTGACGCAACAAGAAGACATTGTAAGCATTGGCAAAGAAGTGTGGCACGATCAATGGCAGCCATGTACCAACCCAGCCGATCCGAAGAAATAGAATATAGGTTGGCACTATAGTGACGAAAGTTGGAAGGATGATAGTTGAAACTAGGATCAGGAAAAGAGTGCTCTTCCCAGGGATGTTGAACCGCGAAAAGCCATAAGCCACGGCAATACTCGAGAGTAAGGTGCCAATAGCACCTGTGGCCGCGATCACCACCGTGTTGCGCAGCAGCAAGGGAACATTAAGTTCTTCCCAGGCCCTAGTGAAATTCTCCCACTTGGGGCTAAACACCCAGTCACGTTTCAATGTGCGCCACCTGCCAGTCCATTGGATTGGAACAGCCTCCGGGTTTTTAGGATCAATAAACTGACTATCCTCCCGTGCCTTCTTGAACAAAGCCAACTTGTGTACCGTTCCATCCTCAGTGGGCACTAGATAAATGGGATATTCTTTCCCCTTATAAGTAAAGGTATTTGACTGTGCTGGCCAGATGGGTGCTCTCTCCGCCGTGATCATCTTTCTGTCTTTTAACGCCGTGGTGATCATGTAACCAAACGGTGACAGCCAGGCCGTCAGAATCATTAGGGCGAAGAGGGTAACAGTGGCAATCGCCAGAAACGAGTGCATCCGTCGTGATATATGGGAAGATGAATTAGTGGAACGAGGGACTTTCGTTTGAGTTGCCATCATCTATCCCTCCTCCGCTGCATAAAAGACCCAATATTTAGCCGTTGCAAATAGAAACACCGTCACAACCAATATGAACATGAATAACATCCAGGCCATTGTAGCGGCATAGCCCATCTTTGAGTAGGCAAAGGCTTCTTTGTATAACTGCATGGCATAAAACCTCGTGGTATTGCCGGGATCACCACTTCCTCCTTTGAGGACAAAGGGTATAATAAAATACTGAACTATACCGACCACAGAGAGAATGAGATTATAAAAAATTATCGGCGTAATCATTGGAAGTGTAATGTGGAGGAACGAAGCGATTGGCCCTGCACCATCTATTCGCGCGGCTTCATATAGCTCGGTTGGTATACCTCGCATTGCTGTCACGTGAAACAACATCATATCGCCAATTCCCCACAACCCGATGATAATAAGAGCAGGGTAGATCCAGGTGGTGGAAAAGAGCCAATCCGGGCCAATAATTCCCATCTTTTTCAGAAACAAGTTGATCCACCCCGTTTGGGTGTTCATCATGCCCTGCCAGATATAGACCGCGGACACCATTGGCACTATATATGTCATGTAGAACAAGGTGATAAATAATCGCTCAGCCCTAAGATGTTTATTATTCAGTAGCGCAGCTATTAGAATGGGATGCACAATTGCTATTGGCAACGAAATAAGTGCAAAGCGCATTGAAATCACCGTGGATTGGCGAACCACGGGATCCTTAAAGAATTGGAGATAATTTACCAATCCAACCCACCGAGTTTCTTCCGGATGGATAAGATTATAATTGGTGAAGGAAAAAAGGAGCGAGGCCACCATTGGCAAGAATATCCAGAGCAAGAAACCGATGAGCCAAGGTGAGAGGAAGATCAAACCCCACACTGCTTCGCTACGGGCTCGTTTGCTCTTCTTTCTCCGCCTTAACCTTAGTTTTTTAATGGAGAATTTTAAAAACTCTTTATACATAGCACTACTCCTTTAGGGGTTCTGTGGGGTCAGCCCAAATACATTCAGGCTGACCCCACCCACCCTTTTATTTCAAGCTGTATCTACCAGGTGCTAGCTTGATCTGAGGTTACTACCAAAGCTAAACCTACTTTTCTTCTTCAAAGATCGCCTGCAAATCGGACACCAACTTGTCGAGCTCAGCGTCAGGGTCCAGGTCAGGCTCGGAATAATATAGACTTTGAAAGGCTTCGAGCCTATCGAAGGCTTTTGAGTAGTTTGGCAGGTTGCACTCGTGGTTGGGAATGTCCGGATAAGCAAGGGCATCAGTGAATACCTTCCAGTCCACACCCTGTGTGAACTTCTCATCCAAGGTTGCAAGGAACCCCTCCTGCAAGCTCATCCGTGCGGGAAAGCCGCCATAGATCGGTAGCAACTCAGCTGCAGCGTCACCAACTAGCCACTTTAAGACTTCAACAGCCTCTTCAGGATTTTCTGTGGATTTTAGAATACGGAAGGTATCAGCATGCAGTTTAGAAATCAGTTCCCCGTCACCATGTGACGGAACAGCGGCAGCATCCCAATTCGGGACATTGGTACAGCAGCAAGTGTACCAGAGGTGGCAGTGTACCATAGCCACGTTGCCAGAGTCAAATGGGTTACCAGCTGCTAGGAGGTCACTCTCCTGGTAGGTCGCATTGGGTATGAAGTGCTTCTTGTGCATGCCTTCATAGTACCAATGGAAAGCCTGGCGCCAGCGATCAGAGAGCATGGCGTTGCCATTTTCATCTACGACATTGTCAGCACCAAAGAGGGCGGTAGCCTCACCTCTTGGTAACGTCCACTGCGTGAAGTAGCCGAACTGCTCTATGTTCTCTGGATCAAAGTCTGGGCTTGTCGCGTCGTTGCCATTGGCATCAACGGTCAGCAACATGGCCAGCTCTTCCAGCTTTTCGATGTTCCATAGCTCGTCATCCGCGTAGTCCGCACCCCACTCATGAGGTGGGTACTCAAGTCCAGCCTCGTCGAACAGATCACGATTGTAGTAGATTACAGAAGGGAAGACGGCAAAGGGAATACCAAATGTACCCTCTGCTAGTCGGTAGGCATCAATCGAGCCCTGGTCAAAATCACTCCAGTCGTAGTCCTCAAGGTAGGGGTTCAGATCGAGGAAGAGACCTTCGAACTCGTTAACGCCACTCTGGCCTACTGGCCCGACGATATCGGGTGGGTTGCCACCAGCTATTTGTGTCTTTAACACATCGGGTGCCTGTTCGTTGACGATGAATTCGATCACGAGTTCGATCTCATCCTGCGACGTGTTGAACTCTTCGACCAACGCCTCCTGGTCAGGCATCTGCTCTTCACTTGAACCGGTACCCAAGCCGACATACCAGCGGATCGTTACTCTCTCCTTCTTTTCTGGAGTGGTTTCTTCCTCAGTTGGTGTTGCCTCTTCAGCTTCCTCAACAGGTGGTTGTGGAGGACATCCAGTAAGTGTAAGTGACAGTGAAGCGACAATTGAAAGTGTGACAATTACCAAAAATATCCTTTTAAGAAAATTCATTTTACCTCCTTACTAAATTTTTTATGCAATGGAAAAATTATTTTTTTATTTAATCACCCCCTGTTATAGGTTAAGATATTATTAATTGCTACTTCTAAATTTAAGATATGCTTCTTTTGTTATTTATTATTAATTATAAAACCAAATTTTGTCTTAAACTAATTTTTATTTTAATCTAATAAAATTTAAAATATTTGCTATCTATTTTTTAATAAATAATCAGATATCTAAAAGAAAATTTAAAAAATATTTTAAAATGACTGCTCATTTTTACTTGCCTTTTTAGTCAATGAACATTCTTTTTTCTTAAGATAATACCTCTTGCTTAATTTTGTAAGGAAATTTTGCAGTTATTATAGATTCTATTGCTAAATAAGAAGCGCCTATTATTCCAGCATCTTCGCCAAGTGAAGATAGTTTAATCTTAGGAGTTTTAAAAGGTATTGGGCCTTTAATCCTCTCTATAATTGGTTTCATGAATAATTTATTAACATCAGGTAGATTACATATATCCCCACCTAAAACTATAATCTGGGGATTTAGAATCAAAATTAAATTAATTATCCCAATAGACAAAAAATTAACCATCTCTGTTATAATATTGTTTGCAAGTTCATCACCTTTAATTGCTTCTTCACACACTATAGAAGGTTCTATCTTTTCAATATTATTTTTTACTATATTGCTAATTGTAGTTTTTCTACCTTCTTTAATTTCTCTTATTGCTTTCTTTTTAATGCTCTCTACAGATGCAAATTCTTCTAAGAAACCTTTATTTTTTATTTTAAATCCTAGGTTTTCAGAGTTAATTATTGTAAATCCTATTTCACCTGCAGAGCCGTTAGAACCCCTTATAAGTTGATTATTAATAATTATTCCAGCCCCAATACCATTACTTATTTCTACAAATATGATATTTTTAAATCTTTTCTCTTCTCCATATTTTTTTTCTCCTAAAGCAGATAGATTAACATCGTTTTCTATATATATGGGTATGTTGAATTCATTAGTAAGAATTTCTTTTAAATTTAAATCTTTCCAGCTTTCATAAAGAGGTGCGCTGATTATTTTTCCAGTATCTATATCAACAACAGCTGGAACTCCAATGCATATAGCTTTTACTTTTTTTAGTTTTATTTTTTTCTGGTTGTATTTGTTTAGAACCTTTTTTATTTCACTTTTTACTTTTATTGCTATATCTTTATTATCTAAGATTTTAAAACCTTGGTGCTTTTCAATTATTTCACTATTTAAGTTGGTCAAGGCAACTTTTATTTTCTCTTTCCCTAAATCAATCCCTATTACATATCCTTTATCTTTATTTATCTTAAGAAGTGTTGGTCTCTTACCACTTTTAGTTTTTATTTTTTCTGTTTCAACAACATATCCTTCTATAATAAGTTTCTCAATAACTCTAGATACTGCAGGGGCACTAATCTTTAGGTTTTTTGATATCTTTGCCCTAGAGATAGGACTATTTTCTCGAAGATAATTGAAAATTATCGACTTATTAATCTTGTTTTGTAATTTTGAACTGACCGTTCTTGAAAAATTTAAAGTATCCATAATAATCCTTATTTATTACTTACTGTTAGTAATTAATATTATAGTAAGAAAAATCTTTATTGTCAAAAATTATGCATAAATCTTAACAATTTTATAATATAGACTTATATTCTTAGTAATTCTACTAGGCTAAAAAATGTGATAAGAAAAGTTTATTCAGATTCTAAATTTCAAAGCTGTCTTACTCATGCAACTAGAAACATTCTTTTAAAAGTGAGAGTTAAAAATAGAAAAGAAATATCACAGGACTTAAAAAGATATACAAGGCCAAAGATAAGAGACAGGCAAGGAAAAGATTAGAAGGATTTAAGATGATATGGGTGAAGATATATCAGAAAGTAGTTATATGATTAGAAGATAATTTTGAATCTCTAGCAAACTTTATGGACTTTCCTGAAGAGATAAAAAGCATGATTTATACAACAAATTAGTTATATAGATTAATAAAGGAGAGAAAATGTAGATTAAAAGTTATAAAGATTTATTATCGGAGGAATCAGCAGAAAAAATATTATATCTTATACTTTATGATTTAAATGAAAATTATTTAAAGAGAAAGCTGAGAATTTTGAACAAGCTATTGAAATTTATAATGAGATTGAATATATAAAAGTTGAAAATGTAGATCTTTCTCGGGAAGTTATTTTATGTCAGAAACAATTAAATTAACACTATCTTAAAAGATGTATAGTAAATATTCTCTTAAAAATCTTTACTATGATATTTTATAGATATTTAACAATTCTATGATTAAATAATTAAAATATTTATGGGGGATGTTATTTTAATAATAAATTTTAATAGATTTTTCTTATACCTGAATTAATTATAAATTTTTTATTGCAAGTCTTATTGCTCCACTAACTGGTTTTTTTGTAAGTGGTTTAAAATTGATTTTTGGAAATTTATCTTTTAGTTTTTCAATAAAAATAGCTTTAAAATATTTTTCACACATAAAAACACTTCCACCAAGAACAAGGTCAAACTCTTTATTTGTCAAATTAAGTTTTTTTGCTACAGCGCCCACTGAAATTACAGCTTCCTTGGCTTCTTCTTCTAATATTTTTATACTTATCTTATCTCCCATTTCTGCTGTTCTACATACAGTTTCAGCGATTGAAGCAATTTTTTCTTTTGAGAAAGACTCACTATAAGCCCATCCTATTAGTTCTGATATATCTTTAATATTCAAATCTTCTAATATTGTTTCAGATAAAAGAGTTTTTTCTCCTCTTCCATCATATGCTCTCATTAAAGCTCTTAGAGCTTTTAAACCTACTTCATATCCACTTCCCTCGTCACCTAAAATATAATCCCAGCCATTTGCATTTGCTTCTTTTCCCTTTTCGTTTATACCATAACAATTAGAGCCAGTTCCACAAATAATCATTATTCCATTTTTACTACTACTTCCTGCAGCAAGACCAATTCTTGTATCATTGCATATTATTGTTTTTGCAGGGATTAAATATTTTTTAACTTTATTATTAAATATTATTTTATGATAAATATTTTCATCTTCATCAGTATCATATCCCGCTAATCCAAAACAAGCACTTTTAAAAATAATCTTGTCAGAAATTCTAAGATTTCTTATCGCACCCAGTATAGAATTATTAATATTTATTTTTGCATTTTCTATTCCAACACTTTTATAATTGGTCGGTCCAGATTCATTTTCAGTTATTAACTTTCCAGTAGAATCTGCAATCTGAGCAACTGTATTAGTTCCACCACCATCTACTCCTAGAATATAGTCCATTGTATTTCTCCTTTTTCCTGTAACTTAGCAAATCTCATAATTTAATTTTTATATTTTTTCTTGCTATTGTTTTTATAAATTCTTCAGCACCAGTATTGTGCATTTCCTTTAACCAGCCGAGTTGAGACTGCACTTTTAATATAATGTTATCTTTTATATCTATAGTTTTAAATATATTAACATATTAAAGCTTCTTTTAAGATTCCACCTCACGGTGGACACCCTCGCCTCTTGCTAACAGTTGGTGTTATCACCCCCTGTCGTGGACTTTCACCACCAAGCTTGTGTCCACACCAGGTGCACATAAAAATGCACAGAATACAACTCAGTTAGAGTTTACTTGAATTGGAAGTCGGCGAAGGAGGATATTTCTTTTGAAAATTCAGGTACATTGTACCCTCTTACCACGAAATAGGGGGGTTGACCGCCGAGGTCCGCCGTCGCATATTCAGCTTTTATGGTGGCTAATTCACCTGGCCATAGTGTGATGTAGTTATCGGTGTAGGTCAAAGGCAACACCTCTTCGCCACCCTTTCCCTTGGTAACTTCAACAAGCACGAAGAATGCGATATTGGTCGTGCTCGTATTGTTCACCCTGATGGTGACGGTCTCCTGGCCATCGCTGACCTCCCTAAAGGCAGCAGCAGTCACACTGTTGTTCGTTTCCAGAAGGTTAAGGCCGGTGAGGTTGGCATAAGTAGTTACATCCCTCTTGTCCCATTGATTTTTGCTACTAATTACATCTGGCTGTGTCGAGTACCAGTAGAGATTGGAACTGACCAGATTACCAGATGAGTCTTTGAGTTGAAGCCGTAAGAAGTAAGTGGTCGAGAGATCAGTTATTGATGGGATCGTCAAGACATCCGTAGAGGCATTCGCCGGTACGTCCGAGGTTACTTGTTCCGCGTACTGCTGTGTGAGGTCCGGTATGTTATACACATTGACGAAAACCGTCATGTCAGCGTAATCATTCAGCGTGGAGTTAAACACCTTAACCTTGTTGGGTGTTATTGAAGTATTCTCAGGCGTGGTATTGTAGTCCCACAGCACATGCACCGGCTCCAGCGCCTTCTTCGCTCCGAAGAAACTGCCAGCGGGCTTCATGTAGTAATCGTACAGTTCCCAGGTAATTGCCGGCCACGCACTGTTACCCATCCAAAAGATGGTTCCGGTTGACAGTGTGTACGCGTTCGCACCGTACGCCTCGAATTGAGCGCGCGCTTGTTCATAATTCATTAACTGAGACCTATCGGAGTACTCAGTAATATTAGTCGGCGTGCCATAGCGACCGTTCAGCGCGTTATTGTAGACAGTGATGTTGTTGAAAATACTCCAGAGAGTGCCAGCATGTAACTGCCAACTGCTACCACTGGCAAAGCTGATTGGCCAGAGCTCCGCCTCTGGGATGAACTTCCGTAGACTGTCCTTCGGCGGAGGCGTTTCACCACCCTGCTCAGCGCAGAAGCCGAATGCACCACCAGATATTGTGTCATAATACCAGTAATTAGGTGGCTCCCACTTATAGGGGCCTTTCATCTTGATACCACTCTGTCCGCCAGAGGTACTAGAGCGTGCAGGATTCTGCCAGTGCAGCATCGTTGCGATATTCCTGAACGCGGTGAGTACTTCAGGCGGCGGATCACCATCGCTGGCATACATCCAAGCAAGGGCGCAGGCGTGATGCCGCATGAGGCACATCTGGCTTTCCAGAGAGGCGTAGGCAACATTATATTCCGTAGGAGTCCATTGGGTCCAATTTTCCCATCTGCTGCAGCATACGAAGCCAGGCATGAGCAGGATGCCTTCACGGTCGGCGATGTTGTATAGTTCTTCATTCCCAAGGATGCCCTCGAAACGAATGGTATTGATGTTCATGTCTTTAAAATATCTCATGTGTGCCTCGTTTGTCGCAGTATCCCATCTCATGAGCATGTCCCATACATATGCTGCGCCACGGATCAGGATGTCATGACCATTAATCTTAAAACCAACATACGAGTCACTGTAGATGGGCGAAGTCATGTAATCAGTGATTTGGCGGATACCAAATTCGATGGACTTCATGTCACTCTTTTTGTTATCAACCTCAAACCAGATCTCAAGATTGTAGAGCTCTGGACTCCCAAAACCGTAAGGCCACCACAAAGTGGGGTTGGATACGTGAAGTTGTGAGAACGTCTTCGGGTCAAAAACAATCTCCCTGCGCTCGTTGGGGTCGAGAGTGACGCTCTGGTGGAACGAGATTGTTGGGTAGCTTTTCTTAGTAATCTTGCCCCTAAGAACTCCAGTCACCAGATCTGCCGAACCGTTGACGGCATTCACATAGACAGTAAGATCAGCTGAGTCGGTGTCAGGTAGCGGCAGAACGGTTTTCACAAAAGGATCCCGCAGCACGATCGGGCCCGACATGGCTAGTATAACTTTGCCCCAGAGACCGGCATTCATATCTTTGGGTGCTGGATTCCAGTCCACATACCAGAAAGAAAGATTGTTCGTCAGGGCATCCTTTTCATCGTTCGAACTCACGGGTGGAGTGACCCTGATGGCCAGGGCATTAGCTTCCCCCGGCTGGATCAGATCGGTCACGTTATACTCATGATTCACCAGAGTGCCTTCAGCGTTTTCATCGAGCAATGTACCATTCAGCCAGATCTGGCCTTGATAGGCGATGCCCTTGAACCTGAGCCAGTACTGCTGACCGGGGACACCGGCCGGCGCGGTGAATTCTCCCCTGTACCACCAGTTTTGACCCGTCAATGTTGGTACTAAGTTTAAGTTCGTTCCAAAGTAGAGATTGTTCTCGCCCTCGCCATCCTTGTACACGCCATTCGCTACCAACGCGGCAAAGACAGTTGACGGCACAGTGGTGGGATACCAATTTGAAATGCCATACCCTACCTGGGATATCGTGGCACCTTCATCTGTCACCTCGTTTGCTGAAATGAGCACCCAGCCCTGTGACAGCTCCATTGATTCAACCTTAAACACAGGGGCTTCTCTCGCACGGATATTCATTCGACAACCTCCTTTACTAAGAATAAGCACAATTACCAAACACATGTAGAGTTTTAGCTTATTTGGTTTGTATATTTTATTCCTCCTAATAATAGTTCGTAATGTTTTATGGTGTCGATTGTACAACGCTACACGACACCCTGGTTGATGTAACAGCATCCACGGGTTTCCAATTTCCTTCGCAACCCCACTTTGTTTATTATACAAAATAGGCACAGTCATAGATTTTACACGATAGTTTTTTCCGTTTTCTTATCTATGATGTGTATCTTATCCATATCAAATTATTCCCTAACTATTTTCTTATTATCTATAATCTTAAGAAAAGTTTTAAAATATTCTCTCCCTAAAAAAACATTTTGAATAACAGTAAGTTGAGATATTAAGCTTGTTTACTGGTATATGACACTTATTCCAACTTTATATGCTTCTCTAGGTGAAGCAAATTCCTTTTTTATTCCATCAAAATAAATTTCACCTGAATCCCTACTTATTGCACCTGAAACTATTTTTATTAGTGTAGACTTTCCAGCACCATTTTCTCCAAGTAATGCGTGTACTTCACCCTTTTTTACCTGAAGATCAATATTGTCCAAGGCTTTAACACCAGGAAAATATTTACTAAGGTTTTTAATTTTTAAAATTACCTTGTCTTTCATTATTTTTGCCTTAGCTTTTTGCCAATAAATTTTAAATTTGATTCAGGGATATTTAATAAATCCCATGATAATATAAAACCTTCAACTTCGTTAAAAATCTGTTCAATATAATAACTCAATATTTCTTTATTTATAATACAAACACCAGGTATTTTTACAGCTTCAAATCCTGGATAAATTTTTACTTCTTTAGATAAATTTAATTTTTTTATTTTTTTTAATTCAACTGACAAAAACTTTTCAGAAATTCCCTTTTCTAATATATCATCTAAGTTTTTTGATAATCTTATTTTCAGAATATTCTCAAAAAATTTTTTTAAACTACTATTGCTCAAACTATTATTAATAGCTTTAAAAGCACTTGCTAAGCA
>JABUBO010000417.1_pt1 | contig 13573 bp, 15 predicted proteins | sample 7240361 | NCBI WGS metagenome assembly JABUBO01 (sample SAMN07256346, study PRJNA390944) | subsurface metagenome | isolation source: Methane hydrate marine sediment | place: Pacific Ocean: Eastern North Pacific, ODP site
TACCTTGGGGAGGGAGAAGAAATGAAGAACGAAGAGATGGAAACGACTTACACCATCCCTGTAGGTCCAATCCATCCGGCACTGAAGGAACCTATCCGGCTCGACCTTAAAGTCGCTGGTGAAGAGATTATCGATGTAGACATTATTATGGGGCAGGTCCACCGCGGCATTGAATGGTTGGGGATGAACAGAAATAACCCTATCCAGAACATATATCTAGCTGAGCGGGTATGTGGTATCTGCAATATATGTCATCCATTCGCATATATCATGGCTGTCGAGCAAGCCGCTGGGATCACCCCGCCAGAACGCGCTGAGTATATCAGGGTAATCATTGCCGAAATGGAACGAATACATTCACACCTACTGTGGGCCGGCGTTGCCGCACACGAGATCGGCTTTGATTCAGTATTCTACCTTGTCTGGCGTGTTAGAGAAGAAATAATGGATTTAACCGAATACCTGACGGGAAACCGGGTGACCAAGGCCATGTTCCAAATTGGTGGAGTCAGAAGAGACATTACTGAAGAACAATTCCCCAAGATTAGGCAATCTCTGAATTACTACAAGAGCATATTCGACCAGCTAAAAACCGTGTTTTTAGACGACAGGACAATAAGGATGCGGACAAAGAATGTGGGTATCCTGAAAACCGAGGATGCCTTGAAACTGCTTGCATGTGGGCCAACCGGTAGAGCAAGCGGGGTAACCAAGGATGTAAGACAAGACCAGGCTTATGGCGCATATGCTGATATGGATATCAATGCCATCACTCCAGACGTGCTTACCGGGACTGTAGTAGGCGATATATATGACAGGATCGTTGTTCGCTTATTAGAGGTTAAGCAATCAATTGAAATCATAGAGCGCTGTTTAGATGAAATGCCACCTGGCGCCATACTGGCAGAGCCAAAGATGGCAAAAGTTTTAAATACACTGAAGAAAGCGGAAGGCGAAGGTGTCGGGCGAGCTGAAGCGCCTAGAGGCGAAGTGATACATTATGTCCGCTTAGAGGCTGGCAGAGAAACACTGGCTACCTGGAAGATAAGAGCTCCTACATATGTGAACCTTATGTCAATACCGACAATGCTCAAGGGGGCTCAGCTTGCTGATGTGCCAATAGTCTTTGCCTCTATCGACCCCTGCATGTCATGCACCAACAGAGCTATCGTTGTGGACTTAAAAACGAAGAGGAAATCTTTGCTTACTAATGAGGAGTTGCACCATCTCTGTGTGGAAAAAACGAGGAGGTTGAGTAATGAGTTGGCTAGGTAATAGCTCCTTAACCATTGCAGCCATAATTGGCGGTTCAATAGTTCTGGCATTGCTCGGAGCCTTCTTCGGATTGTTATACCGCGGTATAGACCGCAAGTTAGCAGCTCATATGCAAGGTAGGATAGGTCCCCCGATAATTCAGCCCTTCCGCGATGTCCGAAAGCTGTTGGCAAAGGAGAGTATCATACCTGATGGGGGAGTCTCCTGGCTGTTCCAGGCTTGCCCCTTTATTGGCTTGGTGGCATCCATTTTATTGCTCACTTATATACCAGTATTTGGGCCGGGAGCGCTTTTAGAAGGCTATGGCGACTTGATATTAATACTATACCTGCTGATCATACCTTCCCTGGCACTGGTAGTAGGCGGCTTTGCCTCAAGTTCACCATTTGCCACTGTGGGAGCACAGCGTGAGATGGTCATCATGATGAGCTACGAATTCCCCCTGGTGGTGGCCATAATTGCTATTGCTTGGCGTATCAGTCATGTCACTGATATTAATCCGTTTATATTTTCTACCGTGGCCCAATACCCTATATGGAACCAGGTAGGCCCAGTGGGAGTGGCAGGATCATTGATTTTGCTCTTTACTCTTTTAGTAGTTACGCCTGGAGAAGTAGCTAAGGTGCCATTCGACATAGCAGAAGCGGAAACCGAGATCGCTGGGGGATTATTAGTAGAGTATTCAGGTAGAAACCTGGCTTTGTTTTACCTCGCCGATACAATAAAGGCTTTTGCCATGGTATCATTGGTAGTGGCTCTATTTTTCCCTTACAACCTCTCCCCTGTAATTGGAATCGGAGCAGCTGCCCCTGCATTTGTTGTGGATGCCTTATTCTTTTTGCTTAAAGTCTTCCTGGTAATGTTCATTAGTGTAACATTAATACGCACTGCAATGGCGCGGTTTAAGATAAGTCAGGCAAGCTACATTTATATCATGGCCATGACGCTCATAGGCCTCGTTGGCCTAATATTGCTACATGTAGATATGATAGTGTGAGGCGAAAGACATGGAAATAGTTAAGGTATTGCTAAAGCAACTCTTTCAAACTCCGGCGACAAATAAATTCCCGACAAAATATGCCCCCAAATCAACCATCAAATTCTTGGACAGGATTAAAAAAGGCGAATTAAAACTAATACCACCAATAGCAGTGCCGCCTAAGTTTCGGGGGAAAATTTCATTCAACAGGGAAAAATGCACCGGGTGCCAGTTGTGCATTAAGGTCTGTCCCACTAAAGCCATAGAATTTATACCTGAAGAAAAAAAGGTGAAAATATTCGTTGCCAGATGCTGCTTCTGTGCTCAATGCAATGACATCTGCCCAGTAGACGCACTATCCATGACCGACGAGTTCATGCTCTCCAGCTATGATAAATATGCCGACGAGCTTGTGGTAACAAAATAGCTTACGCTGCTCATATTTCGAGCCTCATTATTTCATTCAGCCGTTTTTCTATTATCAGATTCGCCACACGATCCCCACTTCCTCGAATAATGCTCGACAATTCTGTGCCAAAATCCATCTTCTCAGGCTGAATCCCCACAAGTACTATATCCTTACAAAGGTCGCTTATATACAATATTAAGAAAGATAGTGCCATGCTGTGTGTTGAAAGATGCATAACTTCTATTTTCTCTGGCGGTATAATTCTATATGAACCTGGAGTTAATCCCATCTCAGCAGCATCCACCAATATAAGTCTATCAGGATTATGCTTTCTAATAATTGAGGTGTAATTCTCTGGGGTTGTACCGCAATTTATGGCAATGACTTTCCTTCTCGCCCCTGTGAACCTGGCCTGTTCTGCCCCCCTTTTAACCTCTTCAAGATATTTATTGATGCTTTCTACAATATAAATACCAATTCCATCGTCGCTTTTTAATGTGTTCCCTATGCCCAAGACTACTTCTTTCATGCTAACTGTTTAGCCACCCTTCTATCAGTCTGAGCCCTTCGCTCCCTGTCATTCTGAGCCCTTCACTCTTTGTCATTCTGAGCGTAGCGAAGAATCTGATGGCGCTCAGGACAGGCTCCGTGAGGGGTCTCTGAGATTCTTCAGTCGTTACACTCCCACAGAACATCAAGCATTATACTGAGGAAAGCCCTCCATCTACAAGGAAAGCCTGAAAACTCTCTTTTATCTCGTCCAGATAGATGGGTGACACTTTGAAGTATAAGGCTATCTTCTACTTTGAGTTTGGAACAGGCTCTAGCAGTTCTTTCTGTCATTGCGAGGAGCTTTGCGGTTGCGAGGTGTAGCCGAAGCAAACTCGGAGTGGGATTCCTCGCTTGCGCTCGGAACAAGCTCCGCAATCTAGGGGGAGGAATGAGATTGCTTCGCTTCGCTCGCAATGACAAGGAAGGAAATCGAGTGTCACTAATGTACTGGACGAGTACATCTCTTTGACACTCGAAACTTGGCAATGCTACACTTTCCCTACCTGTGAAGAGAATTGGTATTCTTTATCACCCTCGACTAGACAAAACTCAAGATTTAGCTCTCAAAATAAAAGAGCTGCTATCAGCCCATGAAGTATCCTCGTGGCAGTGCTCGGCTTGGGATGAAGATGAAGCTAAGCCTCAAGTGGCTGGCACAGATTTAATCCTCAGCATTGGCGGAGACGGCACTATCCTCCACGCCGCTCGCACCGTAGCCCCTATAGGAGTGCCCATTTTGGGGGTAAATCTGGGCAGGCTGGGATTTATTACTGAGCTGAATGGCGACGAGGCATTATCAAATTTGCCTAATTTGCTTGAAGGTAACGGCTGGATTGAGGAGCGAGCCATGCTTGAAGCCCAGATCGAAAACAAAAGCCTTCACGCTTTGAATGATGTGGTAGTGCGAAGTACTGCTGTTCGCTTGGTTAATATAAAAGCAGAAATCGACGGCAAAATGTTAGCTACCTATCGAGCTGACGGAATTATAATAGCTACAGCCACCGGGAGCACTGGCTACTCCCTAGCAGCTGGTGGACCGATTCTTCAGCCTCAATCTAAGGAAATCATCCTTAAACCAATATCCTGCCATCTTGGCTTGAGCCATGCCCTGGTCTTGCCGCCTCAAAGTATAGTCGATTTAGAGATTGCTAGCGGAGATAAGGCTATGCTCAGCCTTGACGGACAGGTTGAGCTACCCCTACCCAGCGAGCAAAATGTGACCGTAAAGCTTAGTCCCTATGTAACCCGCTTTTTGAGAATTCATCAACCAACTTATTTCTATAGCTCTTTATGGCAGAAACTGAGAGGGAGGGAGTAGCATGAACGTTGATAGAGCGAAGGTAAGCGATGCTACTACAATGCACCAACTGATTAATCACTTTGCTGACAAAGGTGAGATGCTGCCTCGCGCCTTGAGCGAGATATATGAAAATATCAGAGATTACTTCGTAGTCAGGGATGACGGGCAAGTGGTTGCTTGCATAGCTTTGCATGTCAACTGGCTTGATTTAGCCGAAATCAGGTCTTTAGCTGTTCATGAAAAGCGTCAAAAACAGGGGATTGGCTCTTTGCTTGTCCAGGCCTGCCTCGATGAAGCTAAAAAACTAGGTATACCCACTGTGTTTTGTCTCACTTATAAACCGCCCCTCTTCGAGAAGCATGACTTTCATCTGATCGATAAAACGGAATTGCCTCACAAGATATGGGCAGAATGCTATCGCTGCCCAAAATTTCCCAACTGTGATGAGGTAGCTCTTATCCGCCATGTCTAATGCTAGCTGTGAGCCCTTCGCTTTCTGTCATTCTGGGTCCTTCACCTCTTGTCATTCTGAGGGAGAGAAGCGACCGAAGAATCTCATAGCGACCAGGACAGGCTCTGCGAAGCAATCTCAATCCCAAAGGAGGAAATTATGCCACCTGAGAAAGAACTATCTACCCAGCAGGTTTATCACGGTAGCGCAGTAAATTTACGCCTGGACACTGTGGAGAAGCCCAGCGGCAAAAAAGCTACCCGGGAAGTCGTGGAGCATAGCGATTGCGTAGCTGTGATAGTCCTCGATGACCAGGACAATGTGCTGCTGGAACGCCAGTTTCGCTACCCAGTAGGCAAGTCCCTTCTGGAAATACCCGCTGGCGGCATTGACCCTGGTGAAGAGCCCGTTGACTGTGTCCGCCGTGAATTACAGGAAGAAATTGGCTATTTGCCCAAGAAAATAGAGAGACTGGGCGGGTTTTATTCTATCCCTGGCTATGGCACGGAATATCTACATTGCTACCTGGCTACTGACCTTGTGCCCAGCCGCTTGATGGCTGAAGATACCGAAGGTATTGAACTGGTACGAGTCCCTCCAAACCAAATACCCCAACTTATCGCTTCAGGCGAAATCAGCGATGCCAAGAGCATCGCCGCCCTGCTCACCTTCCTGTTTGTTATAAGGCGCTGATCATATATTCTGCTGTTGTAGTGTGCCCTCCATAACCTTATATTGCCAAATGTTGCACAAAAATGGCGTTTCGTTCAATCCCTAATTAGGCATGCCTCCATGGTCGACCGCCACGGAAGTACTATCATAGAATGCAGACCGTAAAGGCGATTTCGTATCAGGCTGGGGGGACAGAATATTTAAGGAGGAAAAGAAAACAATGGGAACAATGCACAGAAAAAGAGGTAAGGGAACAACCAGCACATTTGAAGATGCGACTTCTGTAGAAGTCGTCGATTTGGGGGAATGGGGATGGAACGACGATGCCATGCGCATGGTGCGGTTAATTTCGCATAAGCCATTAAACCCTAGAGAGGCAGCTCAAGCGATAGTAAAAGCATCTCCGTTTGTGAAGGAGTTCAAGGCGCAACTCCTTGTCACGCCTGGAGGTTTTGGTGAGGCGTTTCCAAAGTTTCGCGGCAGTGAAATAGAGACTCTCGACGAGGCGGTGCAGTGCTATGTTGCTGAGTTTCTTCAATTTATCGCCTGCAACCGCAACTTTGATATTATTCTAGGCGTTGATAGCCAAGGCGGATACATTCAAGACGCATATTTCTTACCCGGTGCTGCTTGTTCAATTCAAGAATGCAAAAGAGCGTGGAAATCATATCCGCGGTGGGATGAAATGTATCTATATACGAAGGGGAGGGCTTGCCAGAACAGAGTGGTTTCTAGCGGTAGAGACAAAATTAGTTTATTGGTGTGCCATGATATGGTCGCGTTCTCTGGGCGCTCCCAGGCAAACCGGGGCCAGCTGCGAGAAAAATGGGCTATGCAAATGGACTCAGAGGTTGCCCGTGGGCCGAATACAGGCGTTGTGCATCTTATTCACTGCTTGGATAGCCCTTCTGAAGGAACGGTTTTCACGAATGGGATGGCAGCTCTAATAAGTGGCGGCGTCACTTGGGGCATCTCGACATTCAAAACGAAGCTGTATCAAACCCAGTCGTTACATGAGTTGCGAGAAATTGAAGAGCGCACTGCGAAGTATACTAGCCCAACATTAGATCTCTATGTAGAGGTAAGAAAATAAGAGGTCGCTCGCCCATAGACGAACAGAATGGCTCTACTAATGAACGGTGCAACAGCGGAGGCAACAAAAGGGCGGAATGTTCAATCACCAGCCTCACGGCTTTCTTCCTCGTTGTGTCAAAGAGTCATTAACATCCTTCTGCTATAAACATTCTCCTATATAGGCATAAGTCGCTTCTATTGTTATTTGGGAGGTGCTACACTAACTGTAGTTCAACATCGATCAACCGTATTAGGCAAGCTGGAAGCTCGCTAAGGGCATTGTGTGAACTTATCGACCGACTGGTGCATGTGAATAGTAGCCGGCAGGTGTTGCTCAGAAGGAGTTACCATGAGCTATAAGGAAGAGGTCCGAGACAAAATACAAGGTTCTGCTGAAAGGACAGAGGAACGAATAAAACTCTGGGAAGAGGTACACGCAGCATTAGATCATGGCGGGGTAGAACAAGTTAGTTCGATGCTAGCTGAGAGGGTGGAGAGCCTTAAGTGCGAATTTGAAGAGGCAATCAGAAAGCTTCAGGAGATGCTATGAGGGGATAAGTATGTTACACCTTAAACATTTGGAAGTAGAGGGATTTCGAGGGTTTCCCAAGAAGAGTGACCCCTTCGAATTTACAGCCCCTGCCGTTCTATTGCATGGAGGCAACCACCAAGGCAAAAGTAGCATACTGAACGCTATAGAGTGGTGCCTGTATGGAGACCAGTGCGTTGGTCAGAAGTCAGGTATCCGTGAACGAGTGGGTGGTTGGGTTATTGTAAACCGCAATGTTCCTAAGGCAAGCGTGAAACTCGTGATTGACACCGACAAAGGCGTCACGACTATCAATCGAGCTGAGGTCAAGGGAAAAGGAAGAGGGGAAAGAACTATTGAAGTAGAGTTACCCGATGGTTCAGTCAAAAAAGGTGTTGATGCAGAGAAAGAAATTACAAGGCTTGCTGGATTGTCGTTCAAAGATTTTGCCACTACTGTTTATCAACACCAGGAGACCATCCACGCAATCCTTGTTCAAACGCCTAGCGAACGGAGCGATGCCATAGATCGTCTTTTGGGCCTATCTGATTATCGGAACGTTCTTGATGGCATCAAAAGGTCAAAAATTGCCGATGTACAGAAAGAATTGGCAGAACAGTTTTATAGCTTTCAGGCTCTTGTCGAGCAAACCGTGAAAATTAGGCAGGACGAACTGGAACATAAGAAGGAGAAAGCGGTAGACAGTGGATTAGATGCAAACCAATTGAACGAACACAAACTACTCGAGGTTGCAAGTGATGTTAGGAACCAAATCGGGAAATTCGCATCGGAAATGGCAATTACTGCTGCTCCAATCTCCTCCCCTGCCAATTGGAAAGGCGCCCAGACATTTACTGCTGAAGCTACCAACGAAATAGAGCGGCTTTGGTCTGAATCGGCTGATGTAAAGGAACAATCACAGCTCAATAGCAAGAGAACCAAGGCCGACACTATCAAGACAAATTGTGAGCAGCAAAAACAAGCCGTTGCCACTGCGGAAGTGGAGGTTCAAAAATTCGAGCAGAGTCATGGCAATCAAGAGATGATTGAAACGGAGATCAGAGCCACTCAGAGCACTATTGCTGCTGTTGATGACGAAATTAGGCAAGTGAGCCCGAAGGCGAAATTGGTACAAGAGGGCATCGCACTGTTGGAAGCTACCGCTCCGGCCTATGGCACGGATGTCTGCCCACTGTGTGGGAAGACTGCGCCCAATTTGCTTAACCATTTAAAGAAGGAATGGACTGAAAAAATTGAGTGGCAGGTGCATGACCTAAACACCAGATGGAGCAAGCTGGCAGAAAGAAAAGTCGAACTAGAAGGTCTGAAAGCTAAGCATGAACTCCTCACAGTGGATGCTGCAGAAGCAAAGGAGCAACTAAAGGCTAGTGTAGACAAGGCTGCAGAGTTCCTAGGTAAAGAACTAACCGACCGAGATGACCCTATCGCGATGCTGGGTAAAGAAATTGGTGAGATAGATGACCGTATAATAAAGATTGAAGATGCCATCAAGGATAAACGAGAAACTCTTGACAAAATATCAAAGTCGTTGAATAGATTGAATTTGCTATACGAGGTTCTCGAATTTGAGGAGCGGATTAGCGGGATTCAAAAGATTGAAGATACTACAGAGTATAAAGAGCAGAATGAGATTAGAGACAAGGTTGCCGCGCTAGTAGCAGATGTCGAGAAGGTCGACAGCACTGTCAGAGAGTGTATGAGTGAGCAAGCGAAAAATAAAATGAAAGCTGCCGCTGGCGCAATTGACGACTACTTCCAGAAAATAGTCGGAAACCCTGCAATTCAAGAACTCAGTGTCGAGATTGAAGAAGATACAAGGACCGGAGGTAACTCTTATACATTTCGCGATCAGAATGGGGAAGAATTGAACCCGGTCTTAAGCCAAGGAGACCTAAATGCTCTTGCTCTGTCAATGTTTCTGGGATTGGTTAAGGCATATTCTCACCCAATCGGATTTATTATGATGGATGACCCTTCACAAAGCCTTGGTACTACACAAAAGAAACGCTTAGTGGAGGTCATGGACGAGGTTTGTGAGGATAGAAACCTTATAGTCTCGACAATGGATAGCGAATTGCAAGAATTTCTTCAATCAGGTCTTACCAAGGCAAAGACTATATATGAGTTTTCCAATTGGGATCCAAAAACCGGGCCGAATGTCATCAAGGTGGTATGAGCATGAGGGTGCAGACGCTCTGGAATCTACAGAAACTGCGGGGGAAATATGGCCGTGGACAATTTGGTAAGATTGCACAAAAGCTATTGGCTCTTAGTTTCCGTGACATGGGGTATACTCATATCGTTGAACGAAGCACTGAGGGGGTTGATATCGATATAGCACGAGAGGCTAATAAGAAATTCGCACTAGAAGTGAAAACAACGGACGGGTTATCAGTCGTCCTAAGCGCGGATAATATCCAAGGCCTTCGTGAGCGTGCTAAAGATGGATATTTGCCTGTCATCGCTGCTTTGCGGCTTGCTGTCTTTGAAAATTGGATTCTTGCGGGGGTTCCACTTAATGAACTTCCTACCGGGCAGGTACTGATTGATCGCTTAAGGGCGTACCGAATGAGCGATGTGGAACATGTGCTTGGTCCTGCTTTCGAACAGGTTGCGGAAAGGCATTTTCAGGGAACATTAAAAGGTGGTCAGCGGTACCTTAATGACCAACTGCAGCAAACAGGGATAGAAGTAAGGGACCTTTAGGTTACCAACAGATGCTTTAAGAAGGAAATAATTACTGGTTTGGCCTACCCTAGCAGAAAGGAGGCAAATAGATGGTAGGGATTAAAGATTTCTTGCTTAAGATATTTGGTGGTTATAAGGTATCGTGGTTACCCAAATCAATCTGTACAATCGAGGGAAAAGGGTAGCACCAGAATCAGCAGAAAATGATTTATTAAATGAACTCATAATTTCACGGATTAGAACTGAGCTAAGAGTCGCAGCCAAGAAATAAGCAAGGGCGCAGGTGAAGAACGCGTATTTGAAAGTTTTCTCCAATTTTTTCTCTCTTAAGTGGCGGGCGCATCTATCAGGTAGATGTGCCTGCCAGCATCCCTAACATCTGGGTACCACACGAATGCCAACCTTGTTCCATCAGCAATCAATGCCAGATATCTTTCGTCGGCGGAAGTAGCTGCCAACGCTGTTACAGCACAAGGTGCCACAACTCGGTCACCTGACTTGCTGCACCCACCGAGAACAGTTGCTACCAAGATCAGAGCTATAGTAGTGCTAGCTATGATTCTCGTCACAACGTCTCTTTCTTCCGCTTTCTATGATAAATCGTGGCTATTTGATGACAAATGAGTTTATGACGTGGTCAAAGATTTCTTCATATTCATCATACAAGACCTCTGCGGTAGAGCATACTAGCATATAGCTCTTGCCATTGGCGATAAATATGGCTTGCCTCATTTTCACAACGGCAATTGGTTTGTAAATCACCTCGTATCCCTCTCTGCCGTTTACTATGACTTCTCTCTCTTCTAAGATGGTCCCACCAAGCCCCTTAAGTCCTTCCCTAAATTCCTCCTTGACTTCTTCTAAGCTTGTCAAATTACTTAATTTAACTGTCACGATAAGAGTTGTTGGTGTTCCTGGCTTGGTAAACATTACAACGCTTTCAATGTCTTCCCCATCTATGACTTCAGGGATCTCCATTTCCCAATCCTCAGGATACTCAAAGGCAAAGTCAAGTATGGATACATAGACATATCCTTTGGTGTGCGTTCCTGGTACTGGTTCTGTTGGTGGAGTGGGTATAAGCGGTGAAGGTTCCCCTGTGCTCGGCTGGCTGGTGCAGCCACCCATAAACGCAATCGATAGCACCAGAACGGCAACCAGTACACTTGTGACTCCTAAATTGAATCTTTTGCCTCTCATCGTTTCCTCCTTTTGTTTCTTAATGGTCTTACCAGTTCTGCCCCTCGAAATATTGGCTGTGTTTTCATGCTGTCATTGTTCTTCATCAAGTCATGTGGCTTATCAGTCAAACCGAGTTCTTTTATTGCCTCAAGCAGTTCCTCACGCCCGCAGTCCTTCGCTAGATAGCCGTCAGCACCAGCAGCAAGCGCCACATCAATATAGCTGAAGTGGACTGTTAAAAACAAAAACTTGATTTCGGGAAAGCGCTCCTTGATGCGGCGGGTAGCCTCTACACCATCCATCCCCGGCATCTGGGCGTCCATCAGGATGACATCAGTGTGAATGTCGTTGGCTTTAGCTACCGCATCCAGCCCATCCAAGCCTTGCCCACTACCTCGATGTCAGCGTGAGCACTGAGGATACTGCATAAGCCATCCCTCACCGCAGTATTGTCATCGACTATTAACACCTTTATCTTCTTCATTATGTCCTTCCTTTCTCAGTTTGAGAAGGGGTTCACCCTTTCACACTATTTTCAGGGGTCGGACTTCAATCCCTTAGAATTTTCTCGGCTAAGAAATCCTTCACTACGTCCAGGACTTCCTCTTTTGAGCACCTGGCTCTCCACATTCCCTCTGGCAAGTTGAAGAGCAACTTTGATTTCCTTCTGTACCTCTAAATCTACTTCACTATTAAGTGATCGAGCTAGTGCTTCTCTTGCTTTCCTGCCCCCGATTCTTCCTAGTGCCCAGGCAGCATACGAACGAACCTTGGGCTCAGAATAACTGAGCACTTGAACAAGCGCGGGCACTGCCATTGGATCACGGATGTTCCCGAGCGCCAGGGCGACATTCCGCCGCAGAGTTGAAATATCCATCTCGAGAACATGATTTGGCAATACTGTTTTGTAGTAATTCTCATCCCCTAGGAGCAATGGAATTAGTTCTGGGCTGTCGGATTTTTCCTCTATCTCAACCGGATAATGCCTTCTCGGTATCAGCCTTTGGTTTTTGGGACAAACCTCTTGGCAAATTTCACAGCCGGTAAGCCGCTTTCCTACTTTCTTCCTGAGTTCGCGAGGGATAGGCGCTCCATCAAGCCACTCGGCAATACATAAAGATGGCATAACTTTGTAAGGTTCCTTTATTGCATTAGTGGGGCAAGCTTCTATGCAGGCAATGCAATCGCCACAGTCAGAAAGTTTATAAGGCCGGTCCTCTGCCTCAAGCGGTGCATCAGTAATCACGCCTTCCAGATAAATCCAAAAACCAAAGCCATCGGCATGAACAAGACTGTTCTTGCCATAAACCCCGATTCCCGCTTTGACCGCCAGTGGCTTAAGCGGTATGTTTTGCCCTCGTTCTCTTTTAACCGCATTATATCCCCTTTCGTTTAGGTACTCCTTGATTACCTGATAGCAATATTCATCCATAGCAGAAAATGCTTCTAACCCTGGTGAAAGCCTGCCACGTGGTGCATCTGGTCTCGATGGTTCTGTCAGTTGGTCACCAAAGTAGTAGCCAAACACAACTATAGATTTGGCATTTTCAAGGTAGGCTCTTGGATCCATGAGTGGCTTACCCATCCCATCTACCTCAAAGGCTTTAGCGGAGGTTACACCGATCAGATCAACGCCTTGCTTGACAGCATATTCTTTGAGTTCCGCAGTCAAAGACATTGATCTCCTCTCATATGTCCTTTAGAAGTCATGGTCAGTATTATTTTCAAGCAGAGAAAGCTGCCAGGCAAAATGTGGCCTAACATCGGATTAGGCGAACTCAGAGTTCGCCTAGCCTGATTTGTTCCTCGACATGATGATGGCTCTTATCATGAGAAATTCTACCATAATCGCCTGCCTACTTTTACCTTAAATCCATTCCCCTCCCACCTCAGGTTAGCTACTGTAGCACCTTGATCGCGCTTTGGATGCTTCTTTTGGACCCGTCATCGGCGATCTTCAACCACTCCTCATACAACAGGAGCAATTCTTTTTCCTTTGTGCGGTTTTCTGCCAATCTAAGTGTTCATCCCTTAAATTTTCGCAGAGGTAAAAAGGCGTGAACTTGCTCTTGATATTTTAAGAATTCATCTCCAAGCTCTTGTGCCAAAAGCTTAGTTTTCCATGAAGCGACTATCGGAAGCAAAGCCATTATATAAACCAAAGTTATTAGTCCAATTTTGGTCAAAAACCAAGACGCATGAAGGATTCCGGTTGAAAGCCCCCGTCATCCATGCCTGAGAGATAAAAGCAACACATTGAGGCATTATAGTTGAAGGTATCCAAGCCTCTGGAGTTCGCAGTTTGGACATCTTGCTTCTAGTATTTTTCAGCCGTGCTCTTTGTTTCCTTTTTATTTCTTAGACTTGAAGCGGTCAATTACATTCTCGATATTTTGATGTCTCCTAGTAATTAGGATTCTATGCCAATCACTGTAATAGTA
>JABUBO010000418.1_pt1 | contig 13558 bp, 20 predicted proteins | sample 7240361 | NCBI WGS metagenome assembly JABUBO01 (sample SAMN07256346, study PRJNA390944) | subsurface metagenome | isolation source: Methane hydrate marine sediment | place: Pacific Ocean: Eastern North Pacific, ODP site
CATCCCAAGCTCATCAGTGATGCCAGATGCCAACTCCCTTTCTAACTATTACTTTCTGGCGAGTATCTGCCCTCGCCCACGGCTCTTATTCGGCTGAACTAGGATTAAGTTCTAACTGGCATCTCCATTACTGGGCCAACCCCAGCATTAGTTACGCAGTTATTGAAAACCCTCTCTTGGTTGGCAGCCGGATAAATAATTGCATCGTCGGCATTAATCCGATTATCTGCAATTGTAGGGAAGTCCCCAGCACTAAATTCTACCCCGGCAACACTACAACCCTGTTGCCTGATCATAGAATCTATCAGGTTGCGTCTTACTACACAGAAGTCGGCATTCGGTGGCCCGGTGAGGATATATATACCGTAACTAGCTGCGTAAATCTCGTTATCCTCAATGGTAGTCCCGACTATCTGCTTTGCACCACCGCCAGCACCAGCCACGTCACCCATCTTAATCCCAGCGTAGAACTCACTGTTATGGCCAAACCAGGTGTCAAATCGGTTTCTCCTGATAATGCAGTAGTCAAGGTGACACTCAGTAACGTCATCAGCGGCCGTCGGGCCAATTTGGATTCCAGCTTCCGAAGGCTCCTCTGTTGTGCCGACGAAGTGGCAGTCCTCAATAATGGAATAGCGGGCATTATCCAGCAACACTGCCGGATACTCCGTATTTGAGGTATCCGGGGACAAGAAGCAGATGTTCTTAATCAGCGTCTCAAACAGCGTGCCATGGTAAGCATAGCTGTTTTCAGGCCTCACAGAGACGATATGCCAGGGGTATTTTCCGGGAACGCCTATTAAGGATACCCTGGTCAGGTCTCCTGTCAACTCCTCGACATAGTTGCCCGGGGCGATGTAGATAGTATCGCCAAGACCCCCCAGGGGCATGAGGTCAGCATTGGCTGCTATCTGGGTGTCAATAGCCTTTTGGATAGTAGCAAAGGCGTGCCTCCAGTCCTTCCCACTATTGGCATTGTCACCATTTGTTCCATCAACAAAGTAGCTTAACCCCGGATTCTCGGTCAGGCCGCAGAGCAAGAATGCAAAATCCCTGCACCACTCGTAGATAAATTTAACCCATCTAAATACTGCTCCCATTTCTCTAACACCTCCTTATGTTAGGTCTCAGCCACCAATCTCTTGGTGCTGGCTCGGCACTAATTAAGATTTTCAGTGCCTGTAGTAAAGGAAAAGCACCTCATTAAGAATAAAGGATAGTCCTTAGGTTTGAGCTCATCTTCACCCAGAGGCCTATTGGCCTCAGCTCTTCACTGTCTCCGATCCGGTAGTAGTTGACCTTAGCCATGGCTGTTTCCTGCGGGAAGACGAAGAGAGGCTGCTTCAGCTCAACGATGGCATCGCCGATGAATGGGTTAGCCAGCTCAAAGTCGAGGTTCTGGATGTTGTATGTCTGTGCTATATAGGTAATCTGGATGGTATCTACGCATAGTGTTGATGCCGGGTCGGCAAAGCCCAGGAGAGCAAGTCCCTCGGTTTTCGCCATCGGTAACTCTCTTCCGTGCCCCAAGCCCGCCGTGGGCAGGTCATAGTCCTGCTCGATGAAGTCTGACCCACCTACTACTCCGAGATCACCGGCGATAACTGTCCTTATCCAGCTTGCCCTTCGATTGGCAAGACCGCCGGCAAGAATGGCTGGATCTGGGTTCTGGAATTGCTCGGCCCTGAGCATAATGGCATCCAGTTGCCGACCGGAGCCGACTGAGCCCTTGAAACCGGAGGCGGTATCAACATTGACTACCCGGATCAGGCTTGCCAGGCCTACTGCGTTCTTGGCGAATAGCTCCTGGACCAGGGGGTTCTGGAGCTTCAGGGCGATATCCATCTCGTCGGCGAAGATCTTGAGGTCAAGGTAGTCAATCTCTGACATCTTATGCTCTCTCTTCTCCCCATTGGGGAGAATGGTAACGAGCATCTGCTCCATAATCCGCCCTTTCTCTAGATAAAGATTAGCTACTTTTAGTGCTTCTACAACTGATGTCTGCATTACATTCCCCTCCTTGATATTACTTCTGGAATTACCCCAACGGCTGGTGAGGGAATAACCTCCCTCGTAATCCTTGCATTAACCGGTACACGAGCTGATGCACCAACTGGAACTGGGGTTACCTCAACCCCGGAGACATATCGCCTTAGCCCTGCTGTCGCAGGTGCTGCTGGTAACTCAGGGGGCGCTGGCAGTTCAGGAATTTCTATCGGGAAGTCAGGAACCACCGGGATCCTCCCCGCTGTGTCTATCAGCATTGTGGAAATGACAGGTGCACCCTCGGGCAATTTCGCCTCCACTGCCGCCGGGAATTTGGCTGCATCAATTAAAAGTCCCTTGACGTTTATGTAACCCATAGTTACCTCCTTTACCGAGTTCCTCGGTCAATTTGTGATTTTATGTCAGAGGCAGTAGCGCTACCGGCCCTGACTACGGCCTCAACGAGACCAAACATAGCCCCCACAGTCTCGCCGGCTATACTGCCAATCATGCGGGGAATAACCGCTGGCTCGTCGGGCATCTTGGCTTTGAATTCGTTGATGCTCCTGTTTACGCTGCCTGCGTAAGCCTGAGCCACGCCGGCGACGTTCTCAGCTGCCCTTGGCAAAACTTGGGCGGCGCTTACTACTCCATTGCCGATGCTGTCAACGATTGTCTTGGGATCTGGTAACTTTTCCATATTGACTGTCCTCCTTAGTTTTGTGGTAGCAATCCTCAGGAATAACAGAGGGGGGTAGCCCCCGGATTACTCCCGAGGTTGCTACCCCCCTCTAAAAGACTATTTGCTAGGTTACTTTTTCTTCATTTAGTGGCAACCTTCGCCAAAAAGGAACGGGGCAAGCCGTTTTAACCTCCTTAACGAAGGTTGCTTGCCCCATTTTTGAATACCTAATATATGGTAGGCACACGCCTACCAATTTGTCAACTATCCTTTTTCCAGTCTACCACCTCCTTTTTACCTTAATCTATGGTCTGTGATTTGTCAAGCCCTTAATGGGATGAGTGGTGGAGGGGGAATGGGAAACGATATTTTTGGTCTTGCCTTAACCCTAGCCTCACCATCGCCAAGTAACACAGCATTGTCTCGGTCAAATTCAAGGCATGCCTTTATTAGCTCATCTTCCTCTTTTTCAGCATTTAGGCTAAAGCCTTCAACCTCGGCATCAAATGCTTCCTGGCTGGTTTTGCCATCAAGAAGAAGCTGTGTGGAGCAAACTATTGGTAACATAGCGGTAGCAGCCATCTTATCCGCCCAAGGTCTCGTAATGTAATCGTAGTCTAGCACCCAAATAAGGTCCTCAGTGTATCCCTGGACAGAGAGTGCACCATTTTCAACTAAATCTGGAGCTAAAATTCTGCCACTTTCGCAAGAGATAAGCTTGATTACCTTACCAGCAATATAGTTTGCATTATACTTCTTGACCTCTAACAATACCATCTCATTTTGCCCGGTTATCAATGTTGGGGCTCCGTGACCAACCATAATAAGGACATCACCCTTCGGCAGGGTAGAGAATAATCTCTTTGTGGATAATGGACCAACAAGTTGAAATGGCATAGTGCGAGGAACAACATATCGCGTAAGGAAGCCCGACATGCATTGCGTAGGTGGGTCAAACATTGGCAGTGTGAGCATTACTTTTCCTTTGTAATCACCTTTCTCATGAGTTCATAGAACTCCGGGCTCCGTTCTAATTCTTTAGGAATATCCTCTAGGCGAATTGCTGATGGATAAGGTTTCTTAAATCCCAAACTCACTAGCATTGGCCTTGAGCCTTTAACCCCGCGCCTCTCAAGGTACCGTCTCATAGCTTCAGCGGCAGCTTTCCTCGCTTCAGGCGACTCTGCTCGTCTTAACGCCTCTTTTAGCCTCTCATACTCCTCGGTTGGCAAATCCTATACCTCCCTCATTGCATGAGCAGCAAAGTCCCATACGTAGTTTTTGCCATCCCTTAATCGGAAGTAGAAACCGTCAGCCTGGAGTCTTATTCCTGCACTATCTCTCGCCTCAACCCAGAGATATATCCTATAGTCTGGGGCAGACTTTTTCCACTCCCAAGTAGCATCTATCGGAATCCAGTTGGTAAAAGGTTCATCCGGCTTTTGTGTACTAGTGCCTTCATAACAGCACAGAGCCCACCAAATGGCAGCGCCTGCCGGCGGGTTCTCTACCCTCATAGTAAAACCTTTAACTACTTCTGCCTCGGTGGTAAAGCTCTTAGTTTCGCCATAATTTGTGTCTACCTCATCAGACCTGGGGCCCAGGGCATCCACGGCCGCTTTATAATAATAGGTCGTATCAGGTTCAAGCCCTGTTAGCTCTGCTTGAAATTCATCACCTTCGTCACCCTCATCCATCTCATATGTCCTGGTTCTGTTAGCGCAAGCCTCAGTTTTACCCCACCTAAAGAAGACCTCAACCCGGCTCCAGTAGCTGGTATCAATTAGCTTACCAAAGATGTCAGCACTCTTATGGGTAATATTCTCAGCAATAACCGTTTCCGCCTCAGGCGGTTCTAATATAGCTGGCCCAACAGTACAAAGCTTCCCATCATATCTATCAACCTCAACTGGGTTACTGGGGTTCATAGCTAGAGCTACCTCTATGGTATAGGTGCCTGTCTTATCTAGGTCAAAGCGGTCACCAATAAACTGATGGTCATTCCCAGCCCCGTGACCGTAAGACCAATCGGAGTAGTCTTCTACAATGACACCATTGGGGTCATAGACCCGCCAGGCGATTCCTAAATCTTGTCTCCTGCTGGTATCATTCCGACCCCAGATATGGACTAAGCCTCTCTTGCCATAGGGAACAGTGCTAACCGGGATTGACTTTCTAGTTTCGTTATACTCAAGCTGTTTTTTGTTTATCGTCCCCTTGAATTCCTCTGTTATGGTTATCACATCCTCATAGACATCGGTAATAGCCTCTGGTACTATTACCCCCTTGATTTTAGCATACAGGTCATACGGGCTATCCTTAGGGTCAATGGCCGAGGTAACGATTATATTGACAGTTTCTTCATGCTCGGTGAAAACATCCGACTCAGGAACGGTCATTGTTTTTGACCCATGAATTATCTCGTCAAAGTAGAGTGCGAGCTGGTTGCCTATGGCAGCGTAAAGCGTTCTGGACTCTCCTGGCCCCTGATACTCAAAGCGGACTTTGACATGGCAGGTATCCCCAATCTTCAGGGTGTCTTCAAAGTCGGTAATGATAAGGCTGCGGAACTCCCCTTTAGCAGGAACGCCCACAATGGTTATCACATTGGCCAAGTCCCCAGTGAAAATATCAGGTCCGGGAACAGCCATTATCTTGACATAGAGACCATATTCCGTGCCGGGGTCTATTTTTGAGGTTATTACAATGTCTATACTGTCCTCAAAGGACTCCCAGTCAGCGCTGGCTGGCACGGTGAATGCCTTCTCAGCGTTTAGTATTTCATCATGGGGGTCCCACCACCTTTCTTGCCATATAGCGGCATGATATTTGCCACTAACCCCAACTCCCCTATGGTCAAATCCGACATTCACCCGGCACCTGTCGCCCACTTCCAGTTCCAGCACCCCACCGGCCTCTACTGGTGTACCGCCATTTTTGCTGTAGGATAATATTCTAAAATCTTTGAAGCCAATCTCCTCGGGCGGAACTTCCCCACTAACTATAAAGGTTGTTTCCATAGTGGTTATTGATGGGAAGGGCGGCAATATCACCGAGTCAAGAGGCATTGTCGGGCCGGCATAGGCTCTAACCTCGAGTGAATATTCCCCCTCCCGATCAAAACCCTTGGGGAAAGTGACCTCGAAGTCGCCACCGATAGCTATTGTGCCTTCGCCCACTGTTGGTGAACCCCATATAGGGATAAAATGTTCCCACCATGTTTCGGGTGCTGTCACTCTGGCTATCACCCATATCGGGGCATAGAAAGGTATACCAAATAGCTCAACCTTGCCCTTTACTGTGAAGGGCTCTTCTAATCTTGGGGTTTCAGGAGCATAAAGAACATCCTTTAGGGTAAAGAGAAGACCCTCGGGGCCTACAATCGGCAATCTCACTTTATTTACCATAATCAGCCTCCTAATTCAGTTTACCCTCAAGCTATTAGGTTTGGCAATCCAAGACTATTTCCTTAATGTCTTAGCTAAGAATTTAGGCATCGGAGGTAATACCTTACGAATCCAAATCGGGGCCAGGATATCGTTTATCTGCTTTCTCAATTTTGCCCCGCCTACTTCTTTGGGGAGTGGTGGAGCTACAATATCAGCAAACTTTTTAGCCATCTCCTCGACATTTATTTTTGGCAATACCCCGGCTAATGCGGCAGGCCATTTTTGTCCCACTGCTTCAGGCAAAGGTGGTCCCTCCTCTGGAGATACTGGCAAAAGGGACATGAGCTTTCCTATAACTGCCGCCATACTATACCTCCTTAAACTGTAATTCTGGTCCTATCGGTTACTATCTCTAGTGGAACTAATCCTATTCTTAATTCTATCTGGGCTGGATTTGTAGTGTCAAGCGTCAGCCTCCAGTCATCAGTGCTGAAGGGTCCGATGTGGTCAGTTTTCTCAATATAATCGGTAAAGCCGTCATATCTCGCCTCGGCATATATACCATATAGTAGTGGCAAAGGAATACCATTTCTTACCGCAAAGAGTATATGCCTTTTGCTATCACTTATTTCCGTGCTAAAACCGCCGTAGAATCTAAGAATTGGCTGGGGCGGACTGGCTAAATACTCGGCAATTCTCTCCCCAATGGTTTTTGGTCTATCAACCTCAATGAGTTCAAGGAACAACTATTTTCCCTTCCACGGCCACTTCAGGGCAAACATCCTAGGCAATGGGGGTCCCATTTCAGGCGACATTGGGAGGAGATTATTTACTGTCTGCCCTCTCCCTAGTCTCTCAAGAGGGGGGATTGCACCCTTGCCGAATATCCTCTCATGGAATGCTTTGCGTTCTGTTTCTATTCTTGGCATTGGATTGTCTCCTTTAACTTCTAATTCGCCCGCTTGCCTCGCAAAGGCTTCTGCTTTCTCCATAGCGTAAGCAAATCTCTGTTCGCCCTCTTTGCTTGCTGGCTCCTCTGTTATTTTATAAGCAGTTTCCCTCCATTTCGCTTCCTGTTGCCTGTAATATTTTATCTTAGCTGCCCGTTCAACTTCAGGCACAGCAAGCACTTCCTCAACTGCTGGGGGTTTGGCTTCAAGAACTGCTAATCTTTCAGCACGTCCTTCATCTGAAAGGTAAGGTGTAGTCCGAACTTGCTCTATCATTTTCGCTTTCTGTTCGGGATTTAACTTCTTTATATTTTCTTCAAACTCAGGAGCCATAATATCAGATTGCACTTCTATTTTTTTTCTTACTCCCTCAGTATCTATAACAAAGGTTTTACCTTCCTCACGAACTACTTTATCAATACCTACTCTGAAATCGCTTATCTGTTGCGGTTCTAATAATTTCCTGGCTCGCTTGATTATAGGTTCAGTAGGTAGTAGAGGTTGTCCTATTCTTAGGTTTTCCTTATTTGCTGCCTCAACCGCTTCTTGAAATGTATCTCTAACTTTCCCAAAGGAAGCATTTTGGTCAACAGAGAAAAGAGTAAACTTACCTGGTTGCGTAAAAGATTTCGTTGGAAATACTGCTATACGAACATTGGATGGTGCTCCTGGATATGTTTTCGAAATAATCATCTCCCGTAAAGTAGGTTCTTTAACTTCAGGCACAGCTTCTATTGGTTCTACCATCACCAATCCCCCCTCAATAGTTCATTTATCCAGGAGAAGGCGGGCTTATCATCAGGTGGCAACCAGATGGCGCACCAACCCCCAGGGGAGATTTTGCCCTCAACTACTTGGCAGGAGTCTGGCGATTGCCAGAAACGGCACTTTTTGCACTTATAGTCCCAGAATACAGGGGGAAGGGAAACCGGTATATAGGCTACGGCTGGCTTGAGGAATTTACCCTCTTCGTCCACACGCTTGTTTATGTCATCAACCCACGGCTGAAGCATACCCGGTGAGATAGTAGCATTGGCCGCAGCTTTGCTGATGGAATTGATGAGCAAGCTGGGAATAGATGTATTCAATTACCTCCTCCTCAATTCCTCTAGTAATTCAGGCTTAGTATAAACAAAACGTGGCAAGGGTAATCCCTCCCACGGTAAGCAAGGTCTCAAATCACCTATAGTGAGCTTCGGCCCTGCCTCTTCAGCTGTCTTAAAGAGAGTGAAGGTCGCGATAGTTCCAATTCCGCCAACGATAAACAGAATGAGCCCCGTTTCAGGGTCAAGCATTTCATTCCTCCTTCAAACTAGTCAGAAAACCAATCAAGTCCGCCATCAGGCATAGTGAAACATCCTTCTTAAGTGTAAAACGAAGAGGGGAATTAATCAAGTCTAAGGGGGAGTTATCTAGGCTAATAAGCTACGAGTGCTATTTTGAATGAATTCTCGGTCAACTGAGGTAGCCTTTATGCTCGCTAAGTGAGTGAAACTATCACCACGAAGATAAGGCAGAAAGGCTGCCCCCTTCCTCTGGAAGATATACTCAATGACACTTGGCTTAAATTTCTCCGTCAGGAATCTTATATTAACGCCTATAATTTCCCCAACCCAATCGCCTAATTCCTGCAATGTAGGTGGCGAGTCGTTAACAATCCAGTAGGTTCCAGGCTTTTCAATGTTAACCAAAGCTTGAATTACATCACCAATCCTTACCAAATTCAAAACAGCAGGGGGGTCGCCTGGAACTCGAAACTCAGGGCGTAGCAAGGGTAACCGGAGTGCTCTCTCTACAACCCTCCTGACTTGCTCTGGGCCGTGGTGGAGCTTTACTACCATCAAGATAAACTGGCCGAAGTGCCCTTTGTAGGGTCTATCCTCTTCGCCCATGACCACTGAAGGCTTGAGGATAATCGCTGACAGCCCGCACCTTTTTACATACCCAGCAATATCCTGCTCATTCTTAATCTTTGACCGCCCATAAGGATTAATTTCCCAGGTATAGGCTGTACTGGTGAAAATGAGCTTTCTGATGTCATGCCCAACGCAGAAATCTAGGACATTTTTAGTACCGACCACATTGGCAGAATATATGGCTTCATCTTTATCCTTCATACGCAAGCTGTGGATTCCAGCCAAATGATAAATAGCGTGAATATCCCTCGGCACTTCGCTGAGACCAAGGTTAAGTTCGGTTACATCGCCTGGCAGAGGAATAAGGTTCTTCTTAGCTGCCGGTGGATGGCGGGAAAGGGCATAAATACGGTGCCCCTTTTTCAGTAGTTGCTCAGTAAGAGCACTACCAAAAAACCCCGAAGCCCCAGTTATCAATACTGCCATGTCAACCTCCGATTATCTGCCCTACAAGGAGCAACACCGGGTATAATGCTGCGAACAAGACAAGGAGTCCGCCAACCTTCCTGAAGTTGGACTTGAGTAACACCATACAGGCTATCATCCCTGGGAAAGTAAGAAAGGTAAGCGCGGTCATCGGGGATAGGATACCTACGGCGATTAGAAAAACTTGGTAGACGAACACGAACAGAAACCACGACATCAAATACCACTCAAGGCTTATTCCGTACTCCCACACTTTGTAGGCAAGGCTTTTTACCCCCTTTTTCAGGTTGGCTTCAGCGTCAGGCCACTCGTCAAAGGCCAGCCCGAGGTAGCACAATATTACTGCGGTGGGAATGCTGACTAGTAAGCCAACAACCCAAGGAGGATTAGGGTTAACCGAGAACATGCCAATAAGAACTGCTATCGGGCCGACTCCAGCAGCAAGGGCAGTCTCGTGGGTCCAGTTAAATTTCCCCCAGGCATACCAGAAAGTTATCAGCATACCGGCAATGGCTAGGGGCAGAATAACCCAGGAGACATTTATCGCCAAGTATATTAGAGGGGCGAGGGCCAGAATATACCAGCCTATTGCGTTGAACAGCACCTCTTTTTCACTAACAATGCCGAGAGCTATAATACTCTGCCCGCCGGCATAGTCTTTCTCAGCACTACGCTCCCCAACTTCACCTTTATCCAACCCGGTCCAGACGTAGTCAAGGAAACTGTTGAATGAGTGTCCACCGGCCATGATTAGCAAGCCGCCAACGAGTGCTATCCAGGCATTGGCACCAAGACCTCCTGCTAGCACAGCACCCATCAGGAGTGAGCATCCAAAGAATGGCGCCGCGAACCAGCGGGGCAAGGTAAAGAGATGTGCTTTAATTTTGTCTTTCATTTAAAGCCTCCTTAACCAAAGTAAGTATGTAAAAGTGACATAACAAGGGCACTGGAAAGAGGGATGGTTAAATTATCATCAACATACTTTGTCGTTTTGGTAAACCGTTCAGCAATGACGGCGGTCACGGCTCCGACCGCACCAATAGAGTAAGGCTGGATGAAGTAAGCAAAGATTAAACAGGTGGCAAGCATCCCAACGCTTCCCCAAGCCCCTTTTATTTCCTTGCCATAGACTCTGCTTCGGATGAGCCCAGTTATAGCATCGCCTCCCCCCATAAAGCAAAGGGGGACAATTGCCAGCCACGGCTCCCCTAGTAGCCCCCAGCATATCCCAATGAGCACGATTCCTGTCGCTGGGAAGTGGATTTCGGCTAGTGCCTGTGGTCTCCCCGAACCGCCCACGCCCCGAAAATAATCTGGCTTGAATAGCCTAGCATAAAGGAGCAGAATGGTGAACGCTGTAGTCAGGATTAGCGGCCACCAGAAAGAACTAAACAGAAGGGGACACAGGAGGAAGCCAACACAGCCACCCAAGTGTCCTAATTTTCTGCTAATATACTGGGGAATATTGTAGTCATAGAAAAGATTTGCCAAATACAGGCCGGTTAAGGCTGCCCCAGCAATCAATACCACATAGGGCAGGTCAGTCACTCTTTCTAACCTCCGCTATTATCTCCTTAAGCGGGATTTGTTTCAGCCCTTCCGGAAAGAGCTTAGCCAGCTTAACCAGGTTAGCCGTAATGTCTCTTACGGCAGTAAGCTGCTGTAAATTAGTGGAACTAATAATCCTGACTACCTCTAAAAGAGTTGCAAGCTCCTCTGGGCTACCCTTTACCTTACCTGCTGATTCAAGGACTGACCTTACCAGACGGAGCTTTGCTTGGTCAAGACTTGTTAGCGCTTCAGATACCCCCTTCATTGTTTTGAGAGCTTCCTCAGGGCTGCCGAAGGTGTCGTCAAAAAACCGCTTAAGCCCATTAGGCATTCTTTTTTCTCCCTGTTCTTAGCATTCCCCTAACGACAATGGGGAAGGCAATTTTAAGCAACACTGTCTCTATAAGCTGTGCCCACTCCTCAGAGTCAACATCAGGCTTGTCCCCACTCACGGTTATCAGGCGATTAGCCAGGCCAGTTCTGAAATCAAGCCGGGGGTAAAGCTGGGTAATTACCTTCTCTATGCTACTTTCTTTTTCGATGAGAGCGACTAGAGTATCAAGGTCAACATCCGGGGTAATCAGGTTTAGCAGAGTATCCTCAAGCATATAAACCTCGGTTTTTATCGGCACATCAGGAGGCTTTTCTTGGAGACCTGCTTCTGTGAACCACAGGTTAAATATTCCCCCCTCGGGTCCATCTATTATCATCTTGGCCGCCCGACCATAGCCCTGCTGTCTTTTCTCCTCGGGAAATTCATAGAGGGCGTTGCCCTGAATACTTAGCAATCGGTCAAAAAAATTCTTTACCCAACTCATCTAAATAACCCTTTCACTATACCTTTCATTGTCGCTGCTTCCAAACTCTCCTTAAAGCCCCTCTCCCATATTCTTACTGGCTCCAGCTTAATAACCCTATCAGCAAGATTATCAAATATTTCATTTATGAATTTCCTGATAGGGGTCAGCGGTATAGACACAAGGTATGGTATTCCTCTTTGGTTACAAAAGCTCTCCAAGTTAATACCAGCGTCAAGGAAAGGGCAAAATTCCTCCTTGCTCTCGGGAGCAATAGCATAAACCATATTGCCCACCATCCCGAGCAAGGGGATTTTTTTTACCTCTATCATATTTAGTGTTCGCTCGATGTCCTGGACGGCTAGATTTGTTGGCTGGCAGACCAGGATTGCCCCAAAAATGTTTTCTAGGTGCTCAAAAAGGGACAGCACCTCATCGCCGCTCTGGGGAGGCAAATCCAGGAGAAGGTAGTCAAGGTCGCCAAAGTCAACATTAGTTAGCATTTGCCTGACCAGCTCATATCTCCCGGTGCCGGTTAGAATATACTCTTTACCGAAGGCGGTTACCTTTTGCTCTCCCCCCTCCCATAGTAGGGCAGCCTTGCCAAATCTAAAGGCAAGGCTGAATATCTCATAACCGTTAATCTTCACCGGTAGCATCTTCTGCCTAACTGTATCTAGTCCTACATAAGGGAAAGGTTCAGGGATACTAAGTGCTGAGGGTAAATTAGCTCCGGATAGGTCGCAATCTAAGTAGCCCACCCGAAGCCCCTTGTCTTTTAGGGCTAAACCGAGGTGGGCACAGACGACTGATTTGCCCACTCCGCCCTTCAAACTAAATACAGGAATCTTTTTCATTTTAGCTGCCTATTCTCAAGGCAACCTTCGCCAAAAAGGAAGGGGGCAAGCCGTTCAAACCTCCTTAACGAAGGTTGCTTGCCCCATTTTTGAATACCTATTTTCTATGCTATCATACCATTTGACCTGAGTCAAGGGAGGTGCTATCATTTTTATGGTAAGGTAATTAGGAGGTGGCAAAAGTGACAACTCCAGAGGGTGAGCCCAAAGTAAAGGAAAAGCTCTTTCGTCTTAAAGAGGAGGAGGACGCCAAACTACCCCAGCTGATAGAGTTTGCTCATCGGGCTGGCTATTTAAAGAAGCCTTCTTTCCAGGAGTTTATGATATTTAGTATCAACTGCGCCTATACCCGTCTTAAAGAGGAGTATGAGCGAAGCAAGGGAAGGCGTTAGTTGGAAGGCTTTAGGCGTATTTAGGGGAATAAGGACAATTAAATGTCATGGCCCAGAAAACATTTGTCCCACAGATTGATGTATTGGGATTAATAGATAATGCGGAGATTGTTGGTGTGATAGACTTGGTTAATCACCTTGATATGACAGACGCAGCAGCAACAAAACGACTACATAGACTTCACAAAGCTGGTTACATTGAGCCATTGGGCATCGAAAGAGGTAAGTGGGTTCTAACCAATCTAGGTGATACTAGGCTTGAATATTTAAGGAGGATGGAAAATGGCAAACGGAGATGAGACTAAAGTTCCAGAGGGGGAACCTAAAGTGGAAGTCCCACAGGAGGAATTGGCTTTCACACAGCTTCTTCAAAAGTTCGGTATTGGAACAAAGACTCTTAAAACAGAAACAATAGCCGAAAATATTAGCCGAACGGGCGGTGAACGCGTCTTTGAATATCCAGAACGGCTGGCTGGAAGGCTAGCTACATGGCACGAATACATCAGCCCGGTAAAACGAAAACAAATTTTAGAGCAGTGGTTTTCTGAGAAGGGAGTTGAGGTCCCAGAGGCAGCGCTAAAGACGGCTGGTTTAAAGACCTCCGAGATAAAG
>JABUBO010000419.1_pt1 | contig 13548 bp, 11 predicted proteins | sample 7240361 | NCBI WGS metagenome assembly JABUBO01 (sample SAMN07256346, study PRJNA390944) | subsurface metagenome | isolation source: Methane hydrate marine sediment | place: Pacific Ocean: Eastern North Pacific, ODP site
TGCTGCCGATTTTTCGACACTAACACTTACTTCCGCCAGCCCGTTGTCACAGGGAAGATAAAGCGGTCTGAGCCAATCCTTGAAGGGGAATTTATTTTTGCCAAAGGAGTTTCACCCAAACCCGTGAAGCCCGTGGTGACAGGGCCCTACACGCTCGCGAAGCTATCAATCAACCGACGGGGTGGGGATCTTGCGTCGCTTGTTAACGAATTTGCGGGGGTCATTGCTCAAGAAATCAATGCCCTCTCTAAGGCAGGAGCTGACCTCATCCAAATCGACGAACCAGCGATCTTGAAGAGTCCAAAAGATTTTCAAATGCTTGAGCATGCGATTGAAAAAATTGTGGCTGAAAAGAGCGGGGCGAGGCTCCTCGTTCATACTTACTTCGGCGATGCCGCGCCGCTTTACAGAAAGCTTATCAAGCTGCCCGTTGAGGTGCTGGGATTTGATTTCACCTATAGCCCCAAGTTGCCGGGAACGATCGGGAGGCTCGGCTGCGAGAAGGAACTCGGGCTGGGGCTCATCGACGGGCGGAACACGAGGGTTGAGAGCGAACGAGAGGTGCTCGATGTGTTGAAGAAAATTTTGCCGAACGTCGGGTCCAAACGTGTGTACCTCAGCCCTTCCTGTGGGTTGGGCGAGTACCTGCCACGGGAAATAGCCTTCAAGAAGCTGCAAAGCATGGTCGCAATTGCAAAGAAGGCTGGGGAGCTGATTTGATGCGCGAGAAGTTAAAAAAATTCGGACTCGAGCTACCTTTGCTGCCGACGACGAGCGTGGGGAGTTACCCGAAACCCCTCCACCTGCTCGAGGCTCGACTAAAATTCGTTGCCGGGAAACTGGACGCTGAGGAGCTCCACCGGCTCGAGGAGCAAACGACGCGTGATTGGGTCGCACTTCAGGAGGGGGTCGGGCTAGATGTGTTCGTCGATGGGGAAATGTACCGCGGGGATATGACGACTTACTTCGCTCGAAACCTCGAGGGCTTCAAAATCAGTGGACTTGTTCGCTCCTACGGCAACCGCTATTATCGAAAACCGATCATCGTTGGTGAAGTAGGATGGCGGGGACCGATAACCGTCGAGTGGTGGAAGTTCACCCAGGGGCTCACGCGCAAACCGGTCAAGGGGGTGGTCACGGGGCCCTACACGATGATGGACTGGTCGTTCAACGAGTACTACCCGACACGTCGCGACGCATGTCTGGCGCTCGCGAAAGCTCTACACGAGGAGGTGAAAGCGCTGGCGAAAGCGGGTGCGAAGATAATCCAAGTTGACGAACCCGCGATCTCAGCTCGGCCCGAGGAGCTCCCGGAGTTCGCGATCAAAGCGATGCAGATGGTCACCCGGGGTGTCGATGCATATTTCATCAACCACATCTGCTACGGTGCCTTCGAGTTCATTTATCCCAAGATGCTCGAGCTCCCCGTTGATAACTTCGATCTCGAGATGTCGAACTCGGAGCTTGACCTGATCGAGCTGTTCCGCGAGCACCCGTTCAGCAAAGACCTCTCGTTCGGCGTAGTCGATGTACACTCGCACGTGGTTGAAGACACGACAACGGTGGAGCAGCGCATCCGGCGGGCCCTTGAGGTGTTGCGCCCTGAGCAACTCTGGATCGATCCGGACTGTGGGCTAAAGACGCGAACACGTGATGAAACGGTTAGTAAACTTCGGGCAATTGTGAGTGCGACGAAAAAAGTTAGAAAAAGCCTGAAGGTGCCCTAGAACTAGGAAGATGAGATGAGTATATGCTGCGGAAGGAGGTTATTTTCGCCGTCATAGTAGCCGTCGCTGCCGCATTTTTGACATCCATTATATTTCTAATACCGCCTAGAGGAGAAGAAATATCGACCGCTGAATTCGAGGAGTTCGGTGAGTCGTTTATTTATATCGACGCAGACGGCAACGCTAACTGTCGCTTATTAATGCAACTGCCACCGTCCCAACTCTCCAGCTTTATGAAACAGATTACCGGGTTGATAGGTGCAGATGTTATGACACAATCATACACAGAGTCTATTCGGTCTGCATATGCGAGATATGGTCTTGAAGTAGATAACATCAGTTGCGAGGTGACCGGGCTCGGCGCCGAGGAGAATTTCAAAGTTGTTCTTACATGGGAGACACCCAACATAGCGCGCTGGTCGGATAATGAATGGACGATAAATTTCAGCTGGGTCGACAACCAAAGCGCGGCCAAGGAGACCATCGTTGGGGAGGAATCAACTTGGATTCTCGTCCGCAGCATCGCTCAGACAGTTGGAATCGATGTTGCCTTTTATCGGCGCTCGTACCAAAGCGTGATGGTTCTCCCGGAGGGTGCTGAAAATGTTTACTCCGCGATGTTTGATTCTCATGAGTTCACCGATTATGGTGGAGGATCTTACGGTGAGGCCTCTGTGTACCTCGGACAGGTCGATGGTAGACCCGCCGTCATAGAAAACGGTATGACTTTAACCGGTACCGAAAATGAGATTACTATAACCCCACAGCAGTTCCTCGAACAATACTTGGTGTACACCATAAGCTATGAAGGTATTTCCCCCGAGAACCCCTCATTTATCGGCTCTTTAGAGCAAGTTCGTCTAGAGCTAAAATACGGACGAGAACTCAGCGATTACTATTTGATATACAGCGAGGGTTCTTGGTATTCCCTCTCTCCTGCCCAAGTGTTGTATTACGCTGCCGATGCCATCACAGTCATAGACCAAAATGGCCAATTTTTAATCCAGCAACCCATCGGAAATGTCACCCCGCCAGATAACGAGAACGGCGATTGGGGAGCATCTTGGATGAATCTCTCGAAAAACGATTACGTTGGTCTAGCGCAAACAGTTCGCGACGACATAAAATCCACCGGCAAGGCACCGGGCGCCATCGAAACTCCAATTGGAAAAATCCGATTTAGAGACGCCCTGTTCACCTTTACCAGAATTCTCTCATCCTACAAGAAAAATGGGGAGTTACCACGTGAGCTCACCTTCTCAACCGTCCCTAATGGAGAATTAACTCAAGGTGATAACCAAGTTCCCGCAAATTACACATACTTCCTGCTTCCCGACACCTATGTGATCACGGATACCAGCAGGGTGAATGAAGTGCTGGACAATGTCTACGAGGTCGACTACGACAACAGGAAGCTTGCCGAGGAAATCTGTAACTGGACCGGCACCAACCTCACCTACGGCTTATCGTTCGTTCCGCCAACATCCGAAGAGGTTTTGGTGTCTAGGGAGGGCCAGTGCAGGGACTATACAAACGTCTACCTTGCCCTAACTAGGACCGCCGGGGTGCCCGCTAGAAGAGTGAGCGGGTGGGTCGTTTCAACGTGGCGGCCGCCCGCGGGTTGGGAGTTCACCGTTGGAACTACGCCCGAAGGGAAAACTGTCGCGAGCCATGCGTGGGTTCAAGTGTATTTACCCGACGAGGGATGGGTGCCCTTGGAGCCGCAGTCTAAGAAGCCACGTCTGTACGTGGGGGCGCTTCCATATGAGGTATACAGGCAACTCGAACAGACATGGATGGGCGCGCTCGCGGGTTATGAAAGCGCATATGGCGTGTTGTGAGTGCTGACTAGATGAAGCAAATTTCCTTCATCGACAGAGAAACGTTGAGGTTTATCTTAAAGGCATCTCGCTCCATCCATCCCCGGGAGTTCGTAGGAGTGTTGCGCGCCGCTGGAGATGTGATCAAGGAGGTGCTCATACTACCCGGAACGCTTTCATCCGACGAATCAGCAGTGCTAAGGCTCCACATGCTACCGATCGACCCAAGCGCCTGCGGCACCGTACACAGCCACCCCTCCTCTAATGCCTCGCCCTCTGGAAAAGACTTGGCGCTCTTCGCGAAGTTCGGATACGTGCACATCGTCGTGGCCTTCCCATACAACGAGCGCTCCTGGAAAACTTACAATCATAGAGGGGAAGATATCAAGTTGGAAGTTGTGGGCTGAGGGACATGCGATGGGAGCTCTGGCACCCTTGGTATGATGATATTGTCCGACGATTAGGGTTGAACCGAAGGGCAGACCGTCAGGCGGCCGAGAGGTTGAACGCACTCCTACCCCGACCAAATATTCAAGGTTTGGAAAACATCGTTCGCGGCCGCGATTGCATCGTCTTCGGAGCTGGGCCCTCCTTGGATACGGATTTGAAAAGGCTTGTACAGGCGGGCTTTCTGAAAAAAGTTTTGATCGCCGCGGATGGCGCGACTTCCGCCGTCATCAAGCATCGCAACCCGGATATCGTCGTCACCGATTTCGACGGCGAGGTCGAGCCACAGCTCACTGCTTGGCACCGGGGTGCGCGGCTGGTCGTGCACGGGCATGGCGATAACCTCGAGCGGGTAGAGCAAATCGTGCCAAACCTACTGGCGAGAGTGATCGGGACCATTCAAACCCGACCATTCGGCAAGCTCTTCAACTTCGGAGGGTTCACCGATGGCGATCGCGCTGCATTTATGGCACACGAGCTTGGGGCGAGCAAGATATACCTCGCCGGGATGGACCTCGGCCAGAAAATCGGCAGGCACTCGGGCGACAAGGACCTCGAGCGAAAGCTCATCAAACTCAATATATGTGGGGAACTGCTTACGTGGCTAGCCGGCGAACTTGGTGCAGAGTTGATCAACTTGACCGGTCAAGGCGAACCCATACCCAACGTGCCGAAGGAGGAACTGCGATGAATGGTCGAATGTGGGTTTTCCTGACTTAATCTTTACAACACTTTTTTAGGTTAAAATGCGGGGCTCGGTTGACAATTCCTTAATTTTTGTTAGGAAGTCTTCTTGTTTCCTCCACAGTTTGTCTTTTAGGGCTTTGAAGCCTGCCTTGATATCGTTCGAGTCGTCGATAGTACGTATTGCCAAATCGCTAATTTTTTTGGAATTAGCTTCCCTGACATTTATCACCTTATCTCCCTGACCGATGAATTCCATGAAATTGTAATTCTTTGCATCGTAGGCGACATTTACTATTGGAACCCCACTTCCGAACGCTAGCACGGTGGAATGCATCATCATGCCAATGACCAGATCCAATTTGCCATAAATGAATTTCATTTTGTACGGGTTGGGATTTGTATCCAGAACTTTGAGCGGCATTTTTTTCTTCTTCATCGCCTCGGCAACCTGGTGCTCATCCGAGTGGTGTATTAGGTACACGACCTCCGCGTCTAGGCGCTTGATTAAAAATTCACATGCTTTGATGTACTCACCAATTGTCTTACGCAGATATTGCGGATATAGCGTCCAGTAGTGGGAAGCCACATTCACACCTATTTTTATTTTGTTTTTATCTAGGGCAATTTGGTTGGTCTCCTCAGAACTGAGAAAGATTGCGGGGTCACCAATTACGTGCACGTCTCGTATTCCTAAATCCCTCAAAAATTTACTGGTATATTCGTCTCGAACTGAAGTGAGTCTAGCGCGAGTGTTCAACAATCGAGCGCTTTCTATTTGCTCATTGGTTAGGTCTTTGTCTCCGAGATTTCTGATGTACCCTATCCCATAGAGTACGATAGGTGTTTCTATAGATTTGATAACTTGAGCATTAAACGGGAGGAAAAACTTGGAGTATAATCCCCCTCCCCCGATTACGCAGAGATCGTGCCGGTTAAGAGTCTTGAGAAATTCAGGATTTTGCGGTTTTTCTAATTCTTTGACTTCGGCCAGGGTGTAGGTACATGGTTTCAGATGGGAGCACAGCATGTCTCTTATTGAACACGCTATGGCGATCTCGCCGATGTTGTAAAAATCCTCTTCCCTTCTACAAAAATGAATTATTTTTTCGAGTTGATTTGGATGTATTTTATCACCATATATCCATTATTCTTCTCCTTTTTGTATACCCCCACACAGATGGAAGGGACATGACGGCTGCTCAAACACCAAAAAAAATTTCTGATTTAACGCCTTCTCATGTAAAATGCGACAACACAGATTATCACTATTACCCCAGCTATCCCAGTGATAAGCGGCCACCTCGTTGGGGCCTGAGGGGCTTCTTCGGAGGGCATCACCCCCGGAACAGTTGGGTTCATCAATGGATAACGATCTTGGTTATTATCCCCCGGGATGCTATACGGTGCGTCGCCTATATTATCGCCGTCCGCATCTGCACCAATGTAATCGCTCCAGTAGTTCCCGCCCGATGGGTAATCGTTGTCCCAATAATTGGAACCGTCATCGTGCGCCTGGTCCTCATTGTTCACAAAGTTGTTATGGTAGATGAAGTTGCCCGAGGATTCGAGGCGAATGCCATTGCCGTTGTTCTCCATGATGTTGTAGGATACGAGGTTGTTGTACGAGTCAACCAAGCGGATGCCGTCGTAGCTGTTCCCCACGAGGTTGTTTAAGATAAGGTTGTTGTCCGAGTACCAGCAGTTAACGCCGTACAATTGGTTGTTCTCCACGAGGTTGTTTGACACTAGGTTGTTATATGCTTCGAGTAAGCGGATGCCGATGCCGTTGTTTTCTACTGTGTTGTTTGAGACGAGGTTGTTGCTCGAGCCCAAGTGAACATAGATGCCGTGGTGGATGTTGTTCCCCACGATGTTGTTAGTCACAAGGTTATTGTTTGCGGAGTAGATGTAGATGCCATACTCGTTGCTGTTCTTCACGATGTTGTTATCCAAGGTGTTTTTGTCCGATTCGCTTATTCGGATGCCGTAGTGGTTGTTCTCGACGAGGTTGTTTGAAAGGGTGTTGTTGATGGAGTGTTCGAAGTATTGTAAGATGCCGTAGTGGTTGTTCGAGCAGGTGTTATTACTCAGGATATTGCCGGACGAGGAATCCAGTAAGATGCCCCAGTAGTTGTTCAAGTAGGTGTTATTATCTAAGATATTGTTGGACGAGTACCATAGGCGGATGCCACTATTGTTGTTGTCACTTGTCACATTATCAATTTTCCCGTTTCTTACATCAATAAAGTAAATTCCGTAGTGGCCCCCTGCCATCCCATCGTGCACATAGCAATTCCTGACGATGAAGTGCGCAGTCGTGCTGCTTATAAAAATTCCTTTGTCATTCTCCGCGCTTATGTCCCAGTTCTCTATGATGTAGGGATCGTCCTCCGTCCCGCTGCCCCCCACGACCCCGTTCGCGGGAGTGAAACTGTCGTTGCCCTCGATATAGATTGGGGCGTGTGGAGTGAGGCCTTCTGGAGCTGCAGAACTTGAGCTAATAGAGAAAAGAGATATCGCTAACACCATTAATGAAGCGATTATCAGGGTCAACAGGAAAGCACCTTTTGAAAGTTTAATCCTCACTCACAGCCTCCTTTTCTGAATTTATCCAGTAAGCGTGTTACGGCATCGTTCTTTACAGACCTCTCTAATTGCCGTTCTCATCTTCGAACGCTCTCTATATTTCTTGATCCTCTGGTGTTTAATTGTCAAAGAACTCATTTCATCCTGTTTTGTAAACGATGTGCTCCTTCGTCGGGGCCTTCCGGATTTCTTGAAGTCCCTCGCTGGCCAAGCGCGCCGCCACCTCAGCCGTTCGCGCAGCCCCAATGCCCGCCTTGAGCTCCACCCCGAGCTCGCGCTTGACCTCCGAGAAGACAGCGGCTAGCTCACCTGCATCCAGACCGTTTGAGGGAGCCATAAAGTTGTCCCCACCCGTGTAGAACACCAGCGCTTTCCGGCGCATCAGCGTTGACATGAGCGAGAGGTAAGTTCGTTGGAGCAGGAGGTGGGTGTCGTAGATGGGCTCGCTGTCGGTGATCAAAGTGAAATGATTCACATCCATGTGAGCGATCTGTACCCAGTCATCATCGGGTGAATTTACGCAGGAGCCGACGAGCGCTCCGCTCCGCTCTGCCGATCTGCTACTGCCGGCGTGCTGCAGGGCAAGGGTCGCTTGAACCTGCGCCTCGTAGGACGTGGGGGCTGTGCCCACGCTCATGCTCACCGTCACCGGGAATTTCTTGCCCACAGCTTTTTGGACGGCGCGGTGTTCATCGAAGGAGATACCATTCGTGACCGCCATCATATTGTCGAAGCGCGTCTGGAACGCTAGGCCCTTGCGGGAAGCAAACTGCCGCTCGAGCTCCGCGAATAGCTCGGCCTGCAGCGTTTGTAACTCCGCCTCGCGACGGGGCTCAGGCGTGACCGTCCAAGGGCCGTAGTTGTCTATCTGCACGAGCGTCAGCTGGATTTTCTTCATGCCCATCCTCTGATTTTATTGCCCCAAAGTACAAATAAAAGTTGACATCATGCGCGTCTACTGCCAGCTTAGAAGAAATTGGAAACAAATATTCGCAGTGGTGTTAGTAGGGGCCGCAGTTATTGGCTGTGTTTACGTCTTAATTTATGCTCTCAGAGGGCTTAGAGGAGGACAAGAAATTAGTGAAGAAGAACCTGCATTATTTGCATTTTACTACCCTTGGTACGGGACACCTAGTGTTTCTGGATACTGGTTTCATTGGAATGATGCAACACATGATCCCAATAATTTTTTAGATTGGAGAAGGGATATACCTGCAAAGCACTATCCATTACTAGATGTTTATGATTCTGAAAATGTTAGCTTAATTAAAAAACATATAGATATCGCTAAGAGAGCAGGTATAGATGCTTTTGTGGTTTCATGGTGGGGAATTAACTCTTTTGAGGACGGTGTATTATCCCGGATGAAGAACACCTGCGAAGAAAGTAATTTTAAATTCACCATCTATTACGAGACCACAAGCGGCGTAAGCAGCACGCTAAATGACATTCAGTATCTTTTAAACAATTATGCTGATAGCAGTAGCTGGTATAGAATAGATAATCGGCCAGTAATCTTTATTTATGGCAGGGCACGTGACCAGCTTAATCTACAAGAAATGTATTGGACTATAAGTGGCGAGACCGCGCATTGGACTTTATCTGAAGATGTAAGAAGCCCTCCCAGATACGGTATCTTCATAATTCACCCTTATGAAAACGGTATAGGATTTGTCCAAAGCGACAGGATTAACTTGCCATCAAACGAAACATACACTCTAAAAGTTAGTATATCAGATGTAAGAAATGACTGCTCTCCGTATTCAGACGTTGGTTTTAGGATAAAAATAAAAGATGAAACCGAAGATTGGGTAACATTAGATAATTTGGTAGTCAATTTCAACGACGGCTGGCTTAACTTGACCTACGACATTTCGACCTTCGCGGGCCAAACTGTATCAATAAGGGTTGAGTCGTACGATGGCGGTGAAAGAAAATGGTGCAGTGAATGGGCTGCGGTTGATTATTTCTACATTATAAACTCAAAAGGCGAAATTATCAACCAATACCCCTACTTCGACAGTAGATGGAAGTCGGTGGTGGAAGATCTAAACGAGAGCGGATACAACCCCTATTTAATAATAGATGGATTTGATTTTGCGGAATATTATCTGAACTTCATAGATGGGATACACACATATGCTCCGTTCACTTTGGGGACTATGTCTGATATTTCTGATGCCTACAATAAAGCCTCCGAAACCGCACATTCCAAAAATAAAATTTTTGTAGCGACGGTAATGCCCGGCTATGATGACACTGAAGTAAGATCTCCGGGATCCGTTGTGGAGAGGGAAAATGGATCTTACTATACTTCATTTTGGTCAACTGCAAGATCAAGCTCCCCAGATCATTACATAATTACCTCATTCAATGAATGGCATGAAGGAACAGAAATAGAACCAAGTTTTGAGTATGGGTATAAGTATATCGATCTAACGTCCGATTACATGGAAAATGCAAAAGCGTAAAACAGTTGATGGTTTCCAGCTGAGGAATCTATTGTATTCTCTGGGGGTAGAAAGAACAGGATGAGGAAATTTCTTTTCGTTACAGCCAAGTGGGATTGTTCGTTAAACTTTATACATCATTCTCAATTTTACCTTTGATGGTATTATTAGTCTGCTTTTCCATAACTGTAATGGTAGCGAGATGCGCGTCTACTGCGAGACCTACGGCTGCACTGCGAACCGGGGAGACGCCGAGCTCATGCTGGGGCAGCTCACGGCAGCCGGGCACGAAGTAGTTCCGGACCCGGCCAAAGCCGACGCCATAATCCTCAACACGTGCGCCGTGAAGGGTACAACTTACCGAAAAATGCTGCGCCGCTTGAGGGAGCTCCGGAACTTGAACGGAAAGCGTGTGGTCGTGGCTGGTTGCCTGCCGCTCATCGACTTGGCCTCGATCGAACAAATCGGGCCTTTTGCCGGCATCGCCTCGTGTAGATCCATCGGCGGGATAGCTGAGGTCTTCGAGCGAATGGCGCGCGATGAGCAAAACATCCGGATACTCGAACGAGCCCCCTGCGAAAAGCCGACCATGCCCAAGCTTCGCTCGAGCAGGGTGAGCGCGATAGTGGCGATCTGCGAGGGCTGCACCTCGAACTGCAGCTACTGCTCGGTCAAGTTCGCGCGGGGTGAACTGCGCAGCTTCGACGCTCGATCGATCCTCAGCGAGGTGGGGGCTGCGATCAACGCTGGCTATCGCGAACTCCTGCTCACGGCCCAAGACACGGCCGCCTACGGCTTGGACGCCGGGACTAGCTTGCCGGATTTGCTCAACTCGATCACCTCGCTCGAGGGCAAGTTTAGAATCCGAATTGGAATGATGAACCCGCAAAACGTTGCCCCAATCTTACCCGCGCTCCTCGACGCATACACGAGCGAGAAAATTTCCAAGTTCCTACACCTACCCGTACAGAGCGGGGACGACGGCGTGCTCGAAGCGATGCGCAGGGGGTACACCGTTGATGATTTCATGAAAATTGTGGACGCCTTCCGAGAACGCTTCGAGGACCTATACCTCGCCACCGATGTTATCGTTGGCTTCCCCAGGGAAGGCGAGCGAGAGTTCGTGCACACGTGTGAACTGATCGAGAGGGCGAAGCCGGATAAGGTGAACCTCACGCGCTTCTCGCCCATGCCCGGCACCGACGCGGCGCGAATGCCCCAGATAAACGGGCGCGAGGTGGCTAGGAGATCGAGGATGCTGAGTGCCCGCTGCCGCGCGATAGGTCACGAGCAAAACAAACGCTACGTCGGACGGGTCGTCGATGGGCTGGTGACCGAGCCCGGGGAGAAGGGGGGCTACGTGGTGAGGCTCCCGAACTACAAGCCAGCCATAGTGAGCAACGCTGAGCCCGGTGAGTTCGTCGACATGAAAATAATCGAAGCTCGCCCAACCTACTTGCTCGGGGTGAAGGCATGAAGGTACCATGTGCCCTCACCATCGCGGGCTCGGACTCAGGTGGTGGAGCGGGAATTCAAGCTGACATTAAAACTTTCTCTGCCTTGGGCGTCCATGGGCTCTGCGTCGTGACCGCAGTTACCGCGCAGAACACGCGGGGCGTCTATGCAACCTTCGAGTTGCCGCCGGAGTTCGTGACCCGACAACTCAACACCTTGATGCGCGACTTCGAGGTCAAGTGGGCGAAGACGGGAATGCTGAGCAATGCGGGCATCATTCGGGCCGTGGAAGCCGGGACTAGGCGACATAAGCTTCGCCTCGTGGTCGACCCGGTGATGGTAGCTGCCACTGGCGCGCCGCTCATGCGAGAGGACGCCCTCGAGGCTCTCACCAAATTACTTGCATGCACAGAGCTTATCACCCCGAACATGTCGGAAGCCGAGAGGCTCGCGGGCTTCAAAATTAGGTCGAAAGCCGACTTGCTGAAGGCCGCCCGAGCGATCTCCAAGCTGGGCCCTCGAGCCGTCCTCGTCAAGGGGGGACACCTCAAGGGGCGAGATGTCGTCGATGTGCTCTACGCGGGTGGAAAATTCAAGAAATTCAAAAGCCCTCGAGTCATCAGCCAGCCGACGCATGGCACGGGTTGCTCGTTCGCATCAGCGATAACGGCGGAGCTCGCAAAGGGGGCAGGTTTGCACGAGGCGATCTCCAATGCGAAAGAATTCATCGAGGGCGCGATCGAGGGCAGGTTAAAGGTCGGGAAAGGTGTCATGCCGGTCAACCAGATGGCGGCGCTATTCTTGAGCGTGGAAAAGGGACGCGCGCTCGAGGAGGTATGGCGGGCCGCTCAGCTCCTCGCAGAAGATTCAGAGTTCGTCAAGCTCCTGCCCGAGGTTGGCTCGAACATCGTGATGGCCCTGCCCGGGGGGGAGAAAACCTCGGACGTGGTTGGACTCTCCGGCAGGATAGTGAGAGTTGGTGACCGTGCGCGCCTGACGGGCTTTCCCAAGCTTGGCGGCTCCGAGCACATCGCGAACCTCGTGCTCACCGCGATGCGCCATGATCACAGGATTAGAGCTGGCCTGAACATCCGCTTTTCCAAGAAGATTTTGCGTGCGTGTAAAAAGCTCGGGCTAAGCGTGAGCGGGTTTGATCGGGGCCGGGAACCCCGCGGTGTCAAGACGATGGTGTGGGGAACCGAACGAGCAATCAAGAAAGCTGGAAAAGTGCCTCGAGTAATTTTTGACCGAGGCGCCCCGGGGAAGGAGGCTATGATAAGGCTACTGGGGAGCTCACCCACCGAGGTGGCGAAACTCGCGCTGCGCGTGGCGAGGAGTGTCGATTAGGCGAGGAAAGCCTTTTTAGATGGGCCGATAAAGCCAAGCGAGCGGAGGAATTGAATGGGACGAGTAAGGCCGACGTACATCAAGCGCGCTGCGCGAAAGTTACTCGAGCGTTACCCCGATAAATTCTCGACTGACTTCAAGAAAAATTGCCTTGTGCTTAACGAGCTCGTGAACCTGAAGAGTAAGTCCCTCCGCAACCGGATAGCAGGGTATTTAATCACTTTGCTAAAACAGAAAAAAGAAGTGTGAGCGTGCCCCCAGTCGTCGACAAAGCAAAGTGCAAGGGTGCAGCTGCCTGTGCCGAGGTCTGCCCGACGAATGTGTTCGACATGGTTAAGGGGAAAGCCGTGGTCGCGCGCCCGGACGACTGCATCGAGTGCCGGGCCTGCGAGGCTGCCTGCCCCCACAACGCGATAAGTTTCCCATAAACTTCGTTTCTTTACTAACGGTAGGCGTCAACAGTTAGCCTTCCATAGGCTGAATTTGGACTATCCTCAATGATTAGATAACCACCACTAAGAAAAAGTACCACGCATAGATCGCCCCTGAGCGCTGACCGAGCTCAAATGGAACTTAATTGAGCGATTAGTACCGGCGGGCTGAACACGTCGCCGAAGCTCCGTGCTTACACCCCCGGCCTATCAACGGGGTCTTCTAGCCCCAGCTCTCGTCTCGGATCTCGCCCTGTCACCAGGACGAGCGTCCCTTGCGGAACCACCAAGAATGGGTGCCTATTTTCGAGAGTCGCTTCGGCCTTAGATGCTTTCAGGCCTTATCGACTGGCGCGTGGCTGCCCGGCTATGCCCTGTCGGACAACCGGTAAACTAGAGGCGCCGGCAGCCTGTTCCTCTCGTACTAGGGCCACCTTACCCTCAGGCACCCAACATTCCCGAAAGATAGCATCCGACCTGTCTCACGACGGTCTAAACCCATTTCACGTTCCCCTTTAATGGGCGAACAACCCTACCCTTGGCCGCTGCTGCACGGCCAGGATGGGAAGAAACGACATCGAGGTAGCAAACCGCGGGG
>JABUBO010000420.1_pt1 | contig 13514 bp, 12 predicted proteins | sample 7240361 | NCBI WGS metagenome assembly JABUBO01 (sample SAMN07256346, study PRJNA390944) | subsurface metagenome | isolation source: Methane hydrate marine sediment | place: Pacific Ocean: Eastern North Pacific, ODP site
ACCAAAGGAAAAGACAAATGCTCACTATCAGCATAGACCCCATTGCTTTCACCATTGGCTCTCTAACGATACGGTGGTATGGAATTATGGTGGCTGTAGCGGTTATATCAATGTTAGTCATAACTCTCCGGGAAATAAAAAGACTAGGCATCAAGCGTGATATTTACAGCCTTTTCCTTTGGTGTATTATTGGCGGCTTTATCGGAGGTCGGCTCGCATATATAATCTATGATTGGGAGCATTTCGTAGCAAACCCCCAAGACATCATCGGCTTTGCTGGCCTTGCTCAAAACGGAATGATTATCGGCATCATTGTGGCAGCATTGGCCTATATGGGGATAACGAGAATGCGCTTCTCCACCCTACTTAGCATAGGCGACGCCGCTGCTGTGGGAACGCCTTTAGCTATAGCCATAGGCAGGATTGGTTGCACCATAAACGGCTGCTGCTATGGCATTCCTGCTCCTGATTTGCCTTGGGCAGTCGTTTATACTCACCTGAATAGCCTTGCCCCTCTAAACACTCCAATACACCCCACTCAGATTTATCATTTATTATGGGGTCTGATAGTTTTCGCTATAGTGTGGCAACTTCGGGGAAAATTCAAACCCGAAGGCGGCCTCTTGTTTTTCTGTCTTTGTATTTTTGCCATCGGTGATCTTAGCTTAAGGTTTCTCCGTGATGAGGAACCATTGCTCTGGGGTCTTCGTGCCGCCCAACTTGTTGACTTAGCCATATTGGTGATATTTTTGCCCTGGCTTATTATCAGGCTGCGCCGATTCAATAAACAGGCCTTGGTGACCGAGCTTGCTAACGAGGCTGAGCCGGAGCAAAGTCGCGAAGATTAAGACCCAATACCTCCTCGCCATTCCAGCGACTTTTTTCCAGGTTATAGACAATATCTATGTGAGACGGAATTTCTTTCTTTGCTCTCCGCGACTCAAAGTCCACAGCCTGCCAAGTTACATTTCCTTGTCTAAGTTTCAGTCTCAGCCATTCGCCTCGCTTGCCGAAGTTACGACACTCGATTACCTCGACCTGTCGAGAAAAAAAGGTTGGCTGCGGATTGCCTCGACCGAAAGGGCTCAACCTTTGGATAAGGTTAAAGGTGTCTCCAGCAAGAATAGTTAAAGGAAGCTCGGCATCAATCACTATTTCCGGGCGAAGGTCGAGATGACCTAACTGGTCCATAGCTAAGCTTATAAGTCTTTCTTCCAGCTGAGCCAGATTTCGGCGAGGCACAGTGAAGCCAGCAGCTAAGGGATGACCACCAAAGGCAGTAAGCAAGTCGCGGCAATTTTCTAAAGCAGATGCAATGTTAAACTCAGCTATGCTGCGGCAGCTACCCTGACATAGCTCCGAACCCAGGCTGATGATAATAACAGGCTTGTAAAATTCATCTACGAGCTTGCCAGCAACAAGCCCGATAACACCGATGGAATAGCTTTCATCGCTCTCTATAAGCAATGGTAAGTGTAGTTTGGTGGCTAGTTTCTCCCTCGCCCGGCTTAATACTTCAGTGGTTAATTTTTGCCGCTCGACATTCTTCTCCTCCAGTTCAAGAGCCAGGAGGCGAGCCTCCTCTGGGGACTGAGTAGTAAGCAACTGGTAGCTGGTGGAGGCATTGTTCATCCTGCCAGTAGCGTTGAGGCGAGGTCCCAGTACCCAGGAGATATCTCGACTGTCAAGTTCACCCATCTTCAGTCCGGCCAATTTAACCATTTCTTGAATTCCCACGCGGGAGCTATTATTAAGCTCTCTTAGTCCTGCCTTCACCAGGTAACGATTCTCCCCAACCATGGGAGCCAAGTCGGTAACAGTAGCCAAAGCTACTAAATCCAGAAATCTGGCCAGCCATTTCTCTTTATTATCCCTATGGAACAGTGCTTGCAGAAGCTTGAAAGCAACGCCAGCACCAGCCAAATCAGGATAAGGATACACTGACTCCTTCCGCTTCGGGTCAACTACAGCTACGGCTCGAGGCAAACTCTCCAATGGAATGTGATGGTCAGTAATAATCACATCCATTCCCATCTCTTGAGCCTGTTTTACTTCTGTAAGGTCAGTTACGCCACAATCAACAGTAATGACCAAATTCGCCCCCTGAGCATGAAGCTTCTCTAAAGCTGAAACATTTAATCCGTGGCCTTCACTAAAGCGGTCAGGAATATGGAAAATGACTTCAGCACCCAGCCTTGACAGCCCCTCGACAAGAATAACTGTGGCTGACACTCCATCAACATCAAAGTCGCCATAGATGGCTACTTTTTCCCGGGAAAGCACGGCCTTATAGATTCTGCTTACAGCTTTCGATATATCAGGAAGCAGGAAGGGATTGCCTTCCAGCCTGTGGTCAACAGCCAGGAAAGGTTCAATTTCCTCCGGCTTAACACCTCGATTGTAGAGAACTTGAGCAACCAGGGGAGGAAGGTCCGAGGCATTTAAGTATTCGTCTGGCACCGAGGGCAGGACTTTCCATCGAGTTCCTTGGTTCAATTTCGTACCCAGTTTAATGTCTTGGTCAGAATCGCTAACTATATCACAGATAAGGCTTAAACAAAACGTTGTTGCGAGTCCCGATAAAATCGGGACGAAGCAATCACACATCCTTTTTACAGATTGCCACGTCGCCTGCGGCTCCTCGCAATGACAGGATGGAAGCGTCATTCTGAGCACCTTCTTTTTTGTCATTCTGAGCTGAAGACGAAGAATCTCCGCCTCATCCGAATACTCTCCCCTCAAGGTAGAAGACTTTGTAAGAACTTGGGCAAGATACTATAATCCATATCAATGAGGGTGGCTTTCTACACATTAGGCTGTAAGCTCAATCAGGCCGAGACGGAATCTCTGGCTAACCGTTTTAGCCAGGCCGGATTTCAACTTGTTTCCCCCGGTGACGGGGCAGATATTTATATTGCCAATACCTGCACAGTCACCCATATTGCCGACCGCAAGTCGCGTCACTGGCTCAGGCTGGCGAGGCGAAGAAACTCCAAGGCCCTAATTATCGCCACCGGCTGCTATGCCCAAAGAAGCCGTCAAGAGTTAGCCCAGCTTGCTGACCTCATAGTTGATAACAAAGAGAAAGAGCACCTGCTTGAGATTGTGAGGGGCTTGCCACTGCCAACACCCCCCTCCACGCCTGCTACGACCCCTGCCGTCGCTGGGAGGTCCCCTTTACGTCATTGCGAGCCCCGATTACGTCGGGGCGAAGCAATCTATCCTGTCGCTGCCACCGTTAGGACTCGTAGCCTGATAAAGATTCAAGATGGCTGTCATAGCCCCTGCACATATTGCATTGTGCCCAAAGTAAGGCCTCGCGAATATTCTCTGCCCGCTTCCCAGGTAATTGACGAAGTTAAGCAAAAGGTGGCCCTCGGTTACAAAGAAGTTGTTCTCACCGGGACAAAGGTCGGCTCTTATAGATATGCTAATACTGATCTCAATGATTTGGTTCAGCGTATTCTCCACGATACAGGCATCGAGAGATTACGTCTCTCGTCTTTGCAGCCTTCGGAAATATCTCCTGAGTTTCTCGCCCTGTGGCAGGATGAAAGGCTTTGTCGGCACTGCCACTTTGCGCTGCAAAGTGGCAGCCAGACCGTGCTGCAAAGGATGAAAAGGAGTTACTCTCTGGAGCAATATCATAGAACAATAGAATTGATTAAAGAGAGGATACCGGAGGTAGCCATCACCACAGATATCATGGTTGGTTTCCCCGGGGAAAGCGATGCGGAGTTTGAACAGAGCTACTCTTTTTGCCAGCAAGCTGGCTTCGCCAACATCCATGTCTTCCCCTACTCACCCCGCCCCGAGACAGCGGCAGCCGGGATGCCTGAGCAGACAAAAGACAAAGTTAAACGAGAGCACAACCAGCTGATGCTTGAGCTAGCTCAAAGCTCTCGTCGCCGCTTCTGCGAGCAGTTTTTGGGGCAAACCATGCCCGTCCTCTGGGAGAAGGAAACAAGCCCCGGGAGCAGCATATACTCAGGGCTGACCAGCAACTATATCAGGGTACATGCCCATAGCGAAAAGCTCCTGATCAACGAGATAACCCCTGTTAGACTGGTAAAATTTCAGAACCAGGGAATATGGGGAGAACTAACCAGACGGTTAGAAATCATAAACACAAACACTCAAAACGAGTCATGATTTTCTTACGTCGCGTCGCCCAATCAGGTCACAGGTCGAACTGGCTGACTGCTCATCCACTTCCACTTCAAGCGGCACAAATAAACGAGCCAGCATACCCCACCACCCAATGGTTAGCGTAAGTTCAACGATTTGACGCTCGTCAAGATACCGCCTCACTGCCTGGAATGTTTCGTCGGTCACACTGACATTCTTCGCCACCTCATCAACATACAGTAATACTGCCCGCTCTTCTTGGCTGAACGCATCCGACTCATTCCAGGAGCCGATTACATCTAATTGTGCCTGAGTCAAACCAGACTGCAACGCCACGGGTGTGTGTTGCACCCATTCATATTCACAATCACAGAGCTTGGCGATTCGCATAATTGTCAGTTCACGCAGCTTGGGTGAGAGTTCTGTCCTGCTAATAAGTGAATTTCCCAGTTTTATAGCACTCTTGGCTACGCCAGGACTATTAGCCACCACTCTGTAAAAGTTCATTATTCTAGCCCCATTGTCCTCAATTTGCTGGAATAGCTCTTTTATCTCGGGTGCTGCCTGATCTTTCTGTATCAACTTAACTCGAGCCATTACTTTCCCCCATCTCTCACTATCATTCTCTTATCCGGGTGGTGCTTTCTTAATTGCCTTGAAATTATATAAGTGACTCATCTGAATCCCACGCATGATTCAGGATTTTACCACAACAGAGCCATGCTTGCGCTGTCAGCAATCCAGGCACAATACAGCCAACTATTTCCCCGAACAGCTAAACCACCACGGCTAATTTCTGCAACTACAGAATTTGATAATCGTTGTTTCCTTAAATATGAATAGCCCGAACTGTGAATTGAAATTTAAGTTACAATTCAAATTCTCGGCGACCCAATCGGATATTGACTACTAATTGACTACTATAGGAATAGCAACTAACATGTAGCAGGAGAAACCTGAAATAGCTCGGCTTGTAGCTTATCTGGAGCGTAGTCCAACTGATTTTATTGCGCAGAGTGCGTGAATTAACATGAAGATTCAAGTTAAGGTAAAGCCCAATTCTAACACCGAAAAGCTTAGCCAGGAAGGCAATAGCTTCATAGTCAAAGTCAAGGAGCCACCCAAGGAAGGCAAGGCCAACCAGGCAGTCATCAGATTACTGGCAGAGCATTTCGGCGTTTCCCAAAGCCAGGTCAACATTCTCAGCGGCTTCAGAAGCAGGAATAAAGTGGTTGAGGTTGTGGAGAGGTAGTGTTATGACATCGCACACTATAGTTTATCTTGACCAGAATTATCTAAGCAATATGGCAAAGGCTCCTCTTGGTTTTCCAATGAATAATGTCCATAGTGAATTCTGGCAATCATTATTTGATGACCTGAAAGCAGCGGTTTTGGCTGATAAGATAGCGTGTCCTGAGTCACAGTTCCAGCGAAAAGAAGCCCGTCTTGATAGAAGAATCGAAGAGGCTGTAGGAAGGATTATTGATGAACTTTCTTGGGGATTGGAGTTTAATCCATGGGAAGTCATACTGCGATTACAGATTGAGGATGCGGCGTACAGATTCTTGGGAAAGAACCCACCTCCGAGGGAAACTTGGTCAATAGCATTCAAATCTGACCCACAGGCTCCCGTTGAGAGCAGAATGGAAGATATATGTGGAACTAAGGGACGGATAGTCGTTTCCCTTTCGCCGCCAGACGAAGTTATCGAAGAAGACCGTCAATCGAAACTAGAATTTATGGATGAGGCTCAGGAAATACTTAATAGATATAGTAATAACCCTCTTGGTTGGTCAGAGTTATTACTACAAAGCAAGAAGGGTATTGTAGATAGCTTTATGGGAAAACAAGCCCAAGAATCTATTGCTCAACAATTACAAAAGGATTCGCCATTGGACAAGCTAAGGGCGCTGGATAGATATGAGGAATTGGAGGATTTATGGAACTGGCTACATTGCACAGGCATAAACACTAATGACTCTAAAATGGTAATGAAATTCGCTGAATCCAAAGAACTCTTAGATAGTCCATTCATTGAGGTCAACGCTTCTATTTGGGCAGCGGTAGCTGAATGCTGTCTTCAAGGAAGAAAAGGGAGAAAAAGAGGGAAAGGTGATTTTTATGATGCCCCAATATTGGCTACTGCTCTGCCTTACTGTGACGTTATTGCTACAGATGGCTTCATGAAAGAAATCGTGGTTAAAAGGTTTCATTTCGACGAGAAGTACAAATGTAATATATTTTCGGCCAGTAAAACAGACCGACAAGCCTTTCAGAAGCTGATCAAGGAGCTAAAGTAAAAAGCTTATAATTTGTTTGCATAGAAGTCTTAATTGATAACAGTGTCCAGCACTTACGCAAGGTAGCTATCCGGAGCTGGTGGGAGGTGGCATAATGCGTGAACTTCTTCGAGGCGCAGGCTAGCTCGGTGGCTAAACTTAGAGAATCCTGCTTCCAAGTCGTCATAAAAGATGTAGGTAATTTTGTTTTCTAAATATTGGGGATGCCCAATATAAGATGAACTGGTAAGCTCTTGCTGGAGCTTTCTGCGTCTGGCTTTCGGAGCCACAATAGTCAACTGTCGGCTCTTGCCTAACGCTGGCATAGCCGATAACAAAGCCACAAAGCGCTCTAAAGCACTCAAAATGGATGTATGCTCCTCCATTTCAAAGGCCCATACTGGAGTGCCATCTGCTTGCGCCCAGATTATATCAATCTGCTCGATACGCTTTTGCTGAACAGGCTCCGCTTTCACATTAAGATGTGTCAGCGGTTTAAGTGCTGCTAGCATGGGGTCATTTCTCTCTTGCTTGCCAATATAGGGGGCAAATCCAGCCTTCTGGCAAAGTATGGCGAGGCGATAGATATGTTGGTTATGCGTAGTGCTGGCTGGAATTTCGTATTCTTCCATTTTTTCGCTAACGAACATGGGCAAAACGCCTTGCTTTACCAGCACGCTGGGGTCCTTTAGCTCCCAGTTGACGCTATCATAGGAAATTGCTACCTCATTCAGAACATCAGCAATATCCGCTCTCGTGGGTCGATGCCCGTTTATGAGTAGTGGCAGGATAGTAGTTACAATGCTGTCGAAGTTTGCCTTGCCCACCTTCCTTAAATAGCCTATGACATAGTATCTGATGCGCTCTCTGGGTGGAATGAAGTTGCCCACCTGGCGCTCAGCCTTGATTTGCCACAGGTTATTGTCCTCGAGGTCGAAGTCGCTCTCAAGGATTGCCAGGATGTCGCCTATATTTTTGGAGGCAGCGTCAAAGAAAAAGTCGTTATCGAAAAGGTCTGGCACCACCTCTCTAAGTATCTCTTCGGTTGTCGCCCCGCCGTCACGGTAAATTACCCTCTCAGCAACATTTTTAATTATATTTGCCATTGGTAGGGACATAGGCTGAGATATTTTCCTTACGGCAGTCTTCTGAAAGTTCACAATCAGGCTTTCTCCCAAGACTCGTAATGGATTCTTAACCTTGTGGAATGTTTGTTTAGCGAGTGGCTGAGCTACTGTGTTTACGTAGGTAAAGCCGATATAGCGGAGCATATCCCGGATGGAATACCACAAGTTAGTTTCCTTATGATGGAAGACAAGGGATAGCCATGCCTCATCTTTTAGGGCATAAAACATCTGCTCAAATGATTTCTGCAACACTTCCAAATAGTGCTTCTCCTCAAATTGCTGCTCACCACCTTCAATCGCCTCTCCGGCTCGCATTTCAGGGGTAACTTCCAATCCGAGCCAGGCGTGCCACATAGTGCCCAGGTCCAAATAGGTGATGTGAGCACCGTAGGGCGGGTCAGTGTAGATATAATCTACTGTTCCTTTATCCACATACTTGAGCAGGTTTTCCGCCGAGTCGCAGTAGACATTGAAGGTGTCACCCTCACGGACAAAATCTCTAAACAGAGCATCGCCCTTTTTCTTAGCATTGGCTACTAATCTTGCCCTAATGACAAACAAATCCCAAACATTGCGATAGTCGGGATTTGGCGGCACCCAGTAGCGATATTTAGTAAAGATGCTACTATTTCCTCCTCCCGCCTCCTTTGTGTCTATCCAATATGTGATACTTGCTCTTGGCAGAATGCCAGAAAAGGCAAATAGCAATAGCTCTCGTGCCTGCTTATCTTGAACTCTCATGATGGCTGCTCTTAAATGAGCTAAGGCTATCAGGTTAGCTTTGGTAAATAGGTCTTCCACATAGCCTCTATCGGCGTTGGACGGAAGCTTTACCCCCTTAGGATACCATTCCTTCAGTTCATAATCGCCTAACTCTTTCAGTGAGGCGTTGCGGACAAATTCAACGATAGGTTTCATTTCCTGCTCGACTTGGCGATAGGCTTCCCAGAAGGCGTTGAGGTCAACGGGGGCCAGGCAGGTCATCCTGGTGATGAAGACCGCCAGAGGGTCAAGGTCAATACAGAGTGTGCGTCGCCTGTTAGCCAAGGCCTCAATAGCGGTAACACCGCTGCCGCAGAAAGGGTCACCGACTAATCCACCTTCGGGACAAAAGTGGCGTATATATTCGCCCACCACATTAGAAGGCTGCTTGGTGTAGTAGGGATGTATCTTATAGTGCCAGGCCTTTGCTTTCTCGGCGGGAAAGGCACGTCGGATTGGTTCAACTGTCGTTGGCGCTAATGTTACAAAATTAGCCATAATGTTGAAGTTGAATGTATCATACCTTCTCGTTTAGTTCAAGCTAGCTTGTTGCGCAATGCTCATCAAGAGGGGACAGGGCAGACAATCTCTATCCAGTAGGGAATGAGGTACTAGTACAATTTTCCTATTCCTTCTTGACATGTGATAGTATAATATTAGGGTTGTAGGAAATACGAATGAATATCTACAGAAAGAAACTACTGAACGCTGTACTTTTTTTTGCTAGTTATACGAAGCGGGTAAATCTTGGCAAACTTTCAAAGCTTCTCTACTTTCTTGACTTCATCCATTTTAACCAGACGGGCTATCCCTCTATCGGATTAAAGTATTACACATTTGAGAAGGGTCCTGTGCCAAAAGATTTTTGGCTAGAGATAAGAGATGCTGATGTGCCTGAAGACTACAAGGGGAAAATTGGGCTGATACGAAGAACGGACGATTTTGCACCGAATTATAAAGAGGTCGAAATCCGTGCCCTAGAAAAACCCGATTTGTCTGTGTTTACGCAAAGAGAAATAAAAATCCTTGGCGATTTGGCTTTTGTGTATAAGGAAGCTACAGCAAGCGATATGTCCGAAGTCACCCATCTGCCAAAACAGCCTTGGGATATTACAAAAAGGGAGAAGGGCAACAACAAACCCATAGATTATCTACTCAGCATTGGCGAAGAATCGGCAGTGAGCATGGACGATGCTGCAGATACACTCAAAGAACACTTTGAAGTTGCGCACAACTTTGGGATTGAACCTACTAAGTAGTTCCATAGAGATGTCATGCCACAACCTGGACAAATTCTCTGTTATAAAGACTACGAATTTGATGACCACTCTAAGAAAGAAAAGCTTTTTGTTGTTCTAAACGATACGGATAGGAATTCGGTATGTCTTGTTCTCAAAACAACGTCCAAATCAAGACGTTATGAAGGTGTGGAGAAGGGATGTAATCCACAGAAAAAAGTATTCTTTGTACCTACTGGTTGGGAGCAATGCTTCACCTTAGATACATATATTCAACTGCTTGAGATTACTGAAATTGCCACCGAGACGTTATTGGTGGGGGAGATCTCTCGCAAAATATATGTCAGCAGTTCGCTTTCGATAGAATGCTTCAGGCTGCTTAAAAACTGCCTTAAGCAGTTCAAGCAAGACATAGCTGCACAGCATTGGAAACTTATTTTCAAATCGTAATAGGTAAACAGCAGTTCCTCATGTCTCAGGAAAAGCCAGTGCCACAGCTTGGGTCACTATCACTGGTATGAGACTGTGAACTGTCACCTTGCGATGCTGCCTAACCGTAATATTATTAAGGCGTCTGTGATTTTTCATTCTGCCAAAACCCCCTTCCACAGCCATTCTACGATTGAAAATCATTTGCCATTCTGGTGTCTCCTTAGCTACTAACCATCTCTTATGCCTCTTTGGTGCTGGTGCAGGTTGTATGATTTGGAACTGGTGGGAGATAGCATAAAGCATGAAGTTCTTCAAGGCGGAGGCTGGCTCGGCGGCTATACCTAGAAAATCCTGCTTCCAAATCATCATAAAACATGTAGGTAATTTTGTTTTCTAAAAAAACGCTACAGGTCTTCTTCGGTTACAACCCTGATTCCGTTTCTCTTCAATAATGCTGTGGTAACGCCGTCGCCGCCAATCAATTTCTGGGAAAATGTGCCATCGTATATTTGCCCACAGCCACATGAGGGGCTTCTGGATTTCCCTATGAATTCTTCAATGTGAAATAGCCCAACAATTTTCAAAGTTTCTTCCGCCCCAGTAATAAATTTCTGAGTGACATCTTCTCCATCTATATTTAGCACTTTACATTTCCCATCAAGAACATCCTCGCCGGTTCCTCCCTGAATTTCCTGAGGTGCCCTGGGGGTCTTTAATCCTCCTAGCTGTTCAGGACAAACAGGCATCAGCGTCTCGGAGTTTAAAAAATCAATTGCTTTATCGCTCTTGTAATTATCTTGGCTGTCCCAAGCACACTTTATTCCTAACAAGCAGGCGCTTATGAGTTTCATAGAGTCTCTATCCTTTTGTTCTTGTTCCTGAATAAGTAAAAGAGCGTTGCTTCATTCTGGCCCATTTCCCTTCATCAATCCCGATTAAATTGCCACACTGACATCTAATTTCATTTCCCTCTCGAACACTATAGTCTTCTATTACGCGCTCTTTCCAGCAGTGTAATATTCGGCCCTTCCCAACCTTCAAGTATTTAAAGACTTTAGCTCTACATTTAGCGCATTTTATTACTATCATTTCAATTTATGTCTTCATCTCCGATTGGACCACGTTGAAGCCCATGTTTCATTCTGGATTTCTTAAGACCGTTTAGAAAGTATGTAGCTGGCTCTCCAGGTTGGCGTTTCGCAGTGGCTTTGACAAGTCTTTCCAGGACGCTAAGGCGGTAAGAATAAGTAAGCTTCTTCGCCAAGCCAGAGCTGATGCCAAGCTCGATCAAATCAGCTTCAACTCTCTTAGTTCTTGCCCGGTAGCTCGCTTTCTTCTCTACCTTCATCTACTCCCATAAAGTTACCACAATAGAAGTAATTAGTGTAATATTAGCTTTGAAGTGAAGATAGAGATAATCGGGTCGGAATCTTTGGGCGTTCGTGGCCTGTGCTGCGTAGGACTTTGAGGTTAGCCAGAAAGGTTGATGCGCTTATCCTCGATCATCACTTGCTGCGCTCCAGCGAAGAGGAGAAATGGCTGGATTGGGTTTCCTCCATTACCAATCATAAGGTTATCTGTGCTGCCGATTTTATGGGGCATAATCGCAATTTGCTAGAAGCAGACCGAGTTAGCTGTTATAAGAAAATTTCCGTGCCCGAAGGGTGGCATGAAGCTTACTCCAAAGGTGAGGCAGATACCAAGGCTTACCAGGCTAAATTTTGGAAAGCTTGCGCTTCTGAAGCACAAAGTCAAGGTCGCAGCCACTCGTTGTTACTTACTCTCAATTAGCCCAGCTGGGGGCTGTCAAATTCGGACTTGAAGCACTGATCTACCATGGCGATACCATGAGGAGTCACTTAGGAAGTAACTTGCTCTTAAAATACTGTATGGCGCGGAGAGCCTGAACTGCTATGGCGGCTGTGACAAACCTGGGTATCAATAACCACAAAGGGTTTACTCCTAACACCAAGAATAAGGCAACTTCTTCCATTATACTATGGTTGATGCCAATAGAAATTTGAAGATGTTCCAGTTCTTCCTTTGTTAAAGCTCCCTTCTTAGCTTCTTCCATAATAACGGCGCTCCCATATAGCAGGCCAAAACCAGCGGCCGTTACCCACATCGTTGCTGCTCGATCCGGAAGTCCAAGGATTTTCATCAACGGCCTGAAAAACTTGACCAGATACTTGATCCATCCTAAAGATTCTGAAGCATGGAGCGCCATCATAACCAGCATGATAATTACCAAAACCCTGCCACATAAGCGCAATGTGTCAATAGCCCAACCCTTCAGAACCTCAATAAACGGAGTCTGAGTTGCAAGACTAGCTGGCAAACTAATGCTCTGGCTAGTATCAGCAAAAAATTGAGAGACAACGAACACAGATAAAACGGCTGCACCGATACGAACCAAGGCTGCTTTGATAACGTTTAAACCAGATTTATGTTGGACTATGCCTTCGACAATAAGCATGTGGGCAATCGTTATGAACAAGGCGATCAAGATAATTTGTTCAATGGTAAAGGGAAGTACCACCATGATGGCGATCGCCGCGTAGAAGTTTACTGTCATGGCGACGATGATTGGCAATGCTGCTGCGGCAGGCAGATTGATCACGCTCATAAAGGGGTGTAGCAAGAAATCCAGATGACTTAGCCAACCGCTCCACTGAATAAGAGCTACAACAAAGGAGACAGGAACAATGATTTTGCATATCCAGACAAAACTACTCCACCCCTTTTTAATTCCTATGCGGACGCCTGTTTGTAGTTGAGTCCGGAATTCAGACATTTTGTCGAAAAGAGTCACTCAGCAGCTTTTGGAGCTCTGTATTGCTGAACCGTGAACCCAAGATTGCGGAACTGCTGTTCCATTGCCTCTAAGGCTGCCCGGGCGGGGCTGCCCCTGGTCTCAGGGCGGGTGGCGTTAAGGCCAGCGGCAGCGCTGGCCATGATAAGCGATAGCTCAAGGCTACTCCCCATAACATGGTAGGCAGCGAAGACCCCGGCGAAGACATCTCCACAACCTACCGTGCTGATTACATTTAGACCGAGTTTCTTGAGAGGCAAGGCTGAAACTTCGGTCACCTTACCGCTAGCAGCATCAAGAACGGCTGCCCCCTGAGCGCCAAGTTTTAGCACCGCGTGATTACCGAATCCTGGCTTCTTTAGCTTCTGTAAGCCCGTATTTACCTCCTCTATTCCCAGTAGAGCACTCGCCTCCGTCTCGTTTAAGAATAGGACTGAGGCTTCTTTAGCAAGAGATTGCAGCACCTCCCGCTCTTGGCCTATCAGAATGCCCGGGTCCCACAACAGGGGAACAGCGCGCCGCTTGGCCAGGTTGATCAGCTCCTCTGCTACTTCTAAAGGCGGGTCGGTGAGAACGATGCCTTGGCATTCCTGTAGTTGCTGCTTCACCTGCGCTTCATTCAAGTGTTTCAGGCCCAGCCTAGCATTCGCCCCCAGATGGCTGGCAATAATATTCTGACCCGTTTGGTCAACCAGGATATAAGCCTGTCCCGATTCCTCTCCCACAATCTGTTTGA
>JABUBO010000421.1_pt1 | contig 13501 bp, 13 predicted proteins | sample 7240361 | NCBI WGS metagenome assembly JABUBO01 (sample SAMN07256346, study PRJNA390944) | subsurface metagenome | isolation source: Methane hydrate marine sediment | place: Pacific Ocean: Eastern North Pacific, ODP site
GCAGGCGGGCAATGCCCTCATCTGATATTTGGCAGCGGTGGATGCCTTCAAAGGTAAACGGTCTGGTGACTACGGCAATAGTGAGGGCTCCATTTTGCTTAGCTGTTTCAGCAATGATAGGGGCAGCCCCGGTGCCGGTGCCACCACCCATGCCGCAGGTAATAAACACCATGTCAGCCCCGGAGACGAGCTCCTTAAGTTCATCGCGGCTCTCTTCGGCTGCTTTCTGACCCATGGTATGGTCGCCCCCCACGCCTAATCCTTTGGTAAGCTTCTCCCCGAGCTGAATACGGGTAGGGGCTTCAGTAATAGCCAGGGCCTGGGCATCGGTATTCACGGCAATGAATTCCACGCCTTGAATTTCTTCCCTGACCATACGGGTTATAGCATTGCAGCCACCACCACCTAGGCCAATAACCTTAATCTTGGCTGGGTTAGGGACGAAACTTGTTTTTGCCATTTCCTCCTCCTTTCTTTACTACCTATTAGCGATTTTTTTAAATAACCCGTTAGCGGAACAGATTCTTAATCCGGGAAACTAAACGTCGTAAACTGGCGCTGAACCGGCGGGTTTGCCAGGTCTGCTTGCCTTCGTGCTTTGCTCCCCAGAGCAGAAGGCCAACGCTGGTGGCATAGGCTGGGTCACGAAGGGCATCGGTGATACCATGCATTCTGGTAGGAATGCCTACCCTTACCGGGAGCCGTAGTATATCGCGTCCTAGTGTTTCTATGCCAGAAAGGTTGGAGCTACCGCCAGTAAGTACCAGACCAGCCGGGACCAATTCTTCATATTCAGAGCGCGGCAGCTCTAGCAGGATAAGCCTTATGATTTCCTCAACTCGGGCTCTGATGATATCGCACAAATCTTGATAGGACACACCATGCCCATTTTCTGATATCGTGCTGGTAGTCTCTACTTTACTTTCGTAAACAGGCATGACACTGCCATACCTTTTCTTCATCTCCTCGGCAATATCAAATGGCAGCCCCAAACCGATAGCAACATCTCTGGTGATTTGATAACCGGCTACAGGTAGAATAGAGGTGTGCCAGATGCTCCCCTCTCTGAAAACGGCAATATCTGTGGTCCCACCGCCTATGTCAGCTAATATAACACCTACTTGCTTCTCATCTTCAGTCAATACTGCCTCACTGCTGGCCAGAGGTTCAAGGATGAGGTCATCAACGTCTATGCCAATGCTGCGAATGCACTTTACTAGATTCTGGACAGAAGTTATGGCAGCGGTAATGATATGTGTCTCGACATCTAGTCTGAAGCCGTGCATTCCTACTGGGTTCTTGACCCCTACCTGACCGTCAATAGCATAACTCCGGGGAATAACATGGAGCAGCTTCCTGTCTTTAGGAATTTTAACACTTTGGGCAGAGGCAAGTACTCGCCTCAGGTCATCTGGACGCACCAGCCGGTCATTGCGGGTAACAGCTACTACTCCCCGATTATTCAGCGAGCTGACATGCCTGCCGGTCACACCGATATAAGCCGATTCTACTTTATAATTGCTGGTCTGTTCGGCTTTTTTTACCGACTCACGAATGGATTCTTTGGCGTCGTTGATGTTGACCACTAGGCCTTTATGCAACCCCTGGCTTGGGGTAACGCCTACCCCTATAACTCGGATGCCATCTCCATCGTCTATATCAGCTATAGTGGTGCATACCTTAGTGGTACCAACATCGATAGAGGTTAAAGTACTTCGCTTTTTCATCTACTCCCTCCTTATTAGCGAGATTTTGACTCTTTTGATTATGTTGATTTTCACATTTTCAACCCCCTGTTTAGCACTCTCCAAATTTTTATCTAACCTAGAGCATTAAAAAGGTGGCCCGGAGCTTTTTCAGCAAAGCCGGCCTCCTCCATCCCTCAGCATTAAGCTGGGCTGAGAGACTGTGCTCTTCACCGGTCCTGTAGTATTCATCCTGAGTAATAATGTGCTCAGCCACTCTCAATTTAGCACTGCGGCTACGCGGATTAAGTTGAACCTCTGTCGGAGAGGGAGTAATAACCCTCTTATTGATTAACCTCAGGCAGGCCCTATGCCCGCAAACACAGGTTGGTATACCTGGTGGGCAAATACAGTCCTTTGATTCTTGTTGCATGAGTTGTTTCACTATGCGGTCTTCGAGAGAGTGATAGCTGATGACAACCAGCCTACCTTCAAAGCCAAGGAGATTAATCGCCTGTTTTAACGCCGCTTCCAGGTGCTCAAGTTCGTGGTTAACCGCTATTCGTAGTGCCTGAAAGGTTTTGGTGGCGGGATGAAGCCTGCCTCTCCTCCCTCCGACAACCTGCTCTATCGTCCGAACTAGTTGAAGGGTAGTGTTTATGGGACGTTCTTGCACAACGCGGTGCGCTATTTGATGGCTGTAGCCTTCTTCACCATATGTTTTTATAAGGTGAGCTAGCTCTGCCTCAGAGGATGTGTTAATGATATCGGCAGCAGTAACCTCCTGGCTGGGACTCAAACGCATGTCTAACGGTGCATCATGCTGAAAGCTAAAGCCACGACCATGGTTATTGAGCTGAAGGGAAGAGAGTCCCAGGTCAAATAAAATACCATGCACCGGGAGGAAGTCATATTTAATACAGATAGCCTCTAGGTTAATGAAGTTTTCGTTAACTAGAAGGATTGAGCTACTATAGGCTTCAAGCCTTGCCTTGGCTATTTCTATAACTTCTGGGTCAGCGTCAATCCCCAGCAGTTGCCCGCCAGGTGAGCTTCGGTCTAAAATGGCAGCGGCGTGCCCCCCAGCCCCAAGGGTGCAATCAATATAGCGACCCCCAGGCTGAACAGCCAGTGCCTCAATGGTCTCTTGGAGTAGAACCGGGATATGGGTGGGAGCTGACATCATTAGACTCCTCAATGCCTCTCCAGGCTTTCTATAATTTGCCAGGTTTGCTCTTGGCTAATTGCCTTCTCTGCTTCCCATCGCTCTTTGTTCCACAATTCAAGGTAATTATTGGCTCCAGCTATAACTACTTCGTCCTCAATATCGGCATATTGCCTTAGCGGGATAGGTAGGGCTATCCTGCCTTGTCCGTCAATATTGAGGCTAAAAGCGGTAGCAAAAATAGCCCGATTTAACCTTCTCAATTTACTGCGTGTAACTGAACCAGTAGTAAGAGTAGCCGCCAGCTTTTTCCACTCAGATAGTGGGTAGGCGGTGATGCACTGCTCTACCCCCGGTGTTAAGACTACTCCCTCCTTCAATTCTCTTCTGAATCGAGGTGGAATAGGCACTCTACCCTTCTCATCAATCTTGTACTCAAATTCACCAAAAAACATCTTAAAACCTTCCGCTCCGGCTTCTCCTACCTTTGTTGTCTAACTGCCTGCTCTGACCTGAACCCATTGAAGCGCATTCTAACTAAAAAATTGCAGACAGCCAGCTTTTTCCACTCAGATAGTGGGTAGGCGGTGACGCACTTCTCTACCCCTGGTGTTAAGACTACTCCCTCCTTCAATTCTCTTCTGAATCGAGGTGGAATAGGCACTCTACCCTTCTCATCAATCTTGTACTCAAATTCACCAAAAAACATTTTTTATCCTAATTATCCCCTAATTTACCACTTTTCCCCACTTTCTACCATTGTAAAACACATCTACCCCACTTTGTCAAGTCTTTTTGAATAAATTTTTTCAAATTCCCTGATTTTGCTACATTTTTTATATGTGGTAGAATAGGGGCTGGTTTAAGAAAGGCGGGTGTTATGTTTAATCTGGGCATACTTACCATTAGTGATAAGGGTTGGCGGGGACAGCGTTATGATGAAAGTGGTAAGGCAATCAGGAATAGTCCTTTCGTACTAGATAATAGCGTCCTTAAATATGAGGTCATCCCTGATGAGATGGATATTATCGCTAATAAGCTTGCTGAGTGGGCAGATGAGGGTAAAGTAGATATTATTCTAACTACGGGTGGCACTGGACTAGGTCCGCGTGATGTTACCCCTGAAGCGACCCTTTCTATAGTAGATAAAGTAGCGCCTGGTTTCACTGAGGCGATGAGAACCAAAGCCTTTAAGGCGACACCATTTGCCATATTGAGTCGAGCTGTGGCTGGCGTTAGGGGAAGGTGCCTTATTATCAACCTACCGGGCAGCCCTAAGGCGGTTCGGGAGTGTCTTGAGATAATATCGCCTACCCTTCCCCATGCTGTAGAGATTCTTAGAGGAGAGGTAACTGAGCACGCCACTAGGGGGGATTAGACCGGTGCAAATTGACATTTTAACCCTATTTCCCCAGATGTTCCAGGGACCGTTTAGCACAGGAATTTTCCAGCGGGCTATTGACCACGAGCTGGTCAGGGTGAGCATTCATAATATTAGAGACTATACTCATGATAAACATCACACTGTTGACGACTATGCTTATGGTGGCGGAGCTGGCATGATACTCAAGCCCGAGCCTATTTTTGAGGCAGTAGAGTCAATAAAATCAGACGCATCCCTTGAAGAAAGGGGTGGTGAACTGCCAGTTATTTTACTTACCCCACAGGGTCGCCTTTTTTCACAAGAGATTGCTCTAGAGCTATCAAGGTATAGCCATCTAATTCTTATCTGTGGTCGCTATGAAGGGGTGGATGAGCGAGTACGTGAACATCTGGTTGCTGATGAGATTAGTATTGGTGATTATGTGCTTAGTGGTGGTGAGCTAGCGGCTATGGTAGTGGTAGATGCTGTGGTTAGGCTATTGCCCGGGGTTCTTGGTTCAGAGGCTTCATCACTGGATGATTCTTATAGTACCGGGCTGCTGGAATACCCTCAATACACTCGTCCTGCTGTCTATAGAGGATGGTCAGTGCCTGAGGTTTTACTTTCAGGAAACCATGCCCAAATTGCTAAGTGGCGCCGTGAGCAAGCTATTATTCGCACTCTGGAGCGTCGCCCGGAGCTATTAGACAAAGCTAATCTCAATTCGGAGGAAAGGCGGTTAGTAAACCGTTTATCAACCTCACCCCCTTTGCCTCACTCATTAGGGGAGAAACGGATAGGGCCGGATTAAAACCCCTTTGCCGGTAAGGTTGTTTAATCCCTCTTGATAAATTAGCCAGCTTAGGGTATAGTTTGGCTAATACAGGGAGTATCATAGAATGAGTGTGGCATCACTAATTGAAGTCAAGCCAAATCCTAATATTCCAGCCTTTGCCCCTGGCGACACGGTAAAGGTCAGTGCTAAGATCGTGGAAGGGGAAAAGGAGCGAACCCAGTTATTTCAAGGGGTAGTAGTTAAGGTTCGGCGTGGTGGGGCTGCTGCTAGCTTTACCGTGCGGCGTGTTGCCTATGGCATAGGCGTAGAGCGCACCTTCCCGTTCCAGTCACCGCTGGTGGAGAAGGTAGAAGTAGTGCGGCAGGGAAAAGTGCGCCGGGCTAAGCTTTATTACCTGCGTGGGCTTAGTGCCAAGGCATCTCGTATCAAGGAAAAACGGGCAGCAAAGGAAAAGAAATAGAGATAGAGTTAAATTAGGCTACTTCGCTGGAGTATAGGATGGGGTATGCTGAGGTTAGTGTTAACTCGCCAATAGCTCAGCGCCGAACATTTTGCTATGCTATCCCCTCGGGTCTAAGTATTGATGTGGGGCAGGCAGTATGGGTTCCTTTCGGTGATAAGCTCCTTCAGGGCATCGTTTTAGAGCTAAGCCGTTATCCCTCTGTTGAGGAAACTAGAGAAATAGCTGGTGTTATTGAACCTCGCCCCCTACTCTCTCCACTCCAGGTATTGTTGGCTCGCTGGCTCAGCGAGCACTATCTTTCGCCCCTCTTTGATGCGGTGGCTTTGATGCTGCCACCAGGATTTGAGAGAAAGATAGTTACCTTTATTTCTAACCCCCCAACCCCTCGCCAATACGATATATCTTCTTTTCCTCAAGGGCAGAGGTATGTTCTTGAATTAACTAGGAAAAGAGGCAAAGTTGGTTTGAGGGAGCTGGAGAAGGCATTGGGGGCTAGACAGGCCAGGCTGGTCGTATCTCAACTGATTGGTCAGGGTTTGGTAGTCAGAAGCTATGAGCTGGGGAGGGTCAGGGTAAAACCAAAGAAGATGGCTTACCTGTGCCTGGCAGTGAAGGCTAGTGAGGCTCGGCAAGAGGCGGCCAGGCTGCGCGAGCAGGGGAAGGCTATTAAGCAGGCTAACCTCCTCGAGTTTTTATCTCAAGCACCTCAGCCAGTGCCTCTTTCTGAAGCTAGAAGAGGGGCTAACTGCTCGACATCAACAGTTAAAGCGGTGATAAGTAGGGGTTTAGTTGAACTTCAGCAGATTGAAGTAAAACGCGAACCAATCTCCTATCAGGGGATTACTCCCTCAGAGCCATTGACCCTTACCGACGCCCAAAAATCAGCCTTTCAGTCTATTCAGTCCAGCCTCTTTCAGGCAGTGAAGGGGCAGGCTTCTCCAGCTATTTTTCTGCTTCACGGGGTTACTGGAAGCGGCAAGACAGAAATTTACTTGCAGGCTCTGGCTGAGGTGGTAAAGCTGGGTAAGCGAGGCATTGTTTTGGTTCCAGAGATTGCCCTCACTCCCCAGACTATAGAGCGGTTCGCCTCACGCTTCCCCCATAAGGTAGCTGTCCTCCATAGTAAGCTCTCCTTAGGGGAGCAATTCGATGAGTGGCAGCGAATAAGAAACGGGGAATTTGATGTAGTTATTGGTTCCAGGAGTGCTATTTTTGCTCCTCAACCTGACCTGGGTCTTATAGTTATTGATGAGGAGCATGAATGGACCTATAAGCAGCATGATAAATCTCCCCGCTACCACACTCGTGATGTAGCTATAAAGTTGGCTGACTTAACCGGGGTGGTAGTTATTCTAGGTAGTGCTACTCCTGATGTGGGGACTTTTTACCATGCTCAAAGAGGGGACTATCGCCTACTTCAGCTTGCTGAGCGAGTTACTCCCAGTGAGGGTTCGTCTCTGCCTCAGGTTAAGGTAGTAGATTTAAGGGATGAGCTTAAGGCAGGGAATAGAAGCCTTTTTAGTCGCTCTCTGTCACAAGCCACAGCTAAAGCGGTGGCAAGCGGGGAGCAGGTGATTCTATTTCTTAATCGACGGGGAGCGGCTACCTTTATTCAATGCCGAAGTTGTGGCTTTGTGCTCCGCTGCAGGCGTTGTGAGGTGGCTCTCACTTACCATTTTGTCGAGGATGTTTTAGTCTGCCATCGGTGCAACTATAGAATGCCAGTCCCGCAGAGTTGCCCCCGGTGCTTGAGTCGCCGCATAAAGTTTTTAGGCATTGGTACCCAAAAGTTAGAGCGGGAAGCCGGTTATACTTTCCCTCGAGCCAAGCTGCTGCGCTGGGATAGTGATATTACTAAAGGGAAGTATTCTCATGGGGAGATATTAAGCAAGTTTCGTGCCCACGAGGCTGATATTCTTATCGGCACACAGATGATTGCCAAGGGATTGGATTTACCTCTGATTACTCTGGTGGGGGTAGTTAGTGCTGATACCAGTCTAAACCTGCCCGACTTCCGGGCTGGAGAGAGGACCTTTCAGCTCTTGAGTCAGGTAGCGGGGAGAGCCGGGCGTGGCATTTTAGGGGGACAGGTTATCATCCAGACCTACTCCCCGGAGCACTATGCCATTCAGGCGGCAGCTAAACATGACTATGCCTCTTTCTATGATAAGGAAATTGCCTATAGACGTCAGCTTCATAATCCCCCCTTCACCCGTCTGGTCTGTCTCACTTACAGCCATACTAACGATGCTCTTTGCCAGAGAGAGGCAGAAAGAATGAAGCGTCTCCTTATTGAAGAAAGAGACTCCAAGGGGATAGCTGACCTAAGTCTAATTGGACCAGCCCCGGCATTTATTCATAGGCTACGAGGTAGGTTTCGCTGGCAGCTCATACTTCGTGGCGCTGAGCCCTCTGCTTTTCTATCACAGATACCTATTCCTCATGGCTGGACAGTAGATGTTGACCCGGTGAGTCTACTTTAAGAGGCTAATTGAGTGAATTTTATTCGCCTCCTCGACGCTATTCCTTATTTCTTGAACCGCCTCTCTAAGGCTTATAATGGCACTGGTGTGGCTCTTGAGGTGGTGGCCATACTCATTCCATAGCTGAGGTAAGCTTTTCTAGCGCTTTCTCCGTCTCTATTTTCTTTTTGGCTGCTTGTTCCTCTATTGAACCTTGACGATAATAGTCGGTGACAGTTAGTGGCTCTGGGGCAAGATAAAAAAGGTCTTCAAATTTGTGTTTGGGAAAGGCTTTTATCGCCCCGATAATGAATTTTTGATTGATGCTGCGCTTACCCTCTCTCACCCGATAAATCTGGCTTACCGATATCCCCATAGCCCGGGCTAATTCAGATAGGTTCTTATAGTTCTTGTCGCGGAGTTCGAAAATCCTTGTCTTGATTATCATGACTATCACCCCAAATTATGACAGATGGCTATATTATAGTCATTAATATGCCAATTGTCAAGTCCTTTCATCTCTTATCAAGTGTTACCTATCCATCTGAACGAGAGCAGCTATCTATTTTGGCTGTTATGTTACAAAACTCTCAGCTAATTTTGGACTCTTGGATTGAAAATTGACTGGGCTACGCTGCTTGATACAGGCTTGAACCGTGTTAGAAAACATGAGTTTGGGAGTTTCATACCCGGTTCTCGAAATAATGAAACACTATGGATGAGCTGGATGCGCGCCTAGAGGGATTCGAACCCACGACCCTCGGTTCCGAAGACCGATGCTCTGTCCGCTGAGCTATAGGCGCATGTATCTAATTTACGCACGAAAACGTCATCATGTCAACCAGTATAAGATAAAATTGCTAACCATTTGCTAACATTTCCTCAACCGACTGCTCTGCATCTTTCCGCAGACCCTCCTCGAAGCGAAGTGCCGCTGCTTCTTGGAGCCCAGGCATTATATGCGAATAGATATCGAGAGTAATGCCGATGCTACTATACCCAAGACGCTCACTCACTATCTTGGGGTGAATGTGAAATCCAAATCAGGCAGTATCATCCTGCTTCTTTGTTCCACTGAAAGGAATTCGATGGTGTCCTTGGCTCCTATCGCCTCTAGCGCTGCTGGCAGTGTCTCCCCTGGACTGCACTGGGAGATGAGGAAATGGACGACGTCAAAAGTGAAGCCTTTGCGCTGAAAACCACATACGCAGCCGCCGGGCCTGATATGCTGCTCGCAGATAAGGACGCTCTTGCCTTGCCTGGCCAGCAGTGCCCCGCAGGTTAGGCCACCCATCCCGGCCCCAACAACTATGACATCATATCTGTCTTTGAGTTCTGCCATGTCACTGCTTTATCAGAGCCATTAAGAATCTTGAGTCCTTGTCAGGCATCAGGTATTATACAAGGGAAGAAGAAAGCGAGGCAAGAAACCCAATTGAACGAAACAAGCTTTTGTCACCTGAGTAGGCTATTGACATTCCAGAGGTAACAGGTATATTCTATATAGAAATAAAAAAGGAGGGTAAGACGAGTGCAAGCATACTGTATGAAGTGTCGCGCCAAGAGGGAAATGAAGGATGCCAGGGCCATAACTATGAAGAATGGTAAGCCGGCAACTCAGGGTGTATGCCCTACGTGTGGTACTAAGATGTTCAGAATTGGGAAGAGTTAAACCTGATATTGACATTATAGTACTGAATGTTTTATGCTTAATACACAAAAAGGGGGTAAAGCGTTAATGTGAGTAAACCAATCTCAAGCTACAAAAACAGAAAGGAGGATAAAATATGAAACCAAAAGGAATAACTAAGGTCTGCTGGTTACTCGTGACGGCATTAATTGTTGCCGCTATGATGTTGCCGGCATGCGCAGAAGGTGAGGAAGAAGGGCCAGCGCTACCATTTGACGAATCACATATTCCTCTAGCGGATATATTGGATTCTGTGGAGGTTGATGGTCAATGGGTGCAGTTCAATCTGGTCGCTCCCTACGAGCCGTTCCTCCAGATTCTGGCTGGTCCCTGGGGTTCCATTGTCGACAAGGAATGGTGCATAGCCAACGGCGACTGGGACGGCACGCAGGCATCTTATGAAGCGCTCAACGACCCTCCGTCCGGCGGCTCACCTTTGCAGTCAATAATGAACGGCACCGGTCCCTTTGAGCTGGAGAGATGGGAGTCTGGTATAGAGACCTCCCTGGTGAGGAACGATGACTACTGGAGAGACCCAGCTAGCTTTGAGAGAGTAGTCATCAAGGTTGTTGAAGAGTGGACGACCAGAAAGCTAATGCTGCAGGCCGGTGATGCTGACCTTGTTGATGTTCCCCGAGCCTACATTGAGGAGCTTGAGGGCATAGCGGGGCTAACGGTCTATAAAGACCTGTCCACACTAAACGTAGATGCCTTCTTCTTCCAGTTTGCCATTAGCGAAGAGAGTACCTTCGTCGGCAGTGGTAAGTTGGACGGTGATGGTATCCCGCTGGATTTCTTCACTGACATCAATGTCAGGAAGGGATTCGCCTATGCCTTTGACTGGGAGACATACCTCAAGGATGCCTTGATGGGTGAGGCGCAACAGATTGGTTCCCCAATAGTTGAGGGACTTTCTTACTATGACGATGACGCGCCGAGGTATGCCCTGGACCTGGACAAGGCTAAAGAGTATTTTGAGGCTGCCTGGGACGGAGAAGTCATGGAGAAAGGATTTACCTTTACTGTAGCCTACAACGCCGGCAACCTGGCCCGGAGAACCGCCTGCGAAATCCTGCAGGAAAATCTGTTCAGCATCAATGAGAAGTTCACCGTTCTCATCCAGGTTATGCAGTGGCCAACGCTTTTGAACGGCATGTACTCCCAGCTGCTGCCCATGTTCCAGATTGGCTGGATGGCAGATTATCCCGATGCCCATAACTTTGCCTACCCATTCATGCACAGCAGTGGAACCTTCTCTGGATGGCAGAGCTACAGTAACCCTGATGTAGATGCCCTCCTTGCCGATGGCATCGCGGCAACCGCCCCGGCAGAGAGAGAACGCATCTACAGAGAGCTGGACCAGAAGTACTACGACGAAGTGCCCAGCTTCATCATGGCTCAGCCGCTGGGAAGACGCTACTTCCGCGATTGGGTCAAGGGCTTCTATTACAACCCGGTGCTCCCGGCTTCATTTGGCAACCTGTATGTGCTTAGTAAAACTCAAAGTCCTCACCCTGATACATTTGTCTGTTGCACCATCGCGAGTCCTGCCTCCATGGACCCAGCCTATTCCTATGATACGGCCAGTGGTGCGATAATACAATCCGTCTATGAGACCCTGCTCTTCTTTGATGGTGAGAGCACCACTGAGTTCGAGCCTATTCTGGCTACTGAGTGGAATGTGTCGGCGGATGGCTTGACGTACCGCTTCAAGATTCGAGGGGGAGTAAAATTCCACAACGGCAATACCCTAACCCCAGAAGACGTGGAATATTCCTTTGAGAGGGGTATGGTACAAGACTACGGTGCTGGACCGCAGTGGATGCTCTTTGAGCCTCTTCTCGGTATCCAAACATCTCGTAGGTGATAATTAAGTCTAAGGGGACGGAGTAACATAACATATGAAGCAAGGAAAGCCCTCCTTGCCTCGGATGGGGGCTTTCCTTTGCTTTTGTAGGGGGAATTGAGTTTGGAACTTCGGGCTTACATTGTTCGCCGACTTCTGCTCATCATTCCGGTATTGTTCGGTGTAACTCTATTGATATTTGCCCTGCTTCAGTTGTTCTCACCTGTAGAAAGGGTTGCCCTCTATGTCACCAGCCCCAAGCAGTTTGCCAACGTGGCGGACATGATAGCAAAGTATGGCCTTGACCAGCCGGTATGGGTGCAGTATGGCCACTGGATGAACCAGATATTCCACGGCAATCTGGGCTGGTCTAAGGTTGTCTCCCAGCCGGTTACCAGTGCTATGCTGAATTTTCTACCGGCTACACTGGAACTGGCTATATTCGCTACACCCCTCATCATCTTCGGTGGCATCTTCCTGGGAAGCAAGGCGGCCGCCCACAAGGACAAGGCTATTGACCACGCCACCCGATTAGGCGCTATCGTGGGCTGGTCTCTGCCTACCTTCTGGCTGGGTCTTATGCTGCTGATGGTCTTCTATGGCCTCTTCACCGGGTTACTCCCGCCGGAGAGGCTGAGCACCGAGATGAACATCCTGGTGCATTCCGAATCCTTCACTCAGTACACCAAGCTTCATTTCTTGGATGCCATCCTGAACGGCAATGGACGGGTTTTGCTGGATAGCTTGAGACACCTGGTCCTGCCGGTGATAACCCTTACCATTGTAAGTATGGCTTTTATCATGCGCCTGATGCGCTCCAGCATGCTCGAGGCGTTAGGCAAGGGCTATATCCTCACCGCTCGTGCCAAGGGGCTGGACGAGAATACGGTTGTCAGTAAACACGCCAGAAGAAATGCTCTGATACCGGTGCTTACGGTTTCGGGCTATATTTTCGCTGGCCTGGTAAATGGTGTGGTCATTACCGAGGTCATTTTTAACTACAAAGGGCTTGGCTGGTGGGCCTGGCAATCGGCTGTTAACCTGGACATATCTGGTGTCCTGGCCTTTGCCCTGTTCAATGGTGTTCTCTTTGTATTTACCAATCTCGTAGTTGACCTGCTTTATGCTCGGATAGACCCACGGGTGAGATTAGGGGGCAAGGTGACATGACGAGTCTGAGATTTATGCTGTACCAGTTACGCAAGAATCCGCTGTCAATTATTGGTATCGTTATTATTCTCACCTTTATTATTATCGCTATCTTCGCTCCCATCATAGCACCGTCTCCAGAGGGTCATATTGACCCCTATATGATACCGCGAGACGGTTACTCCCCAATACCCAAACCTCCCAGTGAGGAGCATATATTTGGTACTACTGAGGGCCAATACGACATCTTCTATGGAGTCATCTGGGGTACCCGTTCAGCCTTTCGGGTAGGCTTAATCGTAATCGGAGTGGTGCTGGTCGTAGGTATCGTGCTGGGTAGTATTGCCGGCTACTTCGGCGGAATAATTGACGAAATTATCATGCGGATAACCGACATATTTATGGCTTTCCCTTTCTTGATACTGGCTATGGCTATCACTGTCGCCCTTGGGCCCAGCTTGGATAGCGTGATTAAGGCTCTTATCATTGTCTCCTGGCCTTCGTATGCGCGGCTCATCAGGGGAGACATCCTGGCGGTCAGGGAGGAAAACTATGTGGAGGCAGCTAGGGGAATAGGTGGCTCACACTTTAGAATAATCACCAGGCACATACTGCCCAATTCTATCTACCCCACACTGGTTATGGCTTCTCTGGATATCGGTGCTGTTGTGCTGTCGGCAGCTGCCTTGAGCTTCTTGGGTCTGGGAGCACCAGTAGGCTACGTTGACTGGGGGCAAATGATAAGTTTTTCCAGAAACTGGATTGTGGGACGACCTGGTAATCCCCTGGCCTACTGGTATACAGTTACTATACCTGGTCTATTTATCCTTCTCTTTGTTCTGGGTTGGAATCTCCTGGGTGATGCCTTCCGAGATATCCTTG
>JABUBO010000422.1_pt1 | contig 13484 bp, 11 predicted proteins | sample 7240361 | NCBI WGS metagenome assembly JABUBO01 (sample SAMN07256346, study PRJNA390944) | subsurface metagenome | isolation source: Methane hydrate marine sediment | place: Pacific Ocean: Eastern North Pacific, ODP site
GTGCTGTTCATCAATCTTGCTGATGACCCGGCGATTGAGAGGTTGGCTACTCCCCGGGTAGCTCTGACTGCTGCCGAATATTTGGCTTTTCGCAAGGATATGCATGTGGTGGTAATCCTGAGCGATATGACCAACTATTGCGATGCTCTTCGAGAAGTATCAGCTGCCAGAAAAGAGGTTCCTGGACGGAGAGGATATCCTGGTTATATGTATACTGATCTGGCAACAATTTATGAGAGAGCAGGAAGAATAAAAGACAAAAAAGGCTCAATTACCTTGATACCCATCTTAACTATGCCCGAAGATGATAAGACCCATCCCATTCCCGATTTGACAGGCTATATCACCGAGGGGCAGATAATCTTATCGAGGGAGCTCCACAAAAAGGGCATTTCACCGCCAATAGATGTTCTTCCCTCCCTTTCCAGGCTAAAAGAGAAGGGAATTGGAGAAGGGAAAACAAGGGAAGACCATGGAAATGTAACTTCTCAGCTCTTTGCTGCCTATGCCCGGGGCAAGGAGGCAAAGGAACTGGCAATAATCCTGGGAGAGGCTGCTCTCTCAGAAACAGATAAGAAATTCTCTCAATTTGCTGATGAATATGAGAAAAAGTTTGTTACTCAGGGAGAATATGAGGAGAGGAGTTTGGAGAAGACCCTGGATATTGGCTGGGAGCTTCTCAAAATGTTACCCAGGGAAGAACTGAAGAGGGTGAAGGAAGAAGAGATACAGAAGTATATGGAAAGAGTTGAAAGGAAGTAACTATGAGGCTTGCTGTTAATCCCACAAGGATGGAGCTTTTGAAATTGAAGAAAAGGTTAATCCTTGCCCGTCGAGGACACAGATTGCTTAGGGATAAACAGGATGAACTGATGCGTAATTTCTTATCTCTGATAGAGGAGATTAAGGAACTTCGCCTGACAGTTGAGATAGAATTGTTCCAGGCCTATGGGTCTTTCCTTATTGCCAGGTTGACTATGGGAAGAGAGTTTTTAGATGAAGCATTGATGTTCAGTCAGCTGGAGACTAATCTTGAAGTCACCTATGTTCCCCTTATGAATCTCAGGATTCCCAGATATAGACTTAACATAGAGGGCGACTACTTTTCTTACGGACTTCTTACTACCTCTATGGAGCTGGACAGGGCATTGAAAAGGTATAGGGAACTAATACCAAAGATGGTGGAACTTGCGGAAAAGGAGAGAGAGTTAGAGATGCTCTCTTATGAGATCGAGAGGACACGACGGAGAGTCAATGCCTTAGAGCATATATTGATTCCCAATATATTTGAAACTATCAGTTATATTAGCATGAAACTGGAGGAACTGGAAAGAAGTAATCTTACCAGACTGATGAAGATCAAGGATATAGTAAGAAGACATTAGAGATAGGTGGATGGGATGGAATTTTTTTTAACACTGGCAACAATTCTGGTTTTAGTTGTTGCCATAATTTATCTAGTCGGAAAATATAGCAAAGAAAGAAAGTTACGAGTCATGTTGAAGGAGGCAGAAGATGAGATAGAAAAGCATGTAGAAGACCTGGAAATCCTCCTGTCCTTCCTCTTAGGAATTCATGAATTCGGCGTAGCCACCAGTGGAATAGTGGAAATGGACCGCTTGGCGAAATTGATTGTCATTAACGCAACTAGACTTTTAGGGACGGAAATGGGCTCTCTAATGTTGATAGACAAGGAGACAAACACGCTGGAGATTGTAGCAGCAAGAGGTCTGCCTGAGGAATTAGTGAAGAACATCCGTATTCCCATTGGAAAAGGCATTGCCGGGAAAGTGGCTGAGGAGGGAGAGCCGATTCTTTGTGAAAATATAGAAACTGATAAGCGTTTTTTAAAGAAGAGTAATGAAAAATATACCTCTAAGTCTTTTGTGTCCGTTCCTCTCAAAGTTAAAAACAGGGTAATTGGCGTTTTAAATGTAAACAACAAAGAGTCGAAACAGAAGTTTGATGAAAAAGACTTGAGGCTAATAAACATTTTAGCCGACCAATCAGCAAGGACTATTGAAAATGCAGAGCTTTATAAACATATGCAAGAAACCTATCTGGGAACAATTCAGACTCTTGCGCGAGCCATTGATGCCAAAGACCCTTATACTAGAGGCCATTCGGATAGAGTGACCCGATATGCGGTGAAGATTGCCAAAGAGATGAACCTCTCCGAGAGCGCAGTTAGGAATATCGAGTATTCTGCTCTCATTCACGACATTGGAAAGATTGGTATTCAGGAAGCAATCCTGACGAAAAAAGGTAAACTCACGGGGACAGAATATGAGATTGTCAAAATGCATCCGCTAATTGGGGAAAGCATCATAACTCCTGTCAAATTCTTAAACGGAATTGCTCCATTAATTCTTTACCATCATGAACGTTTTAATGGCAAGGGCTATCTGGAGGGATTGAGGGGTGAAGCAATTCCCTTAGGTGCGAGAATCATTAGTGTTGCTGATGCTTTTGATGCCATGACTTCCGATCGACCTTACCGCAAAGCGTTGACCAAGGAAGAGGCCAGAAAAGAATTGGAGAAAGAGAGCGGAAAAAGATTTGATCCCCAGGTGATTAAAGCTTTCTTGAGACTACGGGACAAAGGAGAACTGGAAAAGGAAGGTCTGTAAGTGGAAAACCCGGCAATTAACTGTGGACGAGTAAAGAGAGTTTTAGTAGAATTTATTAGAAAGAGAATAGAGAATAGTGGACTCCAGCGAGCGGTCTTAGGCCTTTCTGGCGGGCTCGATTCAACAGTCGTTGCTTACCTGGCGGTGGAGGCGCTTGGAGACCCTCATAATGTGTATGCCTTGATTCTGCCTTATAAATCTTACCAGTCGGAGAGCGTAAAGGATGCCCGGCTCATTGTCAGAAAGCTGGGGATAAATTCACAGATAATTAAGATTGACCCTATGATTGAAGAATATTACAGGAAATTTTCTTACAGAAGAATTTCCCATTCTGCTATCTTGGGAAGTGAGGGCTCACAGGTTGAAGCATTGGAATATTTGAGGAGGGGAAATAAGATGGCGCGGGAGAGGATGTCCATCCTTTACGACTGGGCATTAGTTTTGAGGGGTTTGGTACTGGGGACGAGCAATAAGACAGAACTAAGCATGGGCTATTTTACCAAATATGGCGACGGAGGAGTCGACCTGGAACCACTGGGCGACCTTTACAAGACTCAGGTGAGGCAACTGGCGAAATATCTCGGGGTTCCCCAGTCAATCATAAGAAGGCGTCCATCGGCGGGATTATGGTCGGGGCAGACTGATGAAGGAGAACTGGGAATCAATTACGAGGAGCTGGATAAAATATTATATTGTATGTTGAATAAAAAATATAGTATTAAGAAATTACTAACTCTTGGCTTTTCCATAGAAAATGTCGAGAAAGTCAAAAATTTTGTTAAGAATTCAAAGCATAAAAGGAGACTGCCCCCAGTTGCCAAGATAAGTTAAAACTATGGGTATACTTTATGTTGTGGCTACTCCCATTGGGAATCTGGAAGATGTAACCTTGAGAGCACTGCGTATTCTTAAGGAAGTCGATTTAATTGCAGCTGAAGATACAAGAAAGACCAGAAAATTATTAAGTCATTACGGTATTCACACCCCCCTCACCAGCTATTACGGCCGAGAAAGGAAAGCAGATTATCTAATTGACACCCTGAACAAAGGTAAAAATGTGGCTTTAGTATCAGAAGCAGGAACTCCCGGAATTTCTGATCCTGGCTACCCTCTTATAAAGAGGGCGATAGAGAAAGGAATTATCGTCCAGTCAATTCCCGGCCCCTGTGCTGCTATATCCGCACTGGTAGTCTCAGGCCTGCCCACTGACGGATTCATTTTTATGGGCTTTTTACCCCGTAAGAAGGGAAAGTTAACAAAACGACTGAGAGAACTATTTAATTTCGAAAAGACAGTTATTTTCTATGAATCGCCAAACAGGATAATGGCCACTCTGGAAGTGGTCAAAGAAAATTTTGGAGAGGTGAATATAGTTATCGCCCGGGAATTAACGAAAAAGTTTGAAGAAGTCATCAGGGGAAGTATTAACCAGGTATTGACTTTACTTAAGGGAAGAAAAATAAAAGGCGAGGTGATAGTTCTCTTCCATAAATGAGAATTGGGCGTCACAAAAGTGCCGTCCTTGATTATACCGATTAAAAATCAGATTACACAGAAATGTCATTGCGAGGAGCGGAAGCGAGGAAGCAATCTCATGGTTTGGCAGGAGATTGCCACGTTCCGATTTTTAATCGGAACTCGCAATGACAAGTGACGGGTTGATATTCGGAGGAATTTGAGGTATAATTACTGGTGAAATGGCAATAAAAATTAGACTATTCCATAAATTTATCCTTATTATGGTCGTTCTCGCTGTCCTTCCGCTCTCCATTGTGGGACTGAGGATGATCAATATCAATAGGGTGGCTCTTCAGGATTCTATTTTAGAGCTCCATACCCATCTGGCTCAGTCGTTGGCGGAGAGGATTGACGATTACATAGATAATCTAAGAGGGAAGCTATCATTTATAATCACTTCTCTGAAGATTGCAGAAATGTCCTGGTCAGAAAAGAGAGTTGTGCTGAAATCTCTTTTGGAGACAAGCGAGGATTTCGTTACTATTTCTATCGTGAATAGTAAAGGAACGGAGATAATAAAAGTCTATAACCCCAGGCTGGAAAGGAAACCAAGGCTACTTAATCTGAGGGAAGATAAGTTATTTATTAAAGCGCTTCGAGGCAGTCATGATATCGGTTCTCTCTACTACGTAGGAGACGATCCCAGGTTGAACGTGGCTTATCCTATGGTGGGAGGGCAGGTCATTTACATTGTGGTCACGGTGAACAAGCTCTGGCATAAGATTTACAGTACAATGATCGGAAGGACTGGTTTTGCCTTTCTTGTAAATAAGGAAGGGAAAATTATAGCTCACCCCCAGAAAAAGAGGGCTAAGAACTTTGAGGATGCCACTCAGTTGGCTATTGTCCAGGAGGTCCTTTCTGGCAAGACTCTGGGAAGCAAGGAGTTCACTGACGAGAGGGGAGTGGAGATGGTTGGTGCCTATGCTCCGGTGAAGAGGTTAGGCTGGGGGATGATTGTGCAGCAGGCAAAAAATGATGCCTACATCTCGGCAATAAAAATGAAACAGAACGCCATCCTCTGGATAATTGTGTCCATCTTTGGAGCAGCCCTGGTGGGGTTTCTTACTGCCCGGGGATTGAGCCGTCCCATCCTCAACTTAATTGTGGGTGCGGGAAAGGTAGCCGAAGGCGATTTTACCCATAAAGTTGTGGTGGAGACTCACGATGAACTTTTAACTCTAGCCGATACCTTTAATTTAATGACCCAGAAATTGAAGGAATATAATGACCTGCAGATTGACAGGATAATTGCCGAGAAGACCAAGACAGAAGCAGTCATCTACAGTATTGCCGATGGAATTGTGATGACAGATTTTTCTGGCAGGATATCTCTTATGAACAAGCAGGCCCGGGAAATGCTTCAAGTTAGCGGAGAAGAGGTGCTGGGCAAAGATTTGATAGATTACATTGGAGACAAGAGGATTGCCCAGAGCCTTCGTGAGATAATAGAGCAGAAAGAGAAGACTGTAGTGAGGGAGATCGACCTCTCTCAGGGTCCTTACCGGAAGTTCATAAAGACAGGCACCAATATCGTAAAGACAGAGAAAGGGAAGAATCTGGGCGTGGTTACAGTGCTCCACGACATTACTCTGGAGAAAGAGATAGAAAAGATGAAAGATGATTTTGTCCATTCCATAACTCATGACCTCAGAAGCCCAATGACTTCCATTCGTGGGTTCGCGGAGGTTCTGCTTGATGGCTCGGCTGGCGAAATAAATGAAGAGCAGAAGGAATTTTTGAAAATAATAGATGGTTCCAGCCGGAAACTTCTGGGCATGATCAATAACATTTTAGATGTGGCAAAGTTAGAAACCGGTAGGATGAAACTTACTCTTAGACACTTCGACCCAAAGGAGACCGTTGAAAGGATCATCAAGATAATGGAACCACAGGCAGTAAAATCAGAGGTGAAGTTATCCAGTCAGGGATTTGATACCTTTCCCAAAATTCGGGCTGACAGTGACATGATGGAGCGGGTAATTATGAATCTGGTCTCCAACGCCATAAAGTTTACTCCTTCTGAGGGGAGTGTGGATATAATTGGACAAGACTTCCCGGATAGGATTCAAATTACAGTTGCTGATACCGGGATGGGCATTCCTCCAGACTATTTAGACACGGTATTTGACAAATTTCAGCAGGTTGGAATCGGGAAGGAAGAGAAAAGGAGGGGGACTGGTTTAGGGCTAACTATCGCCAAACATGGAGTAGAGGCCCATTTAGGAAAAATCTGGGTGGAGTCGGAAATGGGAAAGGGAAGCAGGTTCTCTTTCTGGCTTCCCAAAAAGTTGGTAAAGAATAAAAAAGGAGAAATCGTATGTGGTTGATGGGGAAGAAGGCAACCATTCTAATTATCACTTTTATGGCTATTCTATTTCTCTTTCCCCTATCTCAAGCTCAGGAGGAGAGGGTCGAGCTTATCGAAGTGACTGTAAAGAAAGGAGATACACTACACAAGTTTGCTGAGATATATCTACGAGACCCATCACGGTGGCCAGAGATTTACAAATATAATAAAGAGTTGGTCAAAAATCCCCACCTCATTCTTCCGGCAATGAAAATCAAGGTCCCCGTCGGCTTACTGAAAGATGAGATTGCCGACATAATCCGTATAAGAAACAAGGTGCGTACCCGGAAAAGGGGAGAATCGGAGTGGGAGAGGGCGGTTCTCCGTATGAGGCTCTTCTCTGAAGATGGAATCAGAACTCTTTCTGACTCTCTCGCTCATATAAAATTTATAAAAGGCGAGATCATCAGGTTAGGGGAGAACTCACTGGTTATTCTTAGACCGGAAGAGAAAGAGGAGACAGTGGAGTTACTTTCCGGAGAGTTGAGAGCATCAGAGGCAAAGGTTCTCACTGCTTCTGCAATAGTTGAACCCCAAATCTCACCTACGCTCGCCAAACCCGACTTCAAGACAAAGATAAAGAAGGACAAGACGACCCTGGTATCTGTTTACAAGGGAAAAGTAGACCTCATATCCCAGGGAGAGAGAGTGACAATTCCTGAAGGATTTATGTCTCAGGCAAAATTGGATTACGCTCCGGAAAAACCTATCGCCCTGCCGCCCCCGCCTGACCTGGACCAGGCTAAGGAGGAGCTGGCAAAGAAACCAGCTGCTCCTGAGTTAGGTGAACAGGAAGTGGTAGAAGAAGAGATTAATCTGGAGGAGACTCTTGTCGGGCTCGATTTCTCTGAAAAGAAGAGAAGACTGGGGATAAAACATCTCCATCTTCAGGTCGCTTCTGACCCCGAATTTATGGATATCGTCGAAGATAAGAGATTGAAAAGTATCGCAGAGTACCAGAGGAGGAAACTTCCCGATGGCGAATATTTCTGGAGAATCTCTTATGTTTATGAAGACGAGTTCGAGAGCAAATATTCTCCAGTCAGAAGTTTTACAGTGGTTACTACTCCTCCCGGGTTAGAGGTGTCTTCTCCCCAAGAAAGGGAAAAAATCCCAGATGAATTTGTTAAAGTAAAAGGCAGGACAGATGAAGGTTGCATAGTAAGAGTGAATGATAAACGCGTATACGTTAATGAGGAAGGAAAATTTTTCACTGTAGTACATTTAACCTTGGGAAAAAATATAATTACTGTTCAATCTGAAGATGAAAAGGGCAATGTAGCTATAGTAAAGAGAGAAATAGAAGCAGTCCATCCAAAGAAGAGAAGCTTCTGGGGCGGGCCAGGGATTGCGATTACCATAGGTATAATGGCAGTTATTTTAATAAGTGTCCTTTAAAGGTTAAAGAAATGCCTAAGAAAGTGCTTATTGTAGATAGTGATATTGATGCAAGGTTCTTAGTGAAGGTGCATCTGAGAAGATTCAATGTTGAGTTTATCGAAGCCAGAGATGGAGAGTCGGGGTTGGAACTCGCCCAATCGGAGAAACCCGATTTAATTGTGATGGATTATGTTCTGCCCAGGTTGAGCGGCTACGAGATGGTAAAGAAAATTCGGAAGTATAAGGCTACCAGAAATATCCCTATAATTATAGCCACAATAGCCGGGTTCGACCTGCAGATGAAGGAATTGAATGTTATACAGTATCTCCCCAAGCCTTTCTCTCGGGAACAATTTTTAACAGCAGTGGAGAAAGCCTTAGGAAAGACACCTTTTAAAAGGAAGGAAACCAGAGTAGCCCCTCCGGGTGGTCAAACTGCAAAGGTAGTTCCTATCAAAAAGAAAAGTGAGGCTACAGCCACAATGAAAAAGATTGTTGTAGCAGATGATGAAGAGGATGTGAGAGAGTTACTGGGAAGTTTACTTAAAGATAAATATCGAGTAATCCTGGCTAGAGATGGGCTGGATTTGATAGAAAAAGTCAAAAAAGAGAGACCTGACTTAATCATCTGTGATGTGATTATGCCCGGGCAGAGCGGCTATAAGAGTATTAAAAGGTTAAGGGAGAAGCCTGAATTTCTCAATTTGCCAGTAATCTTCAATTCGGGTTTAGTTAAAGATAGAGAGTTATACGAGACCTTAAAGCCAGAAGGCCCGAGCTATTTCATAAGCAAACCATTCGGAAAGAAGGTCCTTTTAGATAAAATAGAAGAAATGTTAAATAAATAAAGGAGTAGCAGAGCAATAGTTCCGCGCCGTAATTATGTCACTGCGAGCGACTGAAAGGAGCGTGGCAGTCTCGAGATTGCTTCGGTAAATTCAGAAAAATTGATACAATTATGGGCTCATAGCTCAACGGATAGAGCACAGGGTTGCGGACCCTGGTGTGAGGGTTCGATTCCCTCTGAGCCCTTTAAATTTATAGGGATCAGGAGTGAAATTTTTTTTAATTTTTGCAAATGGGATATGTGTTGCATGGGCGGGGTTCATATTCCTCTATTTTTTTAAATACAATTTCATTTCCTGGGTTATGACGGATGTTTCTTCTCTCATCCAGCTGTTTGTAGTATTTGCTCTGATTTTCGGGAAGAAAATATTAATGAATATTTCCATCCCTTTCCTTCTATTCTATGGAGCAGGGGGATTTTTTATTTTCGATTGGTCTTCCAGGACGATGCCTGCCCAGATAAGCCACTCGATAATGATTCTGACAGCTCTCTGTATTATCTATCTTATGATTACGCGCTGGGAGATAGGGAAGTTGGCAATCGGGATTATGCTGGGAGTTATACTCTTTGTGCCGTTTAGAGTATTTGAGATTTACTATTTAAAAGCCCATCCAGAAATTAAAAGTCATTTCGAATTTTTTAGAAGTAAATAGTTTTATGGAGAGATGCCGGAGTGGTTGAACGGGGCGGTCTCGAAAACCGCTATCCCGATTTTCGGGATCGGAGGTTCGAATCCTCCTCTCTCCGCTTGATTTAATTCCGGGGACACAATACTTAATTATGTGAAAAAAAGGGATCAGAGTCATTTTTTTACTAGCGACGGGCGAAAGACGCTTGAGCGCCCCGGGGTTCCGCTTTGCGTAACAGAAATGCGAAATTTGAGAAAGGTTGGTGAGAAAAAATGGGAAATTTGGGTAAAGTAATTTTTTGCACTCTATTGGTAGTTACTCTTCTTGCTTTTCCTTTGGGAGCAGGCAATGGGATTGTTCTAAAAATTGAATGGAATAACCCTTTCAATCCAGAAGCCTCAGATTCTGCTGACCGCTACACCAGGGTATACTACAAAGTGACCGAACAAGGAGCAACTATCAGAATCTATTCAATCAACGGAGAACTTGTGAGGTCAGACTTGGTAGAAGATAAAACAGAAACGGAAGATACTATAGTATGGGATGGGAAGAACGATAAGGGCGAGGTTGTGGGAAACGGAGTATACCTGGTCAATCTCAAAATCGATAAATCTTCGAAGACAGTAAAGGTCGTTGTGTTAAAATAGGGAGGTGGCATGAAGAAGTTATTCGGTTCTGGCGTTGTTTTCTTAATTATTCTTCTTTTCATAGCATATTTTCCAAATTCAGTTTTCTCCTCAGGCGTAGGCACTACTACAGGGAACTTCTTGAAAATGAATATTGGCCCCCGGGCTATGGGAATGGGAGAAGCATTCTGTGCTTTAGCCGATGATGTGAGCGCAATACGCTGCAACCCGGCAGGATTGGCTTTCGTTTTTAATCCAGAATTAGAGACAATGCACACTTTCTGGCTGGGTAATATAAGCCATGAATTTTTGGGTTACATCCACCCTATATCTTTGGGAACTCTGGGGATTAATGTCTCTTATCTCCATATGGGCAGAATGGACAAAATAATACGAGGAGTAACGCAGGGTAAGTTTAATGTATACGATTTTTATGGAGGGTTGGCTTATGGTCTTCCCGTGTCAAAGTCCTTCTGTTTCGGCTTTAACTTAATGGGATTAGAGAGTAGAATCGACCGAAATAAAGCTTCTGCTTTTTCCTCTGATGTGGGAATTATGCTTTCCACCCCTAACCGTACATTTTCCTTTGGATTGGTGGGGCAGAACCTGGGGACAAAGATGAGGGGTGAGAAGCTGCCTATAAATATTAAAGCCGGTTTAGCTTGTAAGATTAAATTTTCCCAGGAGAGAGTCGACCTTTCAATTGCCCTCGATGCAAATAAACCTATAGAGGGGAATTTTAATTTCTCGTTAGGGATTGAGCATGTTTTGTTGGAGACTTTTGCAGTTAGAGCAGGATATAAGTATGACTTACAAAAGACAGGGCTAAGCAATTTAGCCGGGTTGAGAGTGGGCGCAGGCTTACGCTGGAGGGGACTTCTAACGAATTATGCGTGGGCGCCGTATGCTTCTCTGGGAACAACTCATATGGTCTCTTTGGGATACAGATTTGGTAAGGCAGGAAGACTTCCCACGGTAAAGCTTATATTACAGGCTGATCCCGGGGTTTTCTCTCCCAATAATGATGGAATGGACGATGTCACTGACCTGGTAATAGCGGGTGAGAATTTAGAGAAAGTAGAGAAGTGGAAATTTCGAATCAAAGATAAAGACGGTGCGATTGTATTAAGAAAGTCAGGGGAGATTTTACCTATCTCTATCGCTTGGGATGGAACTGATACAGAAGGCAATCTGGTTCCTGATGGACTATATACTTGTCAGATAGAGACAAAGGAGTGGGGGAGATTGCCTGCAAAGTCTGAATGGACACCGACTTTAGTTGACAATACTTTACCCAGGGCTGAGATTATTATTACTACAAGAGCATTTTCTCCCAATGGCGATGGCATAGATGATACAGTAACTTTCCAGCTTAAGGCGCAAGATGCCAACGAGATAAGAAGCTGGATAGTTGAGATATACAATAGACAGGGGAAGCTGGCGAAAACTTTTAAGGCCGAAGAACCACTTCCCCAATCTATTGTCTGGGATGGTAAAGACGATTACTACAAGGCAACTGTTCCTGCCGGCGAATATAGGGTAAAATTAGTCGTCTATGACGTTGCCTGGAATAAGGGAACCTCTCCTTCTAAAAAATTGAAAGTGGAAATACCATTACCCAAACTTGGGAAAGGGATAAAAGTAGAAAAAGAGGAGCGAGGATTAAAGATTACTTTCTCGGTAAAGGTCCTTTTCGGCATAGGTAAATCTGTTCTTCGTGAAGATGGTTACGTTGCTATACAGCAGGCGATAAGAGTGCTCAAAGAGTACCCTCTCAATAAGGTCTCTATTGAGGGACATACCGATAGCGTGGGAAGCAGCACCTATAACCAGAAATTATCGAAGATGCGGGCTAAAGCAGTCTATGACTATCTGGTAGAAACAGGAGAAATCGACCCCGCTCGGCTCAGTGTAAAAGGCTGGGGAGAAGGGAGTCCAATTGCCTCAAATAGGACTGTGAGGGGAAGGGACCTGAATAGACGGGTGGAGATAATCATCCTCAAGAAGAAGGAGGAATAGAATGAGAGGCGGCGCAAAAATTTTCTTCATACCATTTTTTACTTCTATTTTTGTTTCGGCAGCGGTCTGTTTTCTTTTCTTTGTTTACGGGATTCCATTTCTGGAGAGAGTGGAAGTCCCGGATGTAAGAAGGGCAACCATTGACCAGGGTAGACTTATTATGGAAAATAGAAGTCTCTTCTTGCTTGTGGAGTCGGAAACAGAAGACCCTTCTATTCCCGAAGGCTCAATTATCAATCAGAGCCCTCTTCCAGGCTCTCTGGTTAAAAAAGGCACACCCATAAGCGTTGTGCTCAGTAAGGGTAAGGGAGGAATAGCCCTTCCCAATTTCTCTTCGGTTCCCCTGGAGGAGGCACGCAGGATATTAGCGGAGATGAGGCTTAAAATAGGTAACATAACCGAGCGATCTTCCGTTTCTGTTGCCAAGGGTTCCATAATTTCCACCTTTCCTTCTCCCGATTCCATAGTGAAAGAAGGGACAATAATAGACCTCGTTCTCAGCAGGGGTAAAGAAGTCGTTGTACCCAACGTGCTTGGCAGAAGGTTGGGACAAGCAAAGGAGATTTTAGAGAGAGCAGGCTTGAGAGTAGGTCGGATAGATTATGTATGCGATATAGAGAAATTATTCGATATCATTTTGCGGCAGAATCCCAGGCCGGGAAAGAATGTCCCTAAATTGACAGCTGTGAATCTTACCATAAATGCTGAAGAAGAGGAATAACAGGATAGTTTGCTGGAGAGGTGTCCGAGTGGACGAAGGAGTACGCCTGGAAAGCGTATGAACGGGAAACCGTTCCGTGGGTTCGAATCCCACCCTCTCCGATTTGATTCACAGGAGGGGTCGCTGGAGCGACGAATAAGGAGCTCCGTGATAGCGACGGGCGCGAGACGGTGAGCGCCCCGGGGTCCAAAGGACAGCGGCAGTGAGCGGGCCGGCTCTGAGGTTCTGGGAGGATAGGGGAGAACCGAAGAGGAATCCCACCCTCTCCGTCGATCCTGCGTTCGATGAAAGGAAACAAAGCAAATGAAACCTGAAGGACATTTGAATAAGGCAGAAGAAATAAGAGAAAGTATGGAGAAATTGCTCCCTGATCCAGAAGGCAAGAATGTGGTCGCAATAGTAGAATTGTCTTACGGGATTGTCCAACATTTGGTTGCATATGGCCTTGAAATAAAATATAAACAACATCTTGATACTCATGTTGGCCTACCTAAATTGTTAAGAGAATTAGGAGAGACTAAAATTACCGAAGACTTTGAACGATTAGATACTTTCAGGCAAGGTCGTTGGTATGGTAATCGGGGAAACGGTGAGGTGATTAAAGAATGTTTAGGAATTATTGAGCGAGTGGAGGTATGGACAAAATGAATATACCAGAAGAACTTAAAAATCCAATTATCGATTTCGTTAATGAGGCAGACAGAATTCCCAATTTAAAATATGTCATACTATTCGGTTCTATTCCTAAAGGAGAAGTTTCTAAA
>JABUBO010000423.1_pt1 | contig 13474 bp, 19 predicted proteins | sample 7240361 | NCBI WGS metagenome assembly JABUBO01 (sample SAMN07256346, study PRJNA390944) | subsurface metagenome | isolation source: Methane hydrate marine sediment | place: Pacific Ocean: Eastern North Pacific, ODP site
GCGGTGGATCGGGGAGCATAAGGGTTGGAAAGCTACGACCTTAGAAAAAGAAAAAGAATATATTAGGGTTTTTTATCCGGACTTAGAAGAAGTCAAAAAACGATTGACAGATAGAGAAACTATCGCTTGCTCAAAAAAATTATATAGATTATTCGATGGTGTCGTATGAAAAAAAAGAGAGAGAGTAAAAGACAGAAAAAAACAAAAAATGGGAGAGTGCCGAGTAGAGAAAAAAAGGCTCTGAAAATCTATTCTCCCGGTGGGGAACTACTTTTTACCGGTCGAGATGGCTTTTCGGTGAATTATCAGGAGTTGTTGAGACGAGAAAAACGAAAATCGAAAATAAGCTATCCTAGGGGGTCTTATAAGTGATTCTCTAATTTTACATAGATTGATAAGCGTATCTCTGAAAAAAACGTCATATAAAGCTAAATTTTCGATCTTTTAAAGGAGAGAAGGGATTTTACAAATACCAATGTAAAGGGGTGATTAAATTGGCAAAAGTACGAGGAGCGAGGACTGCCGAGTCTTATATTTCGAAAGATCCGGGATTTAGATTAAAGCAATTAGCAAATTTAAGACAGGGTGTAAAAAAGTTATCGCTTAAAGAATTAATAAAAACAGAGAGAAAACTAAAGGATTTAGATATAATAGAATTTTGCGAAAAACATATACATTTAGAAAAAGGAAAATTAATCAGGCTTGAGGATTGGGAGAAAGAAGTTTTTAAAGACTGTTTCTATAAGAAAAGACCGAGACTAATTGTTATAAGTTTGGGCAAAAAAAATGGAAAATCGACTTGCTCAGCAATTATATTAACTTATCTCCTCATAAATGGAGAGACAGGGGAATTATATATTTGCTCAAATAGCAAAGATCAGTCGAATTTTATCACTTACCGGAAAGTAGTTTCTATGATTAAGAAAGATCCGGAGCTATCGAAGTTATGCCGGATTTATAGCGATTATATCGAGAACGTCAAAACTGGCTCAATTCTAAGATGTCTAAGCTCTTCTTTTCGCTCGAGTGCCGGGTTAAATTGTTTACTGATCTGTATCGATGAGCTAAGCAGTTTCGATACTGAATCCCTGAAATTTTTCTTTGATGAATTACAATTAAGCCCGATTTATCAGAATCCTTTAATCCTGGTAACTTCTACCTCTGGCCGGGAAGAACAGGGCTTGCTTTGGGATCTGGTAAAGGCAAGCGAAAAAGGCAATACTCCGGAGAATTACTATTATATCAAGTCAGGTGAAGAAGCAAACCCGAGCAGTTTTGTTACTGAAAAGTACCTGGCCAGTCAAAAAAATAAACCTGGTATGAGGCCTAATTTATTCAAGCGATTGCATAAAAATTTATGGGTTTCAGAAGAGGATCAATTTATTAGCGATCAGGAGTTTAGGGCTTGTATAGATTATAACTTGATCCGGAAACCTAAAGGCAAAATCTCGGTATGGCTCGGGTTAGATATAGGATATAGAAACGACTATACCGCTCTTTTTTCAGTTGGCAAGTCAGAGGGTAAAATTTTCTCGGTAGATCATAAAATATATATACCAAAAACAGAGGATCTCCAATTTGATGACGTTAAAAGATACCTTTTAGAGCTGAATAAAATATACTCTATTCGGGGAATAGCTTTCGATCCTTTTCAGGCTATTCAGCTATCTCAAGACCTTAGAAAAGAAAATATTAATATGGTAGAATTGCCTCAGACTCAGGGGAATTGTATCGCTTTTTCTCAATGTCTCTTTGATCTAATAAAAAGTCAGAGGATAAGTTTTTATGAATCAGAGGAGATAAGGCAGTCTCTTATAAATTGTAAAGTTATTTACTCGAGTAGAGGTTGGAGAATTGTTAAAAAATCCGGTACTAAAAAAATTGATTTGGCTATTGCCGGAGCTATGGCTTGCTATATAGCAAATAAAGCAGAGGATTCAGGAGTAAGATGTCGTTGGATTAGTAACGACGAAGAAGAAGAAGAAAACGGAAAGTGGCAATCTGTCGAGGGCTTTGGTGGCTCTGAGGGGAACTTTCTCCCGGAAAAATATCATCAAATATAAAATAAACTTGTAAATTAAATAAAAATGTGTTATATTGAGAAAAATAAATGAAGGAGTTTGATCTCTATGATTAAGATATCAGAGAAACCGACAAAAATAATTGGGGGAATTGAGTATTATAATGCTCCCTCAATAGCGAGAATCTTAGACGTTGACCTTTATACTATCCGGGAATATTTTCGTAAGAATTATTTTGAGGGGATAAAAATTGCTCGGAACTGGTACATAACGAAACAAAATTTACAATATTTTATTATAAATGGTAAACTGAAGACTCGGAATAATATGAACTATGCCGACTATAAAGCAGTCGAAGAGAGCTTTTTGGCAAAAATAAAAGCTAATTTAAAAGAAGTTAAAAATCAGATAGAGAAATATAAAAAAGTGAGGACAGCTTATCAGACCGCAAATTTAATGAGGCGGTACGAGGCATTAAAACAAGCCTCAGAGGAATATCAAGAGAATAAGATGACTCAAAAAGATTATGATACTTTTATTCAAATGTAATAAGGGAGCAATCATTTCATATAAGGTCAGGGGCGCTCCCGGAACTCGAAGGGATTTTTGCTAACTCTTTACCTTTTGGGTTTTTTCTTTTGGCTCTGACGCTCATTTCCTTTTGCGAGGCTTTTGAATTATTAGGGCAAAATTGCAATTTGCCGGGAGATGATCAAAAGTCTTAATGGAACGGTGGAGCGATAGGTTTCGCGTTTGCTTATCGCTCCACTCAAAATATTTTAAACGATCTTTCAAAATAAAATATGCTTTAAGCAATTAGGTTTTAATATTAGAAAAGTATTTATTTGCTTACTTTTTGGGGATATTGAACTGGAAATTGACCAGGCAATATTAAAAAAAGTAGGTGAATATAATAATGTTAGTAACAGAATTAAAGGAATTAATATCTGAGCAAGTTGAAAAAGGCTTTAGAGATAATCTCAATCTCGGCAAGGCTTTCAAAGAGAGCGATATATACAATAAATGGTTTGAGATGTCTAAAATCAAACCTAATAAACTGTTGCTCGGTAGTGAGGACACTCGAGAATTTAATACCGGAACTGGAAAATCTTACAAAGCTCTCTTCGGTATTTCTAAGGATAAAGAGCTTTATGATGGTGGTTTTGATTCCCTAGATGACTTTCTCATGGCGGTTAAAAATAGACTTATATCTCCCGATAATCGGCTCAAAGATTTGAGCGAGGGAGTAGGAGCAGAAGGCGGATTTTTACTATTACCGGAGTTATTTGAAGCTCAATTAATGGATCTGAATCTCAGCGAGGAGATAATTAGACCGAGATGTAAAGTTTACGGGATTCCTCGAGCAAAAGGTAACTCGATATCGATCCCGACTTACGAAGATGTCTCTCATGAAACGGGTATCGCTGGCGTACGAGCTTACTGGACAGCGGAAAAAGGAGCGTTGACTGAATCGACTCCGACACTGAGAAAAATTTTCATGTCCGCAGAAAAATTAACGTGCCTATGCGATATTTCCAACGAATTAATTGAGGACAGTTTTATTCCAATCTCGGAAATGGTCGGCTACTTATTTAAAGCAGTAATTGGCTATAAATTTGACGAGGTCGCAATCGGCGGAACTGGTGCAGGGCAACCCTTAGGCTTTCGGAATTCTCCGGCGGTTATCACTATTGCGAAGGAAAACGGTCAAGACGCTGATACTATTATCTATGAAAATTTAGTCAATATGTTTTCTCGTTTACCAGTAAATAGTTATCTAAAAAAGAATACTATTTGGATTAGCTCAGTTTCGAATATCCCTCAATTAATGCAAATTGGAATAAAGTTAGGTACTGCCGGAGTTCATATCCCGGTCTTTAAAGAAGAGACTGGAAAATACTATATGCTCGGCAAAGAGTGCTTATTTTCGGAGCATGCAAGTTTGCTCGGAGAGGAAGGTAATTTGATGTTAGTTGATCTCTCTCAGTATGCTCTTGCAATAAAAGCAGGGATAAGGATTGAGTCAAGTATACATGATAAGTTTACTACGGATATGTCGACTTTCCGGGCAGTAATTCGTTTTGACGGAACTCCGTTAATTAACTCAGCTTTGACTTTGGCCGACGGATCGACGACAGTTTCTCCGTATATTCAATTAGGTATTGTATAACAAAAAAATAAAAAACCCCCGAACATGTGTTTAAAATGACCGAAGGCTTTTTACATAACTTATGGGGGGAATTAACTCCCACTCGTTTTTATTATTATATATAAATTCAATAAAAAAGTCAAATAGAGAGAGGAGAAAATTATCTTGAATAAAAAGCAGATAAAAAAAATTATCATAAATAATCTTGGTGCATTTTGTGATTGGGGTAAGGGAGATCTACGATATTGGGATAGCGTTTTTAAAAAATTAAGACTAAAAAGCTGTTGAAGATATGATCGTATTGTTATAAAAAAATAAAAAAGGAGTAAAAAAATGACAGAAGAAAAAGAAAAGACAGAAGAGAAAAAGCGTCAATATGAATCAGAACATAAAAGATTTATAGAGTGGGTACATACCGTCATGTTAATTGATCAGGGAGAGATATTGAATTTATTGCTCTTTAAGATTAACGAGAACTTAGATGAGATAACCGAGAATTTAATAGAGATAAAAATGAAACTAAGGGAAAAACTTAAATAATAAAATAACAATACGATCATATTACTATAAAAGAAAGGAGTAAAAAAATGAGTGAAATTGAAGAAAAAGAACTTAGAGAGAAAGTTGTTAAGGTAATGAGAAAAGTTGAAAAAATTATCTTAACTCCGGAAGGTGATTTTGAAAATATGAGTCTTAAATTGCTTCAATATATGCATGCAGATATGAACTTTTTAATTAATAGCTTAAACCGATATATGAATATGCTCGAGAAAATAAGAGATTTTAAAGACCTTTGGGATAGTTTTAAACGCAAAGATAATTTTGAATCAGCATTTAAGATATATCTCGCTCAAATTCATGGTTATAATATGCCTGGTGGTGAAGATTCTATACCATTTTGATATAAAGAGAGGAGCTAGGAAATGGAGCAAAACGGACAGAAAGAATTTCTCGAAGTATTATTTGAGGGAGTAGAGGGCTTTATTGATATTCGGACTTTTCGAGTTGTTAAAATCAAAGAGAAATACGAGTATCAAAAAGTAGATTATTTTTTTCATAGGATAAAAGATATTAACGAGCTGATCAGACTATTAAAGAAAAAGCATTTTGAGAATTTAAATATACATTTTGGAGTTGCTCCGAGATATAGAGAATCAGGAACGGAGAAAGATGTCAAAATTTTAAGATGTTTTTGGTGTGATTTGGATTGTAAGCGTAAAAATAGACCGGATCTGCCGACCAAAGAAGAGGCTTTAGAGTTGATAAAAAAGTTTAAATTAGCTCCCTCTATTATTGTAGATTCAGGACAGGGCTATCATTTATATTGGTTATTATCGAAGTCAATAAATATCAAAAATGAGAACGCTGTTTTAAAACTGAGGGGGGTTTTGGCCGGGCTTTCTCAGGCTCTTGGTGGAGACGTTGCCGGTAAGGATCTTTCTCGTTGCCTCAGAATACCGGAGACCTTAAATATTAAAAATGAGAATCCCGGTCTCCCGGTAAAGATAATTAAACTTGATAAAAATATTACCTATAATATAAAAGAATTTGAGCCTTTTTTTATCAAGCAAAAAGAGACAATTTTAGGAGAAGTAACTTTAGAAAAAGAGAAGATCAAGAACTGGATCAGAGATCCGGAGAGCCTCGAACTCCCGAAGAATTTTAATATACTTTTAAAGGCAAATAAAAATTTGAGGGAGACTTTTGAAGGAAAGAGACCGGATCTAACCGATCAGAGCCGGAGCGGTTATTCTATGGCTTTAGCGAGTATTTTAACGAGCTATAATCTTTTTACCGACGAGGAAATTATCAAGATAATGATTGCTCAACCTCGAGGAAAATTAAAGGAGAATACTCCCCAATATTTAACTTATACACTAAAAAAGGCAAAAGGAAACTACGCTCTAAACTTGAAGAAGAAAGAGAAAAAAGAGAAAAAAATAAGGACTAAAACTCTGATTCCCGGCCTAATTCATTTAATACGAGAAGGAGAAAAAGTTTCTTATCTCTTACAAAGTGATGAGAAATTTTATATCGAGGAGACTTATTTAGAAGGAGACGGAATAATTTGCCGACCTAAACAAGAATTACCTTATTACCATTGTAAACCGGATATTTTAAAAATGGAGCGAAATATCGACTTCGCTAAACTTCTGACAGATATAGAGGACTATATCCGAGACTATCTCGAATTACCGGACAGGAAAGATTATTTTATTTTGGCTCTTTGGGTCTTTCATACCTATTTAATGGAAAAATTTAATACTACTCCATTTTCATATTTTCATGGAGTCTACGGATCGGGGAAAAGTCGAGCCGGAGAGATATTAATGGAATTAAGTTTTAGAGGTTGGACTATGACCTCTCCAACGGAAGCCTCTTTATTTAGACCGATACAATACTATGAGCCGACTATACATTTAGATCATATTCGCTTTTACGGATCAGAAACGAATCAAGCCGTAAAACTACTCTTACAATCGCGGTATAAAAAAGGTTTAAAAGTTGTTAGAATTGATATAAAAGAGAAAGGAGAAGAGGGAACTAATCTTTTTAATGTTTTTGGGGCGACAGTTATCTCTTCTGAGGACAGTATAACCGGAGCTTTAAAAAGTCGCTCAATAACTTTTATGATGAAAGAGAATAAAAATAAAGAAGTAGAAAAAGACTTTGATGAAGAAAAGGCTAAAAACATTAGAGACAGATTAATAATTTTTCGAGCTAATTATATGAATAAAGACCTAGCCGAAGTCTATCCGTCAGTTGCTCGAAGGCGGTTAGCCGAGATCCTGAATCCTCTAAACCGGGTATTAATGACTATTGCTCCGGAGAGAAAAGGAGAATTTGAGCAAATAGTCAAAAGACTTCAAGGAGAAGAAAAAGACGAAATTAGTTTTAGTATAGGAGCGGAAATTGTTGACTGCTTAATCAATTATTATAATGATACTAAAAAATTAACTATATTGAGCAGTATTTTAACTGATCGAGTTAATGAAGGAAAACCGGACCTCGAAAAATATAAAGTTAATTATGTTAGCCGGGAGTGTCGTAAACTAACTTTTATCAGAAAAGCATTAGCCGAATTTAAGGCTCGAAGTGCCTTCATTATAGATCTAAAACTTTTAGAGGAATTGAGTCAAAAATATGACACTACCACGTTGAATATTGAGGATAGAAAAGAACAAATTGACTTAACTTTTTCTGCTTCTGAAAGTGAAACAAAATAAGGGTTATTGAGCTATTGAGCTATTTGGGGTATTTTTAGAAGAAAGGGTATAGAGCTATTAAGCGTTCAAAGATGGTTGTGTAATTTAAGTCATTTTTATTATTATATAAGGGTTACGGGGATATTAGCATAAGAGAGTAACACGCTTATTCTCATAGAAATAGCTCTAATAGCTCAATAATTTGAAAAATAGCTCTATAAGTATTGGTACATAAGGGTTATATCGATAGAGCTATTTTCTGAAAAATTAAAATAGCTCTATAAATAGCTCTATAATGTTTAAAATAGCTCTATAATGGCTCTATAATAGACAAGAAAAAAGAGACCAAAAAATGTTTCTTTTTAATTGGAGTTACTCGGGGTCTCCGAGATCCCGGTAAGGTAATGGATTGGATCTATCAGATAGATAAAACATATATACTTAAATGTTATTGTGTATATAGTCGGAGCTCCTTTAACATAATCCCTTAAAGTGTTTAAATATAAGGCTCTTAACATATCTTCTAAAAATATAATTCTAAGGGTTGACATGCCTATATATGTTAGTGTATAATGAGGTAGAAATATATATAAGAAGGGAGATTATACAATGAACTTTGTCGAGCCTTTTAGGGATAAACAAAAAATACTGGCTATTAAGAGACTGTTAAGAGAGGAGAAATCTCCTCGCAATTATCTCCTTTATACATTGGGGATTAATTCAGCGTTGAGAGCGTCGGATTTGCTCGCTCTTAAAGTCGGGGATCTTTTAAACGGAGAAGGAACTGTCCGGGAGTATCTTTATGTCAAAACGAGAAAGACCGGGAAAGTATTAAAGATCTATATTAATGAGAATATACAGAAAGCAATAAATTTTTATATTAATAATGAGAATAGTTTAGATCCGGGAGATTGGCTCTTTTATTCAAAGAGGAATAGGAGCAGAGCAATCTCGAGGGTCAGACTTTGGGTCTTGATCCGACGTTGGGCTAGATTAGTAGAATTAAATGAAGAGCATTTCGGTTGTCATAGCTTGCGTAAAACTTGGGGATATCATGCTCGAATATCCGGCTTTGGTATTGAGGCTATAAGAGAGAAGTTAGGGCATAGAAATTCTAATATAACTAAAAGATATTTAGGGATCACTCAGAAAGAAATAAATGACATGGAGAAGTCTCTGAATATTTAAAATAGGCTAGGTGGAGCATTAGCAATAAACTGTATTCGAAAAAATTACTACTCTAAAAGTGTCTCCACTTAGCAGTTTAGGCAAAAGCTGAAAACGCTAGGCTCCCTGCGTAAATAATTTTTACTGAGGTATTACTGCTTTTCAGCTTTTGCCTTTAGGGATTGAAAATGCTAGTAAGAGCATATAATTGATTTTTACTAACTCTGACTTGCTTTTCAATCTCTACTAAGGGGGTCGGGGACGCTATACACCGTTTGTAATAAATTTTTACTATTAAACATCTGCTCCCCGATCCTCTCCAAAAAAGAAAAAAAGGACTTAATAATATGAAAAATGAAGATGACGAAAGGACTTCTCAGGCTTTGGCTTGGAGTAAAAAGAAAAAGCTCAGATCTAAACAATTAAATTTATTCGATAAGCAATTTAGGAAAAAGAAATCTAAACATCTTAGCGAGAAAGAGTTTAAAGAAATGTGTAAGAAAGCTCGGGTCGATCAAAAATCCCTCGCTGATACTGTATTTACGAGGAGTTTTAAAAGCTCATAAAAAATATTTAGAAATGAAGAGGAGAATAATATCTAATGTTTTATAAAAAAACTCTTGAGAAATTTAGGATTATAAGAGAGCAATTTGAGATTGAGGGAGCTATGACTTTGAGAAGAATTTATTACGTGCTTTTGGGTAAAGGATTAATTGAGCCGAGCGGAAAGAAAGGCTCTCCCTATATAAATTTATCTAAACTTTTAGTAAAAGCGAGAGAAGAAGGGGAGCTTGACTGGAAAGTTATAGTCGACAGAACGAGAAGAATTATTCAAAGATTGACTTTCCCGGATTATGACGAGGCTTTTGAGTGGCTTTGTGAACATTACCAGAAAGACAGTATGCTCCTGCAAAAAAATTATGTCGAGGTTTGGATCGAAAAAGACGCTATCTCCGGGAACGTTACTAATATAACTTGGAATATAGACGTTCCTCTCATGCCGGGTAAAGGTTGGGGAAGTGTAACTACTATCCACGAGGCGTATGAGCGAATCGCAAAATTAACCGGGAAAAGGCTACATGTAGTTATTTTGTATGTATCGGATTTTGACCCTGAGGGCTTTCATATCCCGAAAGTAGTAGAAGAGAAATTTGCTCTATATGGACTCCCTGATCCTAAGGTAAAGAGAATCGCTTTAACCGAAGGACAGATCGATAAATTTAATCTACGAAAAAATGTCGGTTTTACAATAAGTAAAAAACAGAGAGAAAAGAAGTATGTCAGAGACTTTATAGAAAAATACGGAGTAGTACAATATGAAATTGACGCTCTCCCGGTAAAAGAATTAAATCAGATCATAGAAAAGGAATTAAAGAAACTGATCGATTTTAAGATCCCGGAGATAAGCGATAAAGAGAGTAGAGAAGAGGTCGAGGCTTGGCTAGACGAACATCGTTATTATGAGGAATAAAGGAGCTAAATTATGGGATATATTGATTTAAAAGAAGAGAAAGAGATCCTTAAATTTATAACTGGCATGCTAAAGAGGAGAGGATTCGAGCCGGACTTAGGAAGCGAGTGGCAAGTACATGGACAGCATAAAGGCATGGACTATCAAGTTTATATTGGAGACGTTAAAGATTTAAAAACTAAAGAGTCTGAGGGTCTCGTAGTTATCTATCCTAAAAGTGTCTACTGGCTTGATGATTATTCGGATTGGTGGAAATGTGAGCCGGATCATAAAGTATTTATTGAATAAAGGAGAACTATAGAATTGATTAACGAAGAGCGGAAATTTATATCTATCGAAAGAATCAGGAGAAAAAGTCTTTACAATATGATAACGGACTGGCAAAAAGTTTTAAAATACGCTAAAAAATACTTTGAAATAAGGATCTCAAAAGAGGATTATCTCGAGCTTATCGAGAATTATTCAGAATTAAAAAAGCGATATTTACGATAAGGAAGGGGGGGTTAAATTGTTTAAAAAGGTAGAGACTAAAGAAATTGAAAATATTAAGGAGAGATTAGAGACGGAGTTAGAGGATAAGTTTTTACCACTTCAAAGAAAAACAGAAGTTTTATCGCTTATCTATCATATTAATACCTGGTTAGATTGGAGAGATTATCAGGAGAGACAACGTTACCGGGAAGTAATTAAAAACGAAAGTTAAATAATTTGGCGGTCCGGCCAGACTTAGAACAGAACCGGATTGCCGATCCCTGCCCTTCGATTCTTCAATCTTTCTTCACGGAGGGCAGGGAATCTCTAAGGAGAGGGGTTTAAAATGTATCCAAGATATAAATGTTCGGTTTGCGGGTGGTGCCGACGTAGGCGAAAAATAATTTTAGTGTGTCCAATTTGTGGAAACAAACCGATTAAAATGAAAGATGGGGTAGATGTCAGAAAGATAATAAAGATAATTAAAGGGCGGTGATATAAAAAAGGGGGCGATAACAGGAAAGGAGTTAAATGATATGTGGACTTTGCTCATAATCTTGATAGGAGTAATAGGTTTAGGCTTTTATTTAAGAAAAAATTTAAAATGAAAGAGGGTGAAAGGAAATGAGTAAGATAGAGTTAATCGCTATAATAATTTTAATCATAACAGTAGTTTGCCTTATAGTTATACCGAGATTGTATTACCGTAAAAAAAACCCTGTAGGTACAATTGAAATAATCTATGCTATTTTTACTACGTCAGCTGTAGAGATAGGGTTACTAGGGGGATTGATAATATCCTTTCAAAAATAGATCATTAAAGGGGGTGATCAAGAAATGAGAAAGAAGAGGATAGAAAAAAAGAGAACAATAGAACCTTGCGGAACTATATGGGACACTAAAAATATTTTTAAATTCAAATCTAAAAATCTTGGACTATTCAAAGAACCGAAAATAGAAAGAAAAGATAAGAATAAATGAAAAGGGGTCTAAATAATGGGGCGATGTTTTATTATTATATTCTTAGTCATGTTAGTCGTGATAGCAGTACTAAGTTATTTCTCGATCAAAGAAGAAAAGAAGAAAAGAAAAGGAGGTAATTAAAATTATGTGGTGGCTGATCTCGATTCCAATAATTAATTTTCTCGCAATAGGGCTAATATCTTATATATCGGGCAAAGAATTAAAAGAAGATATTGCAAAGAAAAGGCTTTAAAATAACTCGGTGATTCGGTCTTTCTGGCTATGCGTTCTCCGGATCATCGATCCCCTGCTCTCTGTTTTAGAGTCGGTGCTTTTTCAGGGAGCAGGGAGATTCAATAAAGGGTGGTTTTAATAATGGAGTGGATTCTATTATTAGCTGTATTACCGGTATTAGCGATAGTGATAGGAATAATTTACTTTTCGTATAAGAGAGAAAAAAGAGAGAGCTAGATTATTTGGCGGTCTGGTTTCTTCCAATTCCCTGGACTGCCGGTCCCCTGTCCCCTTCTTTTTTTTAACCTTTATCTTAGGGGATAGGGGATATTTAAGGGGGGTATTTCTATGGAGAAAGAAGTCGTTGATTATGATTTTCAGTCTCAATTGTTAGAGGAGAGAAAAAATAAAATTTCTGAAAGGAGTAATAAAATGAAATTTGACGAAGAATTTCACATAAAGAATCGGGCAGAGTGGAGCGTTGATTTATACCTGGAGTTAGATAAATTCATTATGGATCTAAAGACCGGGGTCAGAAAGGAATTTTTAGAAAGCTATATCAAATATTCTTATAATGGATTGTTGTTTTGTTATATTATGCTTAGGAAAAAAGAGACTGTCCGGCTTTGGGCTAAAATCCCTTATACTTCTCTCGGTGCTGTACCTCTTTTTGTTAGGGATTATGAGCCGATAAGTCGTAGGCTCGGGGTAATGATATCTTTTGACGATCAAAGGGAATTTTTACAGAATAAAGAGGCTATGTTAGACGTTGTTTTTGGTGTCATTAAAAAGGCTTTTCAGGGGATAATTAGTCGAAAAGTAAGGAAAAGAACTCCCTTAGAGCGGATAAAAGAAGTTGAGCCAGTAGAAAGAAAAGTAATTGAGCCGGTAAAACCGACAGAAGTATTCAGACCGTCGCTTGATTTGAGCGTAGACGGAAACGGATATATAGATGTGAGTTTCAAAATTAAAAAATCACAAAAAGAGCTTTTAAATAGAATCTTACAAGAGACTATTCTAAAATAATGAGGGGTAAAAAAATATGGCTTTTAAGGAAAGGGGGGATTAAAAAATGTTAGTAGTGGGTATTTATAAAGATAACGCAAAAAACTTTGCGAACAGAACAATCGTTGGCGACTGGAAAGAGTTTACCCGGAGATTAAGATCTTATTACTCGAATATTTTTGAGATTAAAAAGAAGATACTTAACGGAAAAGTTATCGATTTGCCGTATATAACGCTCCAATTAGACCGGCGAATCAAAAGAGAAAAGATTGAAGTTGAAAGAAGGGGAAAATGATTAAAAAATGTATAGTTAGAATTTACCAGGCTATTGTTGGTTATTTCCTAAATAACTCAGGTGGTAAATTAAAATGGAGAGAAAAAAAGGAGATTAAAAAATGAAGAAATATCGTTGTTGTAAATGTGGAGCTGTCTTTACAGGTTGGGCAGTTGGTAAAATTTGTCAAAAATGCGGTGGTAAATTAGAGCTCGTAATAGAGAAAGAATAAAAGAATTAAAATCGGTAACCTGGGCTAATTAGGAGAGATCATATTTTTGAGTTAGGGGTTATTGTGAATACATTTTTCCTCTACTTCAATTAAAAGATCTCATAGACTACCAACCCCCCCGGTTGCCGATCCCCTGCTCTCTGGTTTTTTGGAGAATTTTGTCCGGAGGGCAGGGGGAATTAAAAAAAGGAGGATTTTAGAAATGAAAAATAAGTATTTTTTGGTAGTTTTATTTTTAGTATTAGCTATACTTTTATCGGGTTGTAGTGTTGGGATAGTAA
>JABUBO010000424.1_pt1 | contig 13470 bp, 12 predicted proteins | sample 7240361 | NCBI WGS metagenome assembly JABUBO01 (sample SAMN07256346, study PRJNA390944) | subsurface metagenome | isolation source: Methane hydrate marine sediment | place: Pacific Ocean: Eastern North Pacific, ODP site
TGAATTTATAGCTGATCATTAGGGGGTTGCTCATCTTATGATAATTATTTCTCAAGAAGAAAGGATTAAAAGGTCAGATTTCGACTTTGAAAATGCCCTTTAAGACGAAGCCAAGAATAATAGAAAGAGCGAAATAAACGATAAGCCAGGGAGGGATACCAAAGAGCCAGGGGATGCTCCAGCCAAAAAGATTCATATCCTTGGATTGATATTTCACTTCTATGGATTTTATCGGCGAGTCTCCTGGAAAGGGAGATTCTCCGGGATTGATAAGTTCATTGATGAAGTTACGCTTAACTTTTAGAGGAGAAATCTTACTCAGGGGTCTTTGAGCGACAGCCACTTTTTTTGTGAGTCTTTGGCCGTTAACTATTAACGTTAAATCATGAACACCTTTTTCTCTTGCCTGGAGACGCCAGTTTATCTCCCTTTCTTCTTCAATCCTGAGGGGAGGAGTTTGGATGTCAAAACCTGAGGAGGGTTCGAGAGCAACATCGATGTCAAGAGGGTTGTGACTTTCTTCCAGTTTAACCTTTAAGATTGTTTCTTGCCCGGGAGTTAAAGCCTCGTAGCCGAACCAGAAGTTAAGCTGGATAAGTATCAGAATGAGAGGAATGATCATCACCAGCATTGGTTTTGTAGAGTAGCTGATGTATCTTAAATTACAGCGGAGAATGTTTCCCTGCGCCTTAAAAGAGAGGCTCATACTATCCTTGAACAAGCGAAGCTCGAGGAGATGGGCTTTTATTTTATTCTTGACTTTCTTTATTCCTTCTTGGTTTGAAGTGAAGCGAAAGACAAAAAGCATCAAGAGCGCTGTTAAAACTGAGATGAGTATCATGCCGATCCAGGGATTCATGTTTCGGAAAAGGAAAAAGATGAAATCAAAGATTTTGCCGAAAACAGAATTAAATATCCACATCATCTTTTTTAATAATTAAGAAATGTAGCCAAGTCCTTTAAGCTTTTTTTTGATTTCCTCCTCTGAATCGGATTCTTCGAGTTTTGCAATCTCTTTCTCCAGGCAATGGGTGATGAACTCCTCTGGAGAAGAATAGCCAGCCATTTTGGCGTATTTTTTGACTTTATCCATTAAATCTTTATCCAGTTTTATTTTAGCTTTTCCCATTTTTTATCTCCTGGAATCTAAAATATCGGTTTCCCTTTTATCTTCTTTGGTATTTCTGCGCCGAAGATTTTGAGTATTGTCGGCGTTAGATCATGAAGAGCCGGGGATTTGGCCTTTATCTTGCGGTTAGTGAGAATAATTCCAGGAACAACTTCTGGATCCATGCAGTGGTCTCCACTCCATTTTTCAGTGTTATCCTCAACGATTTCTTTTGGGATTCTTCCTAATGGAGTAGCCCAGGACGTTCGGTAGCCATGATTGTAGCCGACAATGATATCTGGAGCTATGTCCACGTACGGGCCTTGATAAACATCCTTGGCAATATATGCCCTTAAAACCGGCCTTTCCCCTGTTTTGGGATCCCGGAAATTTTCTAATTTATTAGCGATCTCTCGAACGAGAGCTTCCTTTTCTGGCCCTGTGTTGACAGCGCCTTCCGCTTCTCTTCCCTTTTGGTTAATGTAAAGGCTGTTCAGACCAAAAGAATAAGCTTTGGTTCTAGACCAATTAGTGTTCATGAAAAGATCTTCTCGACCTTGTTTCCAGGGATTAATTAAGGTGTGGTAGCCGCTTTCTTTAAGCCATGTGTTTAGATTGAAAGAGCGGCGGAAGGGAGAAAACCCGTGATCAGACATGACGATGAGCACCGTATCCTTATCCACATTTTCCATAGCTTTTGCCAGTAACTTATCCATCTTTTTATAGATATTTTCAATTGTGTTTCCGTATTTTTTTGCCAGGGCTGGATCGTGGGCAGGATGTTCTTTATCAATATGGCGCCAGAACATGTGCTGGCGTTGATCAGTGCTGGAGACATAGTAGAAAAGAAGCCCGGAGGAAAACCTTGCCAGTTCATAATCGAACATCTCCAGCCTTTCTTTGAGGGCAAGATCGTCCTGCTCAAGGAACTCGCCGTCATCCAGAACGTCGTTATCAAGAGCCTTGGTGTCAGCCGGAAGACCCTTGGTAAAAAATGGACCGAACCTTTTCTCCAGCTCTTCAGAGTATCCCTTGGGAGTGGAGATGGGCAGGACAGCTCGACCCGGGTCAATATTGATGGGTGAAATATAAAGCTTGAAGTTTGGCCGAACCTGTTTAAGGTAAAACATGCAGATTCCGTTTACACTCTGGGTGGGAATCATCCTGAAGTTAATTCTTTTCCATGAACTCCACTCTCTTTCTTTGAGGATAAATTCGTGATCTTGGAACGAAATTTTTACCACCGGATTCACCGGGTCGATAAAGACCTTGAATTCTATTGCTGATTCCGGCCTATCCTTTTTGAACGCATTCACAGGCCCGAGAAGCTTCGCTTCGACTCTATTGCCGATGACATTGACCGGATGTATTCTTCCTCCACCTATATCCTCCTTGAGTTCTTTGGCTTCTGTTGTGTAGTAGTTGAAGATACCGTAGCTTCCGAGTATATCTGGTGTTCCCATACCGGAAATTGTTCTCTGTTTTGTAGAGACAGGAGGATAGTTAGCCGGGATTTTAAAAACAGTTGCCGGAATATCATGATCTTCGAGAATCTGCCAGAAAGCTTTTCCTTTGCGCATGTTATTTACTTGTCCTCCTGAAAGGGGAAGCACAAGATTTCCGATTCGAACTGTTTTTTTTGCCTCTGTAGTTTCGGAAGCGGAAAACACAGGAAAGTAGCGGCTAGGATCTCTGTGGACAAAATCAAATATGGCATGCCCGCCGGGGTTCATTCCGGTGATAAAATTTGACCAAGCCACGGGACTCTGAGGTGGAATGCTTGTTCGGAGGGGCATGAAATCTCCCTGGCGCGCCAGCCTCTGGAAATAAGGAAGTTTTCCTTCTTTCATCCATAGCTGGAGAAGTCGAGGGTCTATCCCGTCAAGTCCAAGGATAAGGACTTTTTGGGGAGTTTCCCTCTTTCCAAAAACTTTTGTAGCCAGGTCTGAGCTTCCTAAAGTCAGAAGAGACCCAGCAGCCAATCCTAATTTGATAAATTCTCTTCGATCTATTTGATTCATTTTTTCTCTCCCTTTCTATTTGTATCCAGGGAAAAATTCCGGGCATCTAGCAGTGAAAGCCCGTCCATGTGCGAGGGTACCTGGAGGCCAAATAATTCGAGTGCTGTAGGAGCAATATCCATTATGGAAGGACTCTTTGTGTTGATTTTTTCGCTGCAAAAAAATATACCGGGGACAATCCTGGGGTCGATGCAGTGGTCTCCACTCCAGGCTTTGATGTTATCTTCAAAGACAAGGTTATTGACTTTTCCAGTGACTGAATCCCAGGAAATCCTGTATCCTTCGTTGTATCCTACAACAAGATCAGGGCAATTATCTATATAAGGACCAGATGGAAGTTCATCCCGGTCGAAAACTTTATTGATGGCTACAGAGTTTCTTTCTTCGTCTTTTAGACCATCCAACTTTCTTATGAGTTCTCTCTTTAAGCCTTTTGTTTCTTCACCGGCATGAATCGTCCCCTTTGCTTCCCTGCCATTCTGGTTTATGTAAACTCCCCCAAGACCCAAAGCATATGCTTTGGTGTGTTCCCAGTCGACATCCTTAAACCACTCGTTGCTTCCTTTTTTTCCTTCCTTAAGGGTGAGATAGCCATTCAGATAAAGCCAGGAATTGAGATTCACTCCGCGGCGGAAGGACTTAAAGCCATGATCTGACATGATGATTACAACGTCTTTTTCATCTGTTTTGTCGAGAACTTTCCCCACCAGCTCATCCATTTTTTGATAAAGGTCTTCGATGACCTTGGCGCTCATTTTAGCCTGTCTGCTTTCGAGCGCAGGATGGCTCTTATCAAGATACCGCCAGAACATATGCTGGATGCTGTCCGTGGTCTCAAAAACACAGGTGATCAAGCCTTTTTTTGTTTTATCCATGGCATTGAAAAGCATGTTTTCCCATTCTTCATGGCTTGAATAAGTCAATTCTAAGAAGGCTTCTTCGCTGAGAACTCCTTCGTTCAGGGCCCAGGTATCGTTTGCTTCTCCAAGCGTTATGAAGCTTCCCAGGAGCTTCGCCAAATAGACAGAATAGATAAATGGATGGGAGAGAGGCAGAGCTGGTTTTTCCGGGTCTAAATTTAGCGGAGTGAGATACATCTCAAAATGAGGATGAATTTGAGAAATATAAAAACGACAGATGGCTTTTATTTTTATTCCCAGACCAGGGCGGAATGTCAGTTTTTTCCATCCTGAGAATGTATGCTTTTCCAGCTTGAATTTTTGGCCAGAGACTTCCAGTAATGCTTCTTCTTTATTTTTATCGATGGAAATTCGAAGAGGGAGGCGAATTTCTTCATCATTTTGCAGAAGGTTATTTTCTGGGCCTGATATGTAGGTTTCAATTTTATCGCCATTTAAGGTCACAGGGATATTTAGTCCGCCTTCCCGCTTTTTTATTCTCTCTTTATCTGAGGTGTAAAAGGAGAAGGTTCCCTGGCTTCCTTTTAGGTCAGGAGTACACATGCCGGAGAGGAGATGTCCTTTGAATTTTTCTGGAGGAAAGGTTATTGGTACTCTCAGGATAGTGCTGAAAATGCCTTTCTGCCCCAATATTTTCCAAAAAGGAATGCTCTTGCGCAGACCTTTGATTTCGGGCTTTGAAAGGGGGATATTGTATTTCCCTATAGACAGAGTTTTCTTAGGCTTTCCGATCCGCGCAGAGGAAAGATCTGGAAGATATGTCTTTGGGTCGCGGCTGAGAAAATCAAAGATGTTGTGTTTGGAAGGATTGGAACCTGTCATAAAAGAAGACCAGGCGACCGGAGATATGGACGGAATAGTCGTTTGAAGTTTGGCGTATGTTCCTCTTTTTTTTAATTTTGAAAAATTGGGAAGTTTTCCTTCGGACATATATTTTTCGACAAGAGCCGGCTCCAGGCCATCCAGCCCGATGATTACAAATCTATTGATACTGCTTTTTTTATATGCTCTTTGCCCTTTTATGACCCGCAAGAGAAAACGAAAAGGCCACGAGAAAAAGGAGAAAAGAGCCAGGAAAAAAGTTAGAAAAAGGATAAAAAAGGAGCTAAGAAAGGCAAACCCTGCTCCTGGACCAATATAGGCTTGGAGGGGTAGAGAAAGAGCAAGTAAAAGAATGAAAAAAGGAAAAATAGGGGACAGGCTATTTTTAGAGAAAAGGGGGCAGGCTACTTTTTCTGGCAAAGGTTTTAGTTTAACAAGACGCAGGCTCCGCATAGAAATAGCGGCCTGTGCCATTTTTTTTCTTTTTCTTGGAAAAAGTTGAGTTCTCCAAGATTTAAATTGTGCGAAGAAAAAGTAGCCTGTCCCCATTTTATTTTTTTGAAAAGTCATCCAGGATTATCTTTGCTAAATCAGAGATGGAGAGGTCCTGGCCTTGTTCTTTTTTTGATAAGAAAAAAGCATCATCCCATGTGTGCATGCCCTGCAGTTTCGAGCGGCCAAAGACTTCCTTTTTCTTGACTGAGCCCTTCATATCAAAGCCACACTCTGAGAGCACGATTAAATCTGGGCCGTCGGCAAGATAGGGACCGGAGTAAATTTCTTCAGCATCAAACACACATCTCACAACTTTTTTCCCCTTGTATTCAAGTCGTTCCAGTTTTTTACTGATTTCTTCTTTTAGAGCTTTTTTTTCTGATGGTTCAACGCAACCTTCAGGGAATTTTTCTTTCAAGTTCAGGTAGATACGGCTTGGTTCCATGACAAAGGCTCTAGATGAAGGAGAGATCTCGGCCAGGCTTTCGGGAGAAGGATTTTTGAACTTTAAATAGCCCTGTTCCTCCAGCCATGCATTAAGATAGACTTCTTTTTCGATCTTGGCAAATCCATGATCTGAAAGAAGATAGAGGCCTTTATCATTGTCAGTTAACTTCCGGAAAGATGTTACGATTTCGTCGATTACTCGGTCGACCTGACGGTAGTAATCAAGAAAGTTTTGATGATACACATGGCTTTCATCTTCATAAGCATCCCACTGGAAATGATGGAGGCGGTCTGTGCCGGTGATGACAAATTCAAAATAATCCCAATCTTCCTTCCAGAAGAGATTGAAAGCCTTCAGGCGTGCACTAAGGGTTTTAGCCAGGTCCTTCCAGAGAAATTCAGTATTTTCTGCTGATTTTTGGGTGTCAATATCGATCTCGTAGCCCACCCGCTCTAGAGGAGCTTTGAAAGAGGGAGGATAAACTGCTTTAGAGAGTTCAATGGCTACAAAACCTGAAATCAGAATTCCGTTAATTTTGCGGGCGGGATAAGTAGAGGGTTGATTGATGATGATGCATTTTTTACCTTGGTCTCCCAGCTTATCCCAGAATGTCTTTTCTTTTAGATCTAGGAAATTCGGGAAGCGAAGGTCATAAGAGCCTCTTTTAAAGTCTGTAAATCCAAAGATGCCGTGAGTTCCGGGATTTGTTCCAGTCATAAAATTTGTCCAGCTTACAGCAGAAACTTCAGGAAGGCTTGCTTTCATCCGCTGAATGTGGCCTGAGTCAATAAGCTTTGAAGTTGCGGGCATTATACCTTTTTGAGCGAGTTCTAGTAGGAGAGAGTAGGGAACTCCATCCAGGCCTATCACACAAACTCTTTCTTTCTTTCTTTTCTTAAAAAGCGACATGAAACTCCTTATTATACCAGGGGACATAATGATGTCAATTTTCGTCAGTTTGGGGTAGTGTCCTTGTTTGAAATAAAATTTCAAAAAGTGTTAATTGAATGGGTTGACAGCAAGGGGGATTCCCGAGAATGGGAATATCTTGATGAGATTGAATCAATCCAGCCCTCTAAGTGCATATCAATAGGTTTCCTTTTAGAAGATACTCCCAAATACAAAACAATAGCTCAAAATCTCTCAGAAAACCAAATCCTGGGTAGAATAACTATCCCAACTTGTTCAATTCTAAAAATAAAGGTAATTAAATAATGACTATTTCTTTTTCTTTTTTTTGCGTCTTTTTTTCTTTCTGTCGGGACGCTGAGTTAAGGCTGAGGCAGCGGTGCTTTTTGCCGCTTTCGATGTTCGCTTACTCTTTAATTGTTTTGAAGCAATCTTGCCGACTCTCTTGGAAGTCTTTTCATTTTTTCCCATATCAACACCCCCAACATATAAATTATATCATAAAAAGAAAGTTAAATCGTCCAGTTGGTGATTTCAGCACACATGAAGTAATTACTTCATGCCTACCAATTGTGCTTGCATTGCAAACACTTCACCACTGGACGATTTAACTTTCTTTATTTTTAGTATTATTACTCAATTATTTCTTGACAACGGCGAGTAATGATGCTATATTAACAATGCAATGGAAGTACAAAACATGCAGAAATTTTACAGGAGGGGCTTTATGAGCAAATTTGAGAAATTTGTACACAAAAGATTACAATCATCTGGAGAACCTATGTTAACTATTACTAAGGTGGGAATTATTAATTTTAATTCAGCAACCATGGCAAAGTACATTAAGGACAATACATACGCAACTCTTTATTATGACAAAAGAGATTCAGTAATTGGTATTAAATTTACTAAAAAAAGAACAGCAGAGGCATATCATATTATAAAATATCGAGGCGGTAAGTTTGGAACGATATCGGGACTGGCATTTTTAAAATACTACAAAATTCCCCTTGGAGAAACCAGGGCTTATAATGCAGAATGGAATGAGCAAGATGCCATGTTAGTTGCTGATTTAAAGCAACATAAAAGGGAACGTGAGAAAAGTAAACAAATTTTAGGGCAAGATGTTTGATAAAAAAAAAGTGCCGCAAGTGAAAGGATGCAGGAGGAACCTGGGCAAATCTACCGCATGCTCATTATTCCGTAACTTGCGGCACTTAAGATAAAAAGGGAAGTCTAGCCGTAACTAAACTTCCCAACAAAGGCTCGGCAAGAAGCCAAGCCTAAGCCATTTTTAATTTAAAACTTTTAGGGTTTCTTGTCAAGTCGGGAGGCCCTAAATGAATCATTTACCTCAGGAAAAGAAACTTGTTATTCTAACGGCATTGGTTGAAGGAAATTCAATTCGTAGTGTCGAACGCATGACTGGAGTGCATAGAGATACCATTATGAGGTTGATAGTACGCACAGGAAAGCTTTGTCAAAATTTCATGAGTAAAACAGCAGAAGATTTAGATTGCTATCGATTGGAGCTAGATGAAATTTGGACGTTTTGCCAAAAGAAACAAAATCGGCTAAAGAATGAAGAAAAAAATAATGATTCTCTCGGCGATCAATTTGTATTTTATGCAATTGACCCAATGAGTAAGTTTGTGCCGACTTGGATTATTGGAAAGCGAAATAGTCAAAATGCACTAGTTTTTATAAAACAAATTAAAAGCACACTAAATGGTAACCGCCCTCAAATCTTTACGGATGCCTTTCCTGCTTATATTGATGCCATTGATGAAGTGTTTGGTTGTGAGGTTGATTACGCCATGATTACAAAGGAATATGACTCAGTACATATCGGCCCAGGCCGTTATGCACCCCCTAGGGTGTCAGGATGCAAAAAGGTGATTATAATAGGAAATCCCAACAAAGAAAATATTTGTACTAGCTATATTGAACGCTCCAATTTAACAATGAGAACTCTTATGAGAAGATTCACAAGGCTATCTTTGGGGTTTAGTAAGAAATTAGAAAACCTTAAAACTGCTGTGGCCCTATATTTTGCCTACTATAATTTTTGTTGGATTCCCCGCACCACAAGAGTAACTCCTGCAATGGCCGTAGGAATCACACCGTCACCTTGGACAATAAAAGAGCTATTTGAAAACATTGCCAATACAAATTAATTCTTCTAGTGAAGTAAGTGAAAAACAGAATCATACCAATCCAAGACTAATTTTGATGGCTTTATCTACTTCAAGCATTTTTCTGCTGGTTAATTGTCCACATTTATCATTGAGACGCACTTTATCAATAGTCATAATTGCAGCTAAATCCACAGCTCCGTCTTTCTCTAATCCACTCTCTTCTTTGGTGAATTCTACTAAGAACGGATATGGCTTATTGGGTGCAGTAGTTATAGAAGCTATAATCGTAGTCGGGCTTGCCCTATTGCCGACATCGTTTTGTATTATGAGGGCGGGCCTTACGCCCGCTTGCTCGCTGCCCTTTCCTTTATCGCAATCTACCCAATAAATTTCACTACGCTTAATATCAGACACCGCTATGCCCCACTACTTCCAATCGGGGACAACTTCTGCTGCTGCTTTAGCACTAAGTTTAGCAAATCGTTTGTGTTCCTCAGCCATAGCCTTATAGCCTTCTTCCAATTTTTCTTCTAGCTGTTGTTTGTTGATTCTATCAAGGCGTTCATCTAAAGCTACCCTTATAAAATCGCTTTGGGAAGTTTTTGTGGGGATGATTATTCGTTTCATTGCCTCGGATTGAGAAGAGGAAATAGAAAAGTTTATTCTTTTTTGCATAGTTTTTGACATTTTATTTCTCCTTTTTTTTACTTAAATTATTGTGCTTTTATTTGTGCATCTTTTTACACATATAATATACATATATTTTTACGCATGTCAAGTTATTTTTTTTCAAATTAGGATACTACCCAGTTTGGCTCATTTGCACTGAGAAAATGGGGCCTGGCCCCATTTTCTTTGTTTCCTTTTTTTCGTTCCTTACATGGCGAAGGCTGTATGGTGGAAAAACCGTGAGAAAGGGAATAAATGGGGCCTGGCCCCATTTATTCCGTGGGGCAAAAAGCAACGTGTTTTTCAACTATATAGCCTGAATCTTTCTGGATTCGAGGATGATCCTGGCATCGACGATAGCACAGCCTTTTCCTCTCTCATAGACGAAAAGCGGGTTTATATCCAGTTCTTTGATTTCCTCAAGGTCTGTGACGAGCTGAGATAGTCTTTTCAAACATTCAGCTACAGCCTTTATGTCGTAAGCCGGCTCACCTCTAAATCCTTCCAGGATTTTATGAGTTTTTGTTTTCGCGATCATCATGTCTGCTGTGCGCTCACGAATAGGAGCAAGGCGGAAGCTGACATCTTCCAGGACTTCAACATAAATTCCTCCCAGGCCAAACATCAGAATGGGGCCAAACTGAGGGTCTCTGCTCATTCCCAGAATAATTTCTTTTCCCTGGGAGGCCATTTCTTCTACAAGCACACCTCTAATTTTTGCCTTAGGTTTTTTAGACATGATATTTTTAAGGATTTCTTGGTAGGCCTCACGGACTTCGTTTTTATTCTTTAAGTTGAGTTTAACTCCTCCGAAGTCAAATTTATGGAGGATGTCAGGAGAGGCGATTTTCAGGACTACAGGAAAACCGATTTTTTGGGCTGCATTTGCTGCTTCTGTTTTGTTTCTAGCAAGAGAGGATTTGACTAAAGGGAATTGATAAGCCTTAAGAACCTCGTAAGATTCGTGCTCTAACAGGAAAGATCGGCCCTCTTTTTTGACGGAATCTATGATTTTTTTGGCCCCGGCTTTATTTACGCTGAATTTTTTAACTCCAGTTTTTGGCCGGTTGAGCCACCAGTTGAACTTGGTCATCTCAGAAAGCGCCCGGGCTGCTGATTCAGGAAACCTGTAAGAAGGAATTCCGTTTTCTTCCAGGACATCGATTCCCGTGGAGACATCATAAACTCCCAAAAAACTGCATAAGACCGGCTTTTGGAATTTTTTGGTTGTTTTGACAATGGAATCGGCAATTTTATCCACGTTGGTGAAAGAAGTAGCAGTCAGGATAATGATGGAAGAATGAACGTTTTTGTCTTTCAATATTTCCCTTAGAGTTGCCTCATACTGTTCATGCTGTGCGTCTGCGATCAAATCAACAGGATTATTTAAACTTGCCTGGGGAGGCAGGATCGTCTTTAAAGTTTTTATTGTATTTCGGCTAAAGGGAGCAATATTCAGACCATGGCGAATGCAGGAATCAGTGGCTAATATTCCTGGTCCTCCTGAGTTTGTGATGATGGCGACGTTTTTCCCTTTTGGCAAAGGCTGGCTGGAAAAAGCCTTGACATAATCGAAGAGCTCCTCCAAAGTCTCTCCCCTGAGCACTCCAGACTGGCTAAAGATGGCATCGTAAACTCGGTCCGAGCCAGCCAGAGAGCCGGTGTGAGAAGAAGCTGCTTTGGCACCTAACCGAGTGCGCCCTGCTTTAAGGGCGATGATAGGTTTGGGATTCGTAGGGCTGCTGGTGATATCGCGGGCTATTTTCATGAACTCTCTTCCGTTGACAAGGTCTTCAAGATACATCAAGATGACATCTGTTTTCGGGTCATTTTTTAAGTAGAGCAAAAGCTCATTCTCAGTCAAACCTGCTTTATTCCCCATGCTGATAAATTTGGAAAATCCGATGTTGGACTCTTTGGCATAATCAAGCACTGCCACACAGAGGGCGCCGCTTTGAGAGATGAAAGCAATATTTCCTTCTTTGGACATCGGTGTGCCGAATGTAGCGTTCATAGATGACTCAAGGTCGGTGTTCATAATGCCCAAACAATTCGGTCCTACAAGGGAAATATCATACTTCTGGATAATCTTTTGGACTTTTTTCTCCAGTTCTATTCCCTCTCCTCCTATTTCCTTGAATCCGGCTGAAATAACTATGGCTCCTTTGATCTTCTTTTTCCCGCATTCTTCTAGAATACCCGGAACAAAGCGCGAAGGAACTATGATGACTGCCAGGTCCAGTTCATCAGGAATATCCATCACTCTGGCATAGCATTTTATTCCGAGAATTCCTTTGGCTCGGGGATTAACAGGATAGACGATTCCCTGGAAGCGGCTGTCAATTATGTTGGCGAGAAGGGCTTGGCCAACAGAGCCTTGCTGTCTTGAAGCGCCGATGATAGCCATGGTTTTAGGATAGAAAATCGAGCTAAGTTTGCCGGCGGTCTTATCTTGTGCTTTTGATTTTTCCATTGGCGATAAACCTCGCTAACTCATCATTTGAGGGATCAAACCTTCCCTGCTTATTTTTGGCCTTCAGAGCTTGAAGCTTTTAGCACATGCTCAAGAAATATTTCTTCTGGAACGGCACCTTCTATGAAAATATTCTCGTTTATTACTGTCTTTGGAACTCCGAAGACATTGTACTTATGTGAAATATGGGGAAATTCTGTGGATTCGACCATATCAGCCTTTATTCGAGGAGACTCTAGAGCAAATTGATGACCTAAGTGGACGACCTGAGGGCAATAAGGGCAGGTAGGAGTCACAAAGACCTGAATGTGTATATCCTTGTCAATGGTTTTTAAAGCTTCTCTGGTTTTTTGACTCAGCCCAGTCTTTCCCTTGGAAACATCAAGGATGGCTTCAATAAGGCTTGTGTACTCGTATCCAGAAGGGATGCCGAAAAATCTTAGGCCATAATCTTTCTGGCCCAAGATGATTGTAGCCGGGATTTTATCGATTCCGTACTCGGCCGCTTTTTCTTTATCTCCACTGAAATCGTAGATAACAAGTTCTATTTTATCAGAGAGAGCGCTGACTTCTTTCAACAATTCTCTTGTTTCCTTGCAAAAGACACATTCTTGTCCTTTTAGATGATCAGAAACGATCAGTCGACTTGGTTCTTGTGTAAAAAGAAGAAGAGTTACTTTCTCTTTCATCTCCTCATCGAATTTTTTCCTTGTCGCTTCTACGACTTCATTGTTTAATATTTCCATATATTTACTTCCTATTCATTTTTAAACATTGTAATTCCCTCCGCTCGAAAAATCAACAGATCGATGGGAATCGATGGGGTCACCCATTAAGATATTGGCTATGAAACTTGCCCCGAAAAAAACTGTGTGATATATTCTAGCTCTTTTATATCAAGTCATTTTTCAATGAGGAGGAAAGATGAAAACGAAAGTGTTTTTATTTCTATTTTGCATTTTATTACTATTTTCGGGTATTGGCTATGCTCCACAAGAAGCTCGCGTACTTCGCTTCCCATCTATCCACAATGATCAGATTGTATTTACCTATGCCGGCGATCTGTACACAGTTTCCTCGATAGGAGGTTTTGCCCGAAAGCTTACCAGTCATAATGGGTTTGAAGTTTTTGCCCGTTTTTCCCCTGATGGAGAGTACATAGCTTTTACAGGGGAGTATGACGGAAACCGTGAGGTCTATTTGATTCCCAGCTCAGGTGGAATACCCAAAAGACTAACCTACACTCCCACTCTCGGTCGTGATGACGTATCAGATAGGATGGGTCCGAATAATATAGTGATGACCTGGAAACATGATAACAAACATGTAGTTTTTCGTTCACGCATGAGGGAATGGAACAGCTTTAACGGCCAGTTGTATTTGGCTTCTGTTGAGGGAGGAACACCCGAACAGCTTCCTTTGCCTCGGGGTGGATTTTGTTCATTTTCTGCCAATGATAAAATGATG
>JABUBO010000425.1_pt1 | contig 13465 bp, 21 predicted proteins | sample 7240361 | NCBI WGS metagenome assembly JABUBO01 (sample SAMN07256346, study PRJNA390944) | subsurface metagenome | isolation source: Methane hydrate marine sediment | place: Pacific Ocean: Eastern North Pacific, ODP site
GCCTGAGTTCTCATTTTAGGAGTATAGATTCCCTCTATTTCGAATAACATCTTTAAACATTGAAAATTACCTTTCAAAGCCTTTGTTGTAGCAACTAACATTCTGGCTGTTTGAGTTCTGGCTAAGATTTCATTTCTTTTTGAATTAAGGTAATCAGTAAAATCCGAATTTTGAAACCAATTCCAAGCGGTTTGCCTTGTGATCGTAATCTTCCGGCAAATCTGTGCTAAATTCAATTTATTAGTAATATCGATATACAGATCTATAAATAAGATTTGTTTTTTTGAAGGTATAAACTTTTTTTCACTCATTAAACTTTCCTTTTTAAGAATTTATAAAATTTATTTGGGACTCAGAGAATATGCTAATCTGAGTCCCTGTTGTTTTTCACTTTTATTTCAAATTAAGGAGGTGAAAAACAAGTCAATTAGCAGGGAGGATTTTAATAATGTTTTCCCCCCTGCTTTAAAGGAGTCTGGTGAATGAAAACAAAAAAACCAGACTAATGTTAGAGGAATCTATCAAACCTCTAACTTTTATGAGTAGGTAAAAGATTAAATCCTACTCGCTTATTGCCTCCACCTAATAGCCAAGAAGGGAGGAGTCAATTTATTAAGTATCCTTAACTTTCTTTTGATACTTGATCTGAAGTTTTAAAAAACCGCTGTAAAATAAAGGTTTGTTTAACATAAATCTACAGTCAGGACCGATCACACTCGAAAATCCTTTTTCTTTAAATCCTTCTTTGTTTACTATTTCACCAAAATGAGTTTTCATTTCACTATTTAAAAGTTCATATTCCTCTCTACTCTTACAAAGCATATTAATAGCTTTAACAATAGCTCTTGATAACCTTAACCCTATTTTTTCAGCATCTTTAATTCTTAATTTTTGAATTTTCTCAATAGTTTCTTTTAAATATTCCTCTAAAGAGAGAAGTTTCTCATTAGCGATATCCACTTCTCTTTTAGCGATCTTTGTCTTTTCCTTTGACTTAGTGATTTTCTCAAAGTCAGGGAGCTCCCCTGCTTTTTCAATACCGAGTGTGTTATCTAAACCTAAACTAACCTTCTCAAACTCCTCAAAAACTTTCGTCAGGTTCTCACACCTAACCTTTTGTTTTTCTATTTCTTTTAAACAATCTTGATATTCTTTGTATTTCTCAATAGGTTTTAAAAACATTTTTATTTCTCCTCTTAATTAAGGTTTACAGGGTTTACAGAAGGTTTACAGAATTACAAAAACCCTTCTTATATTCCCTTATTAATAGAGTTTTAGGGTTTTTCAAACCTTTTCAAACCCAATTTATTTAAGTTTTTCATAAATATTTATTCCTCTCTGTTCAAGATATTTTCTTTTCCATTCATATCGGAGACGCCTATCTCTGTGTGGATTTGAAGGTTCTAAGTAGTTTTGTTTCAGATCGAGAAGATCCTCTCTGACAGCTCTTATACCTTTTTGTACAGTTTGAATGAGTAATAATCTATTTTTTGTCATTCTGGGTTTTCTATCTCTACTCATTCATTTCCCTCTTTTTCCTGCTTTGTTCTCCTTTTAATAAAAGTTTTCTTAGCCTTCCCTCAAAAGTGCTTTCGTCTTTATCAAAAAACTCTTTGAGTGTAGTATCCTCATCTACTTCTGTATCCTGATCTGATTCTGCATTCCTTACAATTTTTCTGCCAAAGCTATCACGATCTCCGAATGAAATATCCCCTCTACCTTTCTTAGCTTCCTTTCTCCTTATCTTAGCTTCTTTTTCAGGGATTCTGCGTCCAAACCCATCTCTGTCAAATTCGTCGATTTCCTTACCTTTTTCAGCTCTCTTTTCAACCTCAATTTCTTTTTTAGATTTTTTCCTTCCCCAGCTATCTCTTGAGCCATAATCAAAATCTTTTATTGTCTTAATCACATTTATTGATCCAGGTGATAGACCATCAGCTTCCTTTATTGCAGTTGCTATTGTTTCTTTACGATCTGATTCATTTAACCCATGATTCGCAAGTTCTTGTGCCATAATAAGAGATTTATAACTAACACCAAAAACCTTTGAAATGTTAGGAGCAGTCCACCCCGAAAGGTGCAAGTGTCCCTGCTCTACTCTATTTATAAACTCTCTCGATACTCCACTTTTCTTTGCCAACTCTAATTGAGTGAGTCCCTTCTCAATTCTTAATTCCCTCATTGATTTGAAAGTAAATTTTTCCTCCATATTTCACCCTTGTTAAAATTTAATTTGTTAAAATTTAATATAGTTAGTGAATTAAATTATATCACTAAGAAAATATGTGTCAAGGGTTTTTTAATTAAATATAAGAAAAGCCCAAAATTTAAAATTCTGAGCTTTGTTAATAGATTGATATACCTTGTTATCTGAAACCCCCTAAGACTACCAATCTAATCGGTTTAAGAATATTTTAAGAGAATATTAGATCCCTGTTATTTGGCTTTAATAATCAATCCAAAAACTAAACTTATAAATAAAACTATAAGTTATTAATGTCCCTGATATTATTTTAGTCTTAGATTGCATCATATAAATATATGAATTTATTTTTAAAACTCGATTAAAGCCCTATTCCGAAGGTATTTTTAAAAGCTAAATATTAAAACATTATAAATTAAATCAAATTCTTTATAAACTAACTTTTAAAGCGATCAGTTCCTTCTCTAAAAGCTCAATCTTATTTAAGATATCGCTCTTACTTTTATCTTTAGTAAAGTCTTTTTTCCTCTCATCATCGAAATAGTCCATATAAATTTGGGTAGTGTTCAAGTTCTTGTGTCCTAACTGCTTTTGTATTCCCCTGATATTTTTACCTTCTTTGAGCCAGATTGTAGCGATAGAGTGTCTTAAACAATGGGGGTGGATATCCTTATTCGGATCAACTTTCTTTGCATATCTCTTAACCATTTTTTGAATGTAGCCATTAAGTAATTTTTTCCCATATCTTGAGCAGAATAAATATTTGCTTTTAGGTCTGATCTCCTTCCACTCATCGATATAATAAAATAGATACTCAGGCACATACACCATTCTTGAGCTTTGTTTCTTAGCGTTATCTACCTTAATAGCACTATCCTTTTTTTTGATATCTGAAACTTTAAGATTTAAAAGTTCCCCTGTTCTTAACCCTGCATAACTTAATACAGCCAAAATTCCCCTATTGCGAATCCCTGATTTGTAGCGAGTATTCGGCAAGTTCACCAACTTGTCTAACTCTTCTCGGGTTCTAAAGATTTCTATTACCTTTTTCATTTCTCTCCTTTTTTTAATAATGTTAAATTTAATTATGATTATATCATATTTGTATATAAGTGATATTTATAAACACATTATAACATAAAACTTTTTAAAATAATACTTATAGTGAAAATAAATCAAATATTCCCTTTTTTAAAAAGACCTGAAAAACTAAAAATATTTAGATATCTGAATTTTTGACCTGATATATAAAACCTGAAAATAGGTAAAGGGATTTAGTCAAATTTTTAGACCTGATCGAGTTTGCTTAATATTTTGTGTATGCTTTTATCAGGTAGTTAAAAAAAAATGAAATTTCACTTTTTAATGAAAGGTAGGAAAAGGATTAAAATATTTGACCTTCAGGCACAAAAACATATTAAAATGTCAAATAAGGTCAAATTAGAATAAACTTTATAAAAAGATGCTTTTTTTAATATTAGTCTTTTATCAGGTATTATAAAAAATGAAAAAAGTAATGGATTCGCTTACTTTAGATAAAAACTGAAAAAATCTGATATTTTTGGGATTTTTTGGGTATTTTATTCTTTTTTTTTTAAAATTCTTTTAAGAAAAAGAAGAGAGAAAACTCATTAATTGTAATTATTTAAGTTTATATATTTTTGATACTTATAATCCTTCACTCTTTATTTCTTTGATTCCCTCACTCCTTGCTCTCTCTTACTCCTTACTTCTCTCCTTACTTCTTAATACAGAGATATTCCCGATAAATTTTTTTATTTTACTGATAGCAATAAATTTAATCTTTTTGTTTTATTTTTTAAAGATCCTTTTAATCCAACTTGTTTTTTGATATGTTAATTGCTCTTTTAATAGTGTATTTTCTTTCTCTAACATCTCAACCTTTGCTTCCAGATAACCGACTTGCCTAACTAAAACAAAATAAGGGGGAAGTTCTAAATCTTTTGAGGTATCTTTTTCCTTACCCTTTTTCCTTACCTCATCATCTTTGCCTATAACTTTAACTTCTAATACATCATCTAAACTGCTCTCTTCTACATATAAATTTTTTCCGACCTTCTGACAATTTAACCTACCTTGCTGACAATATAACCTAATAGTTCTATGCGATTTCCCTAATCTTAAAGAAGCCTCTTTTGTTGTTATCAATTAAAAAATCCCTTCTCTATATTACTTTTTTATAAGGTAAAAATCTTAAAGGTAAAGGTAAAGTATATACCTCTAAATTACCCTATTTCCTTATTCTATTAAAAGAGTGAAATTCCTTTAAGGTTAGAGATTTATTCTCTTTTTTGGCTCTTTATTTTCTTACCTCTCTTTTTTTAATTTCTTACAATAACCACAATAAATAAAGCGTCTTACAGAAGAGCCTTTTTCTACTATACAATCTCCTTTACATTTCTTATAACAATCGTCAGCTCTTTTTTTAAATCTAAAAGATTTAGGCTCTCCTTTAGATATTTTGAATTTGTTAGCTGTTAAAAAATGTTCCTTTAAATTTATGATCGCCTGTATCTCTGAAATCTTTGACTTATCACTCAACTTAATTTCCTCAAAATATTTTTCACCAGGATAGAATTTAATAAATACTTTATTCCCCTTCTCCTCTAAAATATAATCTTTTAAAAACTTAGTTTCTTTTAATTCTTTTAGAGCAGGGATTAATTGTCGCTTAATATAAGATAAATATTTTTGCTCTTTTAATGGCAATATTTTGCATAGCTTTTCATAGCTGTATCTAATGGGTGTATTTTTTTTATCCTTTATTTTAAAAAATTTTACTCCTAATAGTTCATATAATCTGAAAGCAATACCACTATTTAAATTTCTAATATAAGCAAAGTCTAAAGGTTTTATATTGTAGGTTTCTAAGTTCATTTTATAAAGCGGTGAAGGGTATATGTAGTTGGAGTCGGCTACCTCTCCATTCCTTAATTCCTCTCCTTTAAATTTATAATCAAATAAATGAAAAGATGCCTCTCCTAAATGTTTTTTTTCGTCAGAATAGAATATATTTTTAGTTAAAAAACCTAAAAGTGATAACCTTTTAATTGCTTTTTTTATAAGTTCCCTATTACTACTTTGATGTTCAATTCTTAAAATTTTACATATCTGATAGGTAGGTCCGATATCTAAACACTTTGCTATTTTTCCATTTCTCTTTAGATCTCTATAAAGATGCATCTCTATTATTCTAAAGACCTTTGCATCAAATGGTGTTGGCAATCCTAATTTTAAATCAGGTGAAACTTCCAGACTTTTTACAGTTGTTTTTCCATTTTTAGTTTCTACTTCCTCGAATTTTATTCTTTGAAATCTGTTCTTATCTAAAGTATAAAAAGGATACTTTAATAAATTGACTTCAGATCTGATTAATTCCTTCTTTTCCTCTTTTTTCTTTTTATTAACATTCATTATTAAATCCTTTCTTTATTAAATAGATTAAAGAGAATATTAATTGTCTTTTACCTTTTTTATTAGTTTATCAGGATTTATATATAAAATTACTTGAGCATTACTACCCTATTGACTTGAGCATTACTACCCTATTTACTTATAAAGAAATTTGAGCATTACTACCCTATTTTTTGAGTGCTATTTAATCATTTACTAAAGTTATTAACATTAATTAATATTTTCCTCAATTACATATATTCCAAAAACATCTTTACTTCTAATTGCGTCTTTGGGTGATAGAAGGATAATCTCGCCACAATTTGGACATTCAAGTTCCAAAGGTTCTGGAGGCAATCTTCTTAAAATTAAAAATAATGGTGTAAAACCACTTGTCTCATCATTAGCTCTAACCAACTTTGTATTACAATTTTGACAGATAAATTCCAAATCGCTCACTCTTTATTTCATTAAAATTTTTAAAATATTTTTAATTTTTATAATTTTGTTGTAGAATAATAAAAAAGGGTTCATTAATAGATTCACTTCTGATTAATTCCTTTTTTTGACTTTTTTGTTTGGGATCTCTCCGGAGATCCCTTTATTTTTTAAATTCATTTCTTTACTCCAACTCTTTAATTGTAAAATTAAATATGCCTTATATCAAGTCCCTTCTCAAAGGCTCAATTTCAGCCAATCTGATGCGTCAAATCTAAGTATTTTAACATATTCTTTATACTATCGAGGTTTTAACATTGTTAACAGTTAAATCCTTTAATTGACTTTTATAAATTTTGAGCTTTACTTTCTTATTTATTAAAATTTTGGTATAGAATATTAAACAATGGGAGTTTTTTCTTTTCTAACTCCCTCATACTCCTAATTTTTAAGAGAGCTCACCGATAAAGTGAGCTTTCTTATTTAATTAGTTCATTAATAATGTTATCATTCAGATCCTTCTGTTCCTCCCTTAAAATTTCCCTTGCTCTTTTATTCCTTTTCCTGTCGAAATATAATCCTGTTATAAGAAAGGATATTCCGATAAATCCTAATACTATTAAAAAAATTAGAAACCAGGTGTTGCCTGACATTTATTTTTCCTCCAATTCTTTAATTTAATTTGTTTTCTATTCTGTGAAATTCATTAAGAAATTCCTCATCAATCTCCATTACTTTTTTATGTAATTCCTCGTATTCTCCTAATCCATAAAACCCTGCTATTAGCATTTCTACTGTTATTTTTATATCCTCAATAAACAAATCATATAAATTTTCGACCTCTTCTTTAACTCCGACCTTTTTTTTCAGTTCCAACTCAGTTAGAATATCATCAATTACCCTCATCTGTTCAGTAAAGCTCTCGTCATCATTTTCCTCAATAGAAATAAATACTTTTAAAAGACTATCGCCAAATTCTTTTTTCAATCTCTTTACTCCTATAAAATCTAACTCATAATCTTTTGTTTCCTCTGTCTTTGTAGTTTCCTCCACCTGTTCTACTTTGGTAGGTTCTTCATCGATAGCAGTTCTTGTTTCTATACAACCTCCTCTTAATGATAAAATAACAATACCAACAAGAATAATACTAATTATTAAAAAACAACCCTTACCACCCTTCTTTTTAGTTTTCATTTTTCTCCTCTTTAAAATTTTAATTTATTTTTTTTAATTTTATAAAATTATTGATAGAATACTAAAGGCTCTTTATTAAAATTAACTCGGATTTTTTAATAGAGATCCGGCTAACTTCTTAGCTACTTCTTTTTTATAAGAGAGATCCTTCGGAGTGGGGGATCTCTTTTATTTTAGACTTCTGTTTCTCAATTTCTTTTTATTTATCCACTCGCTAAAAATAATTATAGAAATTATAGTTAATAAGCTAATAAAAAATAAAACAACTCCCAAGACAATCACCCAGATAAAAAATCTTAAATTAGGATTCACCTCTTTACTCCTTTATGATAGCCTTTATTTCTTTGTTTCTTTACTCTTTTTTTTCTTTGTTTCTTTTTGTTTCTTTGTGCTCGTCTTCCTTTTAATTTTTTTAATTTTTTTCTTGTTTCTATCTTTTCATTCTCCTCGTGTTCATTCCACTTCACTTTGTTTTTTTCCTCCTTTCTCAGCTTTAATTTATTGATACTTTATATTGCCTCTCCTTATCAGAATGAGTTCTAAGGGCATCTCCAAAGGTTTTTTTAGCCTCAAAACTCAAAATATAACTTAAACTAATTAAATATCAAATTTTTTATAAAGTTTTCTATATTCTTTTTGGTATTCTTTTTGACATTCTTTACACCAACTACCTAATCTACCTTTTTTGGATTTATAAAATTCACTTTCGGATTTTATTTCCCCACACTCGCTACATCTTTTTGTTTTACTTCTTTGTCTTGTTTTTAATTCTCTATTCTCCAACTCTTTAATTATTTTCAAAGTCCAATTTTCTAATTTTACTACTTAAATTGGCTTCAAATATTTGTAATCTATGTTTGAGTTCAAGTAAACTTAAATCAATTTGTTCAATCTGTTCATTATTAAACTTTCCAAAGTCTGTTTTTTCTGTATCTATCATAAAATCTTCACGGTTGTTGCTTATGTCGTCTTTTAGAATATAAACTGACCTTTTTAAAAATCTTAAGTTTTGTTTCCTTCTTCTCTCTCTCTCTCTCTCTCTCTCTGTTCCTTTGTGCTCGTTGTTCGTCCCGCTTCATTTTATTTTTCACCTCCTTTCTTTAATTTATTTCTTAAATTAATCTTACTTTTAGCCTTATATTATGTATAAAACCTTTTTAGAATTAGTTTAAAAGATATCCTGGTGTGTTTTTTAGCCTCGATACTCAAAACATTATAAATTAAGCTAATTAAATTCTAAATTCCTCAAATTGTGCCATTGCTTTCTCTACATCTCTAAGTGCTAATGTTATATAAATTTGTGTAGAGCTAATATCTGAGTGTCCCAAAATCTCTTTTAAGTGCATAACATTTCCCCCCTGCTTTATAAAATTAGTTGCGAATGTGTGTCTTAGAGAGTGTGGAGAAATGTTTTTTTTGATCTTTGCTCGTTTAGAGTATTTTTTAATCATATAGCTAATATTCCGAGTCTTGAATTGACTACCTTTTTTGGTGTTAAAGCATTCAGCTTTTCCTGTCCTCTTAACATCTTTTATTGTTGTAAAGAAATGTTTGGTGTTTTTGGGTTTAGCCTTCCACCATTCTTTTAATAGTTTCGAAGTATAGAAGGGGATCATCAAATCTCTATCGACGCCACCTTTTCCTCCAACTATTCTTAACTTGTTTTTAGTTAAATTGATATCCTGAGGCTTTAGATTCGACACTTCTGAAATTCTTAATCCCATATTTAGCATTAAACTTAAAACTGCTAAGTTTCTTTTACCTGAGAAGTATATTTTATTAGGTATTCTCATCAGGCTTTCTACTTCCTCAGGTTCTAAAATTACAGGTAGCTTTTTCCTTCTTTTAGCTCTCATTTCCTTTTCCTTTGTTTATAATAGTTATTAATTAAATATTCTCATCAGGTTTAATATTAAATTAAAGCCCCTTTTTGTTGCTTATTATGTGTATTATAAGCAATATATCATAATGTATAAATGGTGTCAAGCAATATATCTTAAATAATTTGCATTATTTTAACTATTGCATATCAATTAATCAGGTATTATTATTTTTTTCTTATGTAAAGACTATTATTTTAAATTTTTTTTGAGATATCTCTTTTTTTTGAGGCTAAATTAAAATTCTTGATACCTTTTATTGCATTACTCAATTAGAAAGCGATTAAGGGAGTATCTGATAAGAATTTCATATATTTGTATGTTTTTAAGAAACATTGTTAAGCATCAATCTCACCATTGATATTAGTTCTTTGCATCATTTCAAAATCTCTTAGTTCAAATATACTTTCTAACATCATTTCTCCGAATGAGAGAGTAAAGTCCACAGTTCGCCAAAATATTGACCAGATGAGATCCCCAACTCGAATTTTTTTCCCAATTTTTATGGTGTTAAAAACTTTCCTATAAATAAAAAGATAGACACACCTTTTAATTTTGTTTTTGTCTATATTTTTATCTAACAGATCAGTTTTTAGATCAGCTCTAAGAGTTTCAATAAACTCCCTCTTTATTTTTAAAGCCTCCTCGTTGTATTTTTCACTCATTTTTCTCCTCATTTATAACTTTTATTGAGATCCCCCTGTAATTAGTAATTTCGCTATATTTATGAAGTTCCTTAGGGATCAAACTATCTTTTAGGATTCGATATTCCTCTTTGCTAAGTTCTAATTGATGATGCTCTTTATTACTTTTCAAGTGATCTATTTTTTTATCGATAGTCAGGATCTCGCTTTTCATTAGCTTTTAATTTCCCTCCTCCATTGTCAAAGCCTCCCTGAGTTCGTGAGGGTGTTTAATTTTGACTTCTGTTTCCCCATTCCCTATTGCATCATTGACTTTTTTTAATTCCTTCTCTAAATAGGCTTTTCTAACTCTCAGGGGGATTCTACTTCTCATTAAATTAAACTGATCAATAAGCTCCTTTCTTAAATTCTCATCTCTTTTAGTCATATCCTCAAATTTAATATCCTTTTTAGATTCAATTTTTTGTAAAGGTATAAATTCACCTTCGATCTGGAGCAATAATTTAGAAAAATTGTAATTGCCACTCTCAGCCTCTCTAATAGCCACCATATATCGCCTTGCTAAAGATTTTTCTAATAGTTTTTTCGCCAAATCATTTAGCCAATTCAAAAAGTCTGGATTATTAAACCATCTCCAAATTGTAGAAGTATCAATACCCACTTTTTCAGCAATTTCTTTATTAGTTCGAGGTTTCATATAATTGAGGTAGGTTTCCGAGAATTTTATTTGTTTTTGCGTTGGTATAAACTCATTCTTTTTTTTATCATTCATTAAACTTTCCTTTTTAAGAATTTATAAAATTTATTTTAAGAGCTCTCAGGTGAGCTCACTTATAACCCAAGAGCTCGTTTGCATCAACTCCTAATAATATCACCTGGCTGGTGTCAATTTAATTCGAGTGATGCAACTTTATTAAATATCTTTAAAAATTTATAAAATTTATTTGAGCTCTTAAGAAAAAGCATTGTTAAACTTAAGAGCTCTTTTTGTTTTCCACTTTATCAAGGAGGTGAAAAACAATTTAAATAATTAGCAGGGAGGGAGCAAAATCAAAATTAAACCTCCCTGCTTTTAAAGAAGGTCTGGTAGAAAATAAAAAACAACCAGACTAAATATCAGGGATAAATCAAAAACCCTGACTTGCGAATAGATAAAAACATTGAAAAAAACCTATTCGCTTATGCTCCCACCTATTAAACTAATAAAGAAAGGAGGAGCAATTTATTAAATATCCTTAACTTTTTTTTGATACTCTTTTTGAACTCTCAAAAAACCTTTATAAAAGAGAGGTTTATCTATCATCATTCGACAATCAGGACCGATCACACTTGAGAAGTCCTTTTTTTTCATTTCTTCTCTACCAAAATAATCAAAATAATCAGCTCTCATTTCATTATTTAAAAGCATATACTCCTCTCTACTCTTACTAAGCATTTTAATAGCCTTTACAATAGTTTTTGATATTCTTAACCCTATTTTTTGAGCATCTTTAATTCTTAATTTTTGAGTTTTCTCAATAGTTTCTTTTAAATATTCCTCTAATGAGTGAAGTTTCTCATTAGCGATATCCACTTCTCTTTTAGCGATCTTTGTCTTTTCCTTTGACTTAGAGATTTTATTAAAATCTGGTAGCTCCCCAGATTTTTCTATACCGAGTGTATTATCTAAATCTAAACTAACCTTCTCAAACTCCTCAAAAACTTTCGTCAGGTTCTCACACCTAACCCTTTGCTTTTCTATTTCTTTTAAACAATCTTGATACTCTTTGTAGTCTGATATTTTTCTAAGCATTCTCATTCCTTTTTTTAGGGTTTCAGGGTTTACAGGGTTTACTAAAAACCCTCAATCCCTCTCTCTTTTAAATATTTTTGTTTAGCTAAAAATCTGATCCTTCTGCGATCCTGCACAGATTGAGGTTCTGTGTATTGTTTAACATCAATAAAGGCTTCCCTGACCTGCCTTAACCCTTTTTGTAGCGTTTGTATCAGTAATAATCTATTTTTTGTCATTCTGGGTTTTCTATCTCTAATCATTCAAGACCTTTCCTTTGTTTACCTTTTAATAAAAGTTTTCTTAGCCTTTCCTCAAAAGTGCTTTCGTCTTTATCAAACAATTCTTTTAATGTAATATCCTCATCTACTTCTGTTGTAATATCCTTATCTGATTCTGCATTCCTTACAATTTTTCTACCGAAGGAATCTCGATCTCCGAAATCTAAATCCTCTCTCTTTTTCTTAGCTTCCTTTCTCCTCAGATCAGCCTCTCTCTTAGGGATTCTCCTACCGAACCCATCTCGATCAAACTCATCTATTTCCTTGTCTTTTTCAGCTCTCTTTTCAGCTCTCTTTTCAGCATCGATTTGTTTTTTAGATTTTTTTCTACCGAATGAATCCCTGTCGCCATAATCAAAATCTTTTATTGTTTTAATCACACTTATTGATCCAGGTGATAGACCTTCGGCTTCCTTTAGTGCAGTTGCTATTGTTTCTCTCCTTTCGGATTCACTCAAGCCGTGATTAGCGAGTTCTTGAGCCATAATGAGAGATTTGTAATTAACACCAAAAACCTTTGAAATGTTGGGAGCAGTAAAGCCTGACAAATGTAAATGTCCCTGCTCTACTCTATTTATAAACTCTCTCGACACCCCACTTTTCTTTGCCAATTCTAATTGAGAGAGTCCCTTATCATTTCTTAATTCCCTCAAAGATTTGAAAGTAAATTTTTCCTCCATATTTCACCTTTGTTAAAATTTAATTTGTTAAAATTTAATATAATTAGTGAATTGAATTATATCACTAATAAAATTGGTGTCAAGTTTTTTTTAATTAAATATAAGAAAAGCCCTAAATTTAAAGTCCTGAGCCTTCTTAATGAATTTATATCAATCTTTAATTCAAGCTCCCATAAAACACTAATTTGTTGCGTTTCCCTGCTTTCTAAGAGAATGTTAGATCCCCATTTCTAAAGCCTAACTATTTTTTAAGACTTATGAGCCCCATTTTCCTTTTTGTCTAAAATACCTCCCATAAGTATAGATTTTTTCACTTGAGTAATCTTGTTTAAATTTTAATGAAATTAAGGTGTCCTCCACTTTTTATTAATCTCTTTTTTATATAATTTTAGTATTATTTATCAGGAGAAACAATAACCTTTTTAAGCATTTTAGAGCCTCCTCCACTTATAAGACTTTTATAAGCCCCTCCACTTATTTTTTGATTCATTAAAATCAATATAATACCTGATAGCAATATCTAAATTGCCATTGAGTTTACATAATATATATTATCGGACCTTGTAATTTAATCTGTCCTTTTATCAGGAGAAATGATTTTTTAAAAAAAGTGAGGACTCTAAAATCTATAAAAAAATAAGAAGTGGAGGGAGCTAATTTTTTGGTGAATAGACCCCCTTAATTGACTTAAGAAACTTAAGAAATTGCTTTTTAAGTTAGTTTTACAAAGGGTTTAACAGGGTTTAACAAAAGGGTTTACAGGGTTTACAAAATCCTTTATATATTTCCTTATCAATAGGGTTTACAGGGTTTTACAAACTTTTCAGACCTTTTAAAACCCTCTTTTTCTTTTTTTTATAGATTGTCAAAACCGACATTTTGCTTTAGCTTCTGCCTTTTTTATAGTGTCCTGATAGTCCCGAAATTGATCTTATTCTCTTTTTTATAACCCCCCCCGAT
>JABUBO010000426.1_pt1 | contig 13463 bp, 15 predicted proteins | sample 7240361 | NCBI WGS metagenome assembly JABUBO01 (sample SAMN07256346, study PRJNA390944) | subsurface metagenome | isolation source: Methane hydrate marine sediment | place: Pacific Ocean: Eastern North Pacific, ODP site
ATCAAAAACTCACACCAGAATAAATATTAGGTTCTAAAAAATAAGCATAATAAAATATTAAATTTGGAAATTTAAAAATCAGAAGTTGGAAAAACCTAAGTATTTATGAAATCCAAAACTCATAGAGGAGAAATAGTCAAATTAAATGTTGGAGAATGTTAAATTGAAGCACCATTAAACTTACCTAAAAAAAATGATAATTTATAACTTATTTTTAATTTAATAGACCCGAAAGTAGTATTAGTTTATTGCAATAATCGCCTTCCTATTAATACTTCAATTACTCAAGAATTATATAAATCCAGCTACCGATTCAATGAATTTATTAATTTTATCATCTTGCTCTGGTATTGCTGGTCCTTTCATTCCTTGCATGCGGACATTAAGTACTTCCGGACAAATCTCGTTGCATACATTGCCCACCTTAAGTTCTGAGGCCATTTTAGAATACTTTTCTCGCCAATCTAACAAGTGTGTATAAAAGGTCGCACCTTTCGGAATAGGTTCTTCTAAAATCTTGCCTAATTTTCTTACAAATTTTTTTACTTTTTTATCTGGACTTGCTATAGTAATCCGAGCGCCCACTAATAATGCATCAGGATTTGTGCTAACAATATCCTCTGGACTCAGATTTTTAACACTTGCAATTTTAACCTCAAAATTTTCACTCAATTTATCTCCAATTTTTTCAGATAATGCTTTACAATTTCCATGTTTAGTATTATAAATAATCCATACTTTTTTCAAATATTCTCAACTCATTTTAACTTTCTAATTTTTAATTTCATATTAAATTTTTTAGATAATCATTTTTTTATATATTTGTGATTTGCTTTAATATAATTTTTAAAATACCATTGAATAAAAGGAAATTCATAATCTTTTTTATCTGACTTTTCCAATGCATTATAATATTGAAATCGAATGTTAGAATCTATATCAAACATAGGAAATTTGTTTTTATATAAAATATAATTTGTAAATAGCCGAACCATACGACCATTTCCATCTCCAAATGGATGAATACAAACAAATCGATAATGCATTATGCTGGTAATAAATACAGGATGAAATTTTATCTTATTTCTATTATACCATTTAAAAAGATCATTTAAGAGCATTAAAATTTCTTCTCTACTTTCTGGTGGTATATAATTACTTCCAGAAATCCCTATGGGATAATTTCGAATAATTCCAGCTTCATTTGGCTTGGTTAAACTAAATAATTCTTCATGCCATTTACAAATTAAATTCATAGATAATTCTTTAGTACATTTGATCATTTTTTCATAAACTTTCATATGAGCTTTAGCTTCTATAGCGTCATTAGCCGGTTTATTTTTTGGTAAAATATTATCATCTACTATTGCCTCAACGTCCCGTAAAGATAAAGCTGATCCCTCAATTTTATTTGAATGATGAGTAAAACGAATTCCAAAATTTCTTAAATCTTTTATTTGAGCTGAAAGAGGCATTGAATTAAGAATTTCATGATAATTTTCTATCATTTTATTTATTATCGGTATCCATCTTTCTTTAACTATTTCATATGAAAATTTCTCCCAAATTTGAATTAAGTCTTCATATGGAGGGATTTCTAAGCCAAGATATTTCTCCTTTTTTAAAACTTTTCCATTCTTTCGATAAGTATATGATAAGTATTTGTATTCTTTTCCTTTTATATTTCGTTTAATTATCGTTACCATAGTATTGTTATAACTACAAATATATATAAATCCTTACTTTTACTATGAAATGTAGTTATAACTTTTTTTTAAAAAATTTAAATCATTTGACTTAAAGTATTCCAAATTATAGATAAACTATTGAAAGAGAACGTTAAATATGCCAAAGTTGCGAGAAATAAACAACTAGATACAGTTCTACAGATGATTTATAATACCTTTTTAGAATTAAGTTTTAAATGTTTTTAAATTTTATAAAGGGCATATTTTTTTGAAAACAATATTATTTTCGTAAAAGGATATAGGAGATCTGAAGAACTTGAAAGATCACACACCTCAGAGATATAATTGTAGCAATTAAAATGTTAATAAATATTTTTTCGGAGTCATTCTTTTCAAAATTAAAAAGAACTGAGAAATATCTTTTTATTTTTTTTACTTTAAAGAAATTAATAAATATTTTTAAAGAAATATAGATATAAAATTAAGTAATTAAAGTAAAATTAAATTAAAAATGGGCGATTCAATTAGATGCCAATATTAAATAGAGAAAAGATACGTCCTGATGTTCTTAAATGGTTGGATGAAGGTCAAAAAATTCAAATGCGAGGGATTTCAAAATCTCTTAGAAAGTACCCAGATGAAACTATCGACTTTTTACCATTTTGGCAAAAAGTAATGAAAGTTAATGAACAATTTTTCAAGAAAGAAATTGAAGAAGAAGCAGCATTCAAACTACTTACGATGGACGAAATGCTTTATTTAGCAAAAATATTGAGATATATGTTCGAATTCATAGGAGATTATGACCAAAAACAATTTCCTATATCTGACAATGTAAAAATAGAATCTGTTGATGCAGGAGGAGTTCCTGCCGAATGGCAAATAATACCAAATGCTTCTGAAGATAAAGTAATATTTTACCTTCATGGCGGAGGATACATTTTAGGCTCACCTAATACTCATCGATTATTAACAGTTGCGATTGGTGAAGAAACAAAAATGCGAGTATTAAGTGTTGATTACCGTCTTGCTCCTGAACATCCTTTTCCTGCGTCAATAGAAGATAGTACTACAGCTTACAAATGGCTTCTCTCAACAGGAATTAAACCCAAGAATGTTGTTATCGCAGGAGACTCTGCAGGAGGTAATTTAACTCTTACAACTCTTTTAAAACTAAAAGATGACGGTTTAGAATTACCAGCCGGAGCTGTGTGTCTGTCACCTTTCGTAGATTATACTCTCTCTGACAAATCTTTCTATGAGAGAGCAGAAACAGATCCGATTTTAGCTGATATTGGGATGTTTTGGTGGATGCCTGCGTATGTAAAAGATGCAGATAGAAGTGCTCCACTCCTATCACCACTTTTTGGCGATTTAAAAGGATTACCACCATTATTGTTGCATGCAAGTACAAGCGAAATGTTATACAGCGATTCTGTGCGTTTTTTTGATAAAGCAAAAGCAGCTGGAGTTGATGCTACATTACAAACATGGGATGATATGCCTCACGTGTTCCAGGGATTTGGCTTGAATGATTTACCAGAAGCAAGAGAAGCAATTACTAAAATTGGAGAATTTATCCAAAAAGTTATTCCTTAATTATAAAGGGAGAGAAAATTAGTAGATCTAGAATTTTTAGCAACTTAATATATTTGAATTAATAATTGAAGCTAAAAATTAATTTTAATAAAATAATTTAATTTTTTTTTTTATAAATAAAACAAATGCATTATAATGTAATCTAATTGAAGTCTATGAAAATTGATAAATCATGAACGATAGAATTGATATAAACTTTGGAGGTGTATATGGTGGTTAAATTCAAAAGGGGCCACCTCTATTATCCTGAAATCCCTATTCATAGAATTTTGGAAGAAACAGCTGAAAGATTTCCAGACAGACCGGCTTTCCTATACCCCAAAGAAATGACCTTCAAACAACTTAAAGAACAGGTAGATATATTCGCTACAGCATTAAAAGATTTAGGTGTGAAAAAAGCAGATAGAGTTGCTTTATACGGACCGAACTCAATCCAATGGATAATTTCATTCTACGGATTAGAAAAAGCGGGTGCCATTATGGTCCCCATGAATCCATTATTCAAAGAAACTGAAGTAGAATATGAAGCAAAAGACTCTGGAGCAGAAACGATCATAGTTTCCCAACCTGAATACCCCAACGTAGCAGCAGTCAAAGATAAAACAAACCTCAAAAACATTATAGTAATAGAATTAGAAGAGAAAGAAGAGAAACTAGAAACTCCAGCAGGAACCATTGGATGGTCAGAACTAATGAAGAAAACAAAACCAAAACCTCCAGAATACGATTTCAACGCTAAAGAAGACCTCGCAACACTAGTATATACGAGTGGAACAACAGGTCTACCGAAAGGAACCATGCTTACACACTACAATATAGTGTCGAATGTAATCCAAATATCCCAAATTTTCGAATTAAGCGAATTAGATATCGCTATGACTGTACTTCCTCTTTACCATATCTATGGACTAAATGTGTGTATGAACCAAGCAATTTGGTTAGGCGCTGCACAAGTAGTCACACCACGATTCAAGGTGAAAGAATTCTGTGAACTCATAGAAAAGTATAAAGCTACATACAGTCTATGCGTCCCTCCAATATTCCTCGCAGTAGTTCGACACCTCGAAGACCCAAACGTAAAAGGATATGATTGGGCAAACCTCAAAATATTTAACAATGGTGCCGCACCAATCCCTCTCGAACTTCTTGAAAGGTTCGATAAATTAGCAAAAGAAAAATGCAACGCTAAAAATGTGACCATCCAACACGGTTGGGGATTAACTGAGGCTTCTCCGGTCGTTGCTGTAAATCCTATGTATCGCCGCAAAATGGAATCTCAAGGCACTTTAATTCCAGATACTTTTCATAAGATTATTGATTTAGAGACAGGTGAAGAGATACCTGAACGTGGGCAGCTTGGCGAATTGGTTATTAAAGGTCCTCAAGTTATGAAAGGCTATTGGAAAAGCCCTGAAGCAACTGAAGGTGCATTTTGGACCGACCCTAATACTGGTGAGAAATGGCTAAGAACAGGTGATATGGCATATATCGACGAAGATGAGTATGAACATCTTGCTGACCGTATCAAGGAAATGATAAAGTATAAAGGTTGGAGCATCGCACCTGCTGAACTTGAGGACTTGCTATTTAAAAATCCCCACGTATTTGATGCTGCTGTTATTGGTAAGCCATCTACAGAACTGGATGTCGGTCAAATTCCTAAGGCTTTTATAATTTTAAAACCGGAGTTTAAAGGTCAAATAAGTGAGCAAAACATAATAGATTGGGTTGCTGAAAGGATTTCTGCTTACAAGAAGATTCGGGAGGTCGAATTTGTGGATACCATTCCAAAATCGGGTTCCGGTAAAATTTTACGGCGAGAATTAATCGATCAGGAAAAAAAGAAACTTGGATTGAAATAAAATATTAAGTTTTTCACTTCCTTTTTTGATATTTTAACTGTAGTATTTCCAGAAACAATTCTCAGAAAATTAATTAAAATGAAAATATTATTAAAAAAATATTAATAAAAAATAACAAAATAAAATAAAAAATAATAAAAAATCATAATATTTTTTACATATTTAACATGTATGATTATTCATTAAAATTAAAGGAATCCAAAAAAAAAATTAAATTAATTTAGTGTGATTAAAATGATATGGAAAACAAAAATAATAGAAATGCTTGGCATTAAATATCCAATTATTTTGGGCGCAGCAGCTGGAAAACATAATATAAAATTAACAGCTGCAGTAAGTAATGCTGGAGGATTTGGTATTTTAACTGGATCTTCTTTTAGAAATGAAGAAAAATTTCGGAATGCCCTCTTGGAAATCAAAGAAATTACAAATAAATCGTTTGGCATAAATCTTACTCCAAATAATCCTGTTGCCTTTTCAAAAGAACCAATTCCTAAGTTTTATCAATTTTTAGAAATTGCAAAAGAAGAACAAATTAATACAATAATTACCGCTGGATCTAAAATTGAGGAATTTGGAAAAAAAATAAAAGAATATGAAATGAATTGGATTCATAAAGTTACTACCATGAGACATGCGATGTATGGAGAGAAAATGGGTGCTGACGCGATAATTTTAACTGGACTTGAAGGTGCAGGTTTTAAAAATCCAAAACAAAATACTTTTCTCATCAATATGGTAAATGCTGATAGGATTCTAAAATTACCATTGATTGCTTCCGGAGGGATTAGTAATGGCAAAGGTATGTTGATGGCATTAATTTCAGGTGCTCAAGCTGTTCACTTATGCACTGCATTTCTTGCAACAACAGAGAGTCCCATTCCAGATAGTTGGAAACAAAGAATAATCGATACCGATTGTTTTGATCCAAATATAATTAAAAAAGTATGCCAGTTTGATTTAGATACTCCTAAAATTAATGATCTGTCTTTAGCTGCAGGAACAGTTAATAAAATAATTTCTGCGGAAGAATTAGTAAAAGATATAATTAATGAAGCCGAGAAAATATTGAAAAATATAGGTTTCCAAGAAGTTATTATTAATTTTATTCAATAATATTTAATATAAAATTAATCCAGCATCCTTCCTTACTAGAGAAACCCTTAAAGAGATAGATATCACATCTATGAAAAATAGAACTCTTAATTTAAATATGAAAAATCGAAAAAATCCTTTTAATGTTTTATTACCACTTTCTTTGATATTTTAACTGTGGTATTTCCAGAAACAATTCTTAGAAAGTTAGTTAGAATGAAAATTTTATTAAAAAATAATAGTTAAAAATTAAAATTAAAAATTAAAAATTAAAAATAAAAAATAATAAATAATTATGATATTCACCGGCGGCATATGAAAATTAAAAATGGTAAATGAAAAAGAAAAAGAATATTATATAAAAAAAAAAAGAATTTTAATGAGGCAATTTGATGCGGCAACTACTATTGCAAAAAACATTTTAAGTAAATATTTCGGTGAAGCCAAGTTTAATTAACTTATCATAAAAGCGCGAACAGATTTTGAAATGCTATTACCCCAAATCCCTTATGTAGGAGGTAAAGATAATCATTTAACTGAATCACTTATCAGTAGCGTTATTTTACTGCCACTCCTTCGAGTTTTTGAGAAGGAAGGACTAGATTTTTATGAGATTGGCAAATTGGCATACGATTTATTCGAAGCTTTTTATAAATTTATACTACCAACAGACGATATTTTTAGCGAGGAATATATTAACCAAGAAAAATAAAATGCTAAAAATTCCAAATTACGCAAGTATCCGGGTGATTGGGTATTTGACTTCGTCGAAGGTGATGGCAAAACTTTTACTTTTGGCATAGATTATTTTGAATGCGGCGTTCATAAGTTTTATAAGAGTCAAAATGCTGAACATTTAATGCTAATCGTTTGCATAGCAGATTTTGCACAAGCTCAAGCCTACGGATACGGACTCAAACGGACTCAAACAATCGGAAACGGAGCTCCGCTATGCGATTTTCGATATGTTAAAAATGGGATTACGCCTCGAGCATGGCCACCAGACAACCTGCCGGAATTTAAAAAGAAGTAAAAACCCGTAAACTTTTTGACAGAACTCCAAATATATTTTTTACATTTCTATTTTACTCATTATATCATCAAGATAATTGATATTTTCCTGTTCGAGCTTAATTTAATATAAAATAAGAAAGATTGATGTTAGTTCATACGTCCATTTTTGTAAAAAGCTTTAAGAAGTATACTTTTTTGTAGCTTCTAAATACTTAGTATCCTTACTATAGTCAAAAGATGCAATGTGAATAGGTTTTACAATAACTTTTACCCACTCAGTTAATTCAGATAACCCTTTCCAATATCCCCTCGCTTCTTTTTCTGACATATACCTACTGAATATAGAATGTGCCGCTTGATCCATATCTTTATCATCCATACTGGCTTTGCCATAAATTATAACACCTCTAGTTGGTGGACCTACCTCATCAATTAAAACAGTAACATTATTATTTCGTTTGATATTTCTACCTCTACGACTATTTTTAGGAGTTCCAATAACTATCGTATCATTTTCATATTTGAACCATACAGGTACTGCATGAATTGTTCCATCTTTATTAATACTACAGATTCGTGCAATTTTTGCTTTTTCAAGAAAAGCACTAATCTCTTCCCTAGTTAATGCTGGTGATTGAGTATATGACATTTTAATTACTTCAATTTAAATATAATTAATTCTACCCTAATAAAACTATAATTTTAAGATAGATATAATTAATAAAATTTAAAAAATACGATCATTTTACATTTTTATTTTACTCAATATATCATCGAGATAATTGATATTTTCCTGTTCAAGTTCTTCCTTTAACGCATTCGCTAACGAATATCTAAACGCCCACACTTCTAAATTCTATTAATAGCATGTTTATAAAAGACACTTTATAAAAAAGTAAAATTTAAATGTATACTTATCAATTTGTATTTTGCACCGAAATCTAATCTAATAAAAAAAATTACAAAATGAAATTATATAGAGGTAGAAAATAAAAATGATGTTTATTTCATATTGGGAGTTAAATCCTGATTTTGATCCAGCAGATTTGGCTGAAATTGCACAAGAGCTTATTAGTAAAAAAGTCTACCCCGCTGAAGGAGTTAAGGAAATTGCATTTTATATTAGTACCTCGGATTATTGGGGTATTAGTATAGATGAAGCCGACAGTGAAGAAGCTTTAGCAAAGAATACTAATATGTGGAGAATTGCTAAACCTGGTTTTATGAAACTTGTTAAAACCACTCCTGCTATGGAAGTAGTCAAAATGCTCCCACTAGTGGTAAAATTGAAAAAACAAATAAAAGGTTAATATTGAAGAGACTTTCTTTCTTTATCAAGGCTCCAGAGTAAATTATATATCAAAATCAAAAATCTTAATTTTCTTTTTTTTTTAAATCCCGCCATTATTTATCCCAAATAATTAAATAATTACATTCAAATTACATCTTTATTTTGTTTAATATATCATCAAGATAATTGATATTTCCTTGCTCGATTTCTTCCTTTAACGCATTTGCTAAAGAATATCTAAACGCCCAAACTTCCATATTTTTATCCAACTCTTTTACTTTCTTAACAACAGGTATAAAATCGCCATCCCCAGATATTAATACCGCCGTATCATATGCATTTTCATACGCAAGAGAAATTATATCAATCGCGATTTTTATATCAACTTTCTTTTCAATAGCATCTTTAAACGCTATCTTATCAAAACTCGCTTTAATCACATATCCACTTCTATTACTTAAATCCTCATACCACTTCTTTTTCTCTGGACTCATGGGATACACGACACCTTCATATAAAAATATGCCCTGTAAATTTCGGCCCCGAGTTATGAGGTTTTTCAGCTTTTCATAGTCCGCTTTGATGTTATACTTCCTAAAGCCCTTGAAAATATTGCTATTATCTATAAAAATTATGATTCGTTCCATTTTAAAGACTCTTTTTGTAATTAATAATTGAAATTAGTTTCAGTGAAATGTGCCTATATTTTTCTTATATATTTTATCAAATTAAATTTGAGAGATTTTTAAAATTATAGATGGAGAATATTCCTAGCAAGAAATTATTAAATTTTGATATTATTGAATATGTAAGTTTTAATTCTTTTTGTGTGCTTTATACTATTTTATTTAGCCGGTAATTTAAAAAGGCATGAGAATTTTTTCTTTAAGAAAAATCTGAAAAAATAAGTTAAAATATATTTAAAGATTTAAGAGAACATTAAATTTAAAAAGTGATATTATTTGTCACATACTAAAATTTTAACTAAAAAGAAAAAGAATATAGCTCTGATCGCCCATGATGAAAGAAAACAAGATCTCATAGAATGGGTAAAATTCAATAAAGGAACACTTAGTCAACATAATCTTTTTGGGACTGGGACAACTGGATCACTAATCACACGTGAAGTAGGACTTAAAGTAAAAACCTTTTTGAGCGGTCCCCTAGGGGGTGACCAACAGATTGGAGCAAAAATCGCTGAAGGAGAAATCGATTTTCTCATCTTCTTTTGGGACCCTCTTGAATCCCATCCTCATGATCCAGATGTAAAAGCACTTTTACGAATAACTGTCGTTTGGAACATACCTGTAGCTTGTAATAGAGCTACAGCGGATTTTATAATCTCTTCATCCCTATTGTCTGAAGAATATAAACGTTCAGTGACTGATTATGCAAAGAGATATAAAACGTAGTAGTTCAAATAATTTTAATTTTTAAGGATAATGAGTCAATTCTCATCATCAAAATAAAAAATTCAGAAGACCATCTTATTTACATCCTAAATGGTGAGGCTGAATTTTCCAACGATAATGGAGAAAAATTAATAGCTGGAAAAGATAATGTAATATATATTCCGCCTAATGAACCTCATGGAATAAGAAATACAAACAAGGAGCCTTTCATTTTTATCTGTATCATTCCCTATTTAGAATAAAATATATCTCCTTTATTGATATTAATTTTTTTACCTGATTGCATTAATGTCACTCTGTTCAGTCATCTTCTAAATCCCATAATTCCATTTCCCTCTTAACATCCTCGGTAAGAAAATCTGGACTAAATAATATTTTTTTAACAACATTTATTCCAATGATGATCATCCAATCTTTTAGATATGGTTTCTCTTCTTTTGTATAGACAAAGAGGTCATCATCAAGAAAAGAAGGATACTTTTTTTTAATATAAATAATTGTGGCTAAAGTCTCTAAAAATTCAGAAAAATGTTCTTTCATTAATTCATGATCAAGTATATTAATTGATAAATGAAGGTGCAATTGAAGTAGAATCACCACAAGATATAATGGATTACTTAAATTCTCATTACAATAAAATAGAAGAGATGAAAATTAAAGATGATCATATAACATCAACTCTTGACAAGTTTATAACACAGGAGAAGTCGAAATAAATGGTACGAGAAGAAGAAGGAAAAATAATATTAGATAACGGAGTATCTGTAAAATTAATTGATGAACATGCATGTCCTAAGTGCAAACAGGTTAGTGAAAATAATGAATTATGTTATGATTGCCAAAATAAAAATTATCCAAAAGAAATCCAGGAAGAATTAGAAACTATTACTAATTAACGGAAATCATGCAGGGGATCTTTATTAAAAACATTTACTAAGTTATAATTTTTCATTAATGTATTTTCTCTTTATCGCTCTCAATTCTTGGGATCCTTCCTCTACATTGTGCTCTTATTTAGAATAATAAGAATTATAGTATAATATTAATTTCGAAACTATATTTTTACCATATTCAGTTATTTCATAAAAAGAATATTCATTTGTATCCTCTTTCTTTTGTAAGAAATTTTGAATTATTCCACCTAATTCTAACTTTTTTACGTGATTACCAATTAAACTTTTTTCTCTTCCTGTAATCTTAGCAATATTCGAAAATGATAAAGGCCCATGGTCTATTAATAATATAGATAATGCTAATCTAAATTTATTTCCTATGCCTTTTAATGCGAATTCAAACTCATTCGGTATTTGATTAAGATAATCCTCAAAATTAATTTTCATTTTTCATCATTTTTTTTTAAGTATATAATAAATATTCATCTAGGTACATAAAAGTTTACCTACTTTTTTATAGAAATTTTTAATCTATAGTTCTTCATTTTTTTTAATATTTTTAAAAGTAGTCCCTTTAAAGACAATCCAAAAAGTTGCATAAATAATGGAGGAAGAAAGCAAAATAAAATCGTAAATAACCAGATATCAATAGAGAATAACATTGCAGGAATCGCAACAACAAAAAATGTATTACATAAGAATAATAACGTTAGAAATGTGTATGCAAACGTCAAAAATATTCGATATATAAAAGTTTTTTAAAATGTCCAATTAATTTCATTTCTCTTTTGATTTCAAAGATTTTTAAATCTGCTGTTTATATTTATCAAAATCTAATTTTAAAATTCGCTTAATTCCAATATCCGCATCTTCTTCTGTTAAAACTAGTCCAATTTTATGGCGGTGGCAGATGTCGATAAACTCCCAAAGATTAACACCAGCAATCTCCGATGCTTTTCCAAAAGACACTTTTCCTTTTTTATATTCATCCAATGCGGTCTCAATTTTTATTTCTCGAATAGATTTTAAGAGTAAATGACGGATAGTGGAGCTTTTATCCATTTCTAAAACCTTTTGTAATTTTTCAATTTCTTTATTTAAATCCGAAGGTATTACAATTGACAATCTTTCACTCAAATTTTCTTCCCTCTTTTAAATATTTCTCATATATTATGGGAGATAACCAGCCATTTGCGGCGTATTTCCCCAAATTTGATTGAAATAGTGTCGAATCAATCATGTTTTCTTTACGTAATAATAAAAGTGTATCCGCAGTAGATACTACTTCAATCTCTTTTTGTTCTGCAACTAATCGACCCTTTTTTTCATCCATTACCAATAATCCATCTAATTGTTGTGCTAATTGTATTGCTTCATATTCTCCCGCATGAAGATAATCTTTTAAAATTGGGTCATGTCGACTAATCTCCATTTTTTTAATTTTTTTATTTTTAAAATAATTGCGTAAAAGAATTGCATCAGAAAATCCCGTTTTTATTCCTTCTTCTATTACCTCAAAATATACTTTATTGGGAATAACAATAAAATCAAATAAATTTAAAATAAAACTAATTTTACCAATTTTGGTTAGATGGATCAAAGGAGATGAATCAAATATGATCATTTATGATATTATATGTATTTTACATATTTATATTTAATTTTTATAATTACAAAAAACAGATCAATATCTAATATTACTATTTTTATAACGAAAAAATTAAAAATATCTGAATTGTGATTATTTAATTAGGACTTTTTATTATTAATCAGTGTTGAATGATTTTAAAGCTTAATTTCTTTTGAGTACAACTTGTATTTTTTAAAATTTAAGTTTAATTCTTATTTTTGGGAAATTCAATTTAATTTTTTGTTTCCAGCAGAAATCTACCCTATGATTTAAAAGAGAAAAGTGGTAATATTAATTTATGAGCAATAAAATAATATTACCATTCCCAATTGTGGGATCTGGTTTAATACCACCTTTCTCAAGAGATAATAATCTGTCATTTTTTAAAAAATTTTGCGAAGAAATTAAATCTCGCTTGTGGCGAGTGAAAAAACCTAGATTTAAGTTATATGAAACGGAAGACTTTTTAAAAGCGTTTATTTATTCAGAAATATGTGGTATTTCTATAAGACATGCAAGTGAAACATTAAATAAGTATTATTTAAGAAAAAGGCGAGGGCGAATTAAGGTTTTTTCTGATGGGCGTAAAAGGCGCATGATCCCACACCAAACCGATGTCAATAAGTTTTTACGACGAATAAGTCTTAATCGAGCGAGAAATATTTTGCGAGCGTGTCTCGATGACCAGTTAAAAGAAGCGTTGCAAACTAGTGTCATATCAAGAAAGGTTGATGTTCTAATTGATTTCACTGAACATCCTTACTATGGAAAAAGAGAAGATAAAATGATTAAGGGGACGATTCGGCAAAAGGGAACGAACAAAATGCGCCATTATTTAGGTTTTTCAGTTTTTTCAAAAAATACTCATCTTTTTGCAGGATTGGAACACGTGGCTAAAAATCAATCTAGGGTACCCCTCGTAATTAATTTCGTAGAACATTTGTTTAATATGGGTTTTAAAGTGGGTTTTGTAATAATG
>JABUBO010000427.1_pt1 | contig 13456 bp, 12 predicted proteins | sample 7240361 | NCBI WGS metagenome assembly JABUBO01 (sample SAMN07256346, study PRJNA390944) | subsurface metagenome | isolation source: Methane hydrate marine sediment | place: Pacific Ocean: Eastern North Pacific, ODP site
TTTAATCAAGTAATTTTTCAAATTCTTTATCAAATATTCCACTAGGCAAATAAACCCGCCCTCTCGATGATGGTGTTAATCCAAATTCTGATGCGAAGGCTTTTATTTGCACTAAACATTCATTAGCGATAGAAACCTCCGGGAATTTTTTTACCTTAATTGAAATTACTTCTCCATATTCATCTTTTTGAGGAATTTTAATTGTAGTTCCATGTTTTTTTAGAAATTTTTCTGCTTTCTTCCATTTAGCATAACTTTGGCAATAACATTCGAAGGCTACTTTATCTAAGGCTGTCAATAATCCGAGCTTTTCTAATTCTGATGCTAATCTCTTCCACTCCTTCTTTGCCTCTGCTAATAGCCAACTCGGACATTCTGGAGCTATTGATTGTGGTATAGGTTCATTTAAATTCAATGGTCTTTTACCTGGATTCCCTTCTAACTTTTTAAGTGATGTTGGTTTTGGTTTGCGTCCTCTCATTTTTCACTCCAAATATTTTTTTAAATCTTTTTTAATATAAAAATTTTTATTATATTCTCTTAGTTTATTGATTGCTTTTTTACCGAATTCTCTCCAATTTATTTTACTTTCTATTTTAGGATATCCATTGAGTTTTCCTACCTTATACAAATCTACAAAATCATGAGTTAGATCAATCAAATTAAGAGATTGACTTGGTATTATTACCGGTTCTAGACTTACCCAGGTTTGTATTCCTAATTTATGAGCTTTTTTTAATGATTTAATTCTATCCTGTGGTATATCTGCTTTTGGTTCGTATTTTCTGCTGTCTATTTCATTGTCAAAAGTGAGTGTGATTGCATAAGTATCCTTTTTCTTATAAAGGTCAAAATCTCTTTTAGCTAAATTCCCATTTTTTGTAAGTATCTGAAAACTCTGGTTATTTTTATTTAATATTTCTATTGCTTGTCTTGTGATCTGATAAATCTCTTCTGCTTTTTGATATGGATCGCAAGTAAAACACATTAATATAGGTTTTTTGTTTTTTTCTATTTTAAGCTCCAGGGCGTCCAATTCTAATTTTTTTAAAATGTTTTTTCTTACTGATATGTTGTTTTTAAATTCCTCTCTTTTTAACCTGCAATATCTGGGAACATAACAATATTTACATCCATTTGAACACCCTATATATAGATTTAAGGCTAATGGAGAATATTCTCCTGCTCTACCCTGGGGCTTATAAATTACTCTCATTTTGGACTCGCTTTGTGTAAAAGTTCATAGACATCTCCCGAATCCTCTATTTGATGCTCCGGTAATAACTGATTGAGTTCCAAAGCTATTTCGTCTAACGGTTTTCCTTCTTTTCTCTTAGCCCAGATTGGTATTCTTTCGAAATCTGGATCTTTAATTCCTCCTAAAAGTCTAACTGCGTCCCTGACTCTTTTTCTCTCCTTCTCTCCATACTTTTCTTGATATTTTTTTTCTAAATAATTGTATAGTTCTTGGTCCTTGAAATTGTGGAGTTTCTTATATCTTGTTTCCCATGCTTTGTAGCCAGCTCTTGACATTTTACTTTTGGCTCTCTCGAACATTGCTACCTCCTTAATTTTTAAATCAATGTCCTACTATATTAATAATACTCCTCATCAGGTTAAATGTCAAGTCTTTTTCAAAATATTTTTAAATATTTATTATTTCTACTTTGTTGTTTTTTGAGAATAAAACTAGTCTATTAAAAGGCTCTTTATAGCTAACTCTGATTTGAGAATCCTCAATGTCTATGTCTATTGTGGGATTTTGTAAGCGATCCTGAGTTTTATTAAATGATTCTAAATCTTTTGAATTTTTAATAATTATTTCGGCGATGCCCTTATAATCCAATTCGCTATAAGCCCTAAGCTCTATGATTCTGTTGAATTTTTCTAAGCGGGTTATTGTTAGTTTTCTTATGTTTAGAAGTTTTAATGGTACTTCTTTTAATAGATATGTTTTAATTTCAGGTGTGATTCCCTCTTTAAATAGTATCTCCTCTCTGTATTTCTTATCCTCTTCGATGATTTCTTTAATATCCCTTATTGCCTCGTAGTCCAATTTAAATAAGCTCAGATATCCTCCGATTTCTTTTAATTTCATTCCCTGATCCTGCAAAATTCTTATAAGATACAGCATCCCCGGAGTATTCTTAGGATAGATAGCGACAGAACCTTTTATGCCCTTCTTGTGAAAATGGTCAATTCTTTTTATAAGTCCTTTTTTTATGTAATTTTGCAAAGCAATGTTTGTGATCCTGGCTAATCCAAAATATTTTTTAGCGTCTTCTAAAACTTCAATTTTTGTTAAAGTCTTCATTAAATCACACCTCCTTAAAAGATAAATTTAATTATTTAAAAAAAACAGGACATATTTCTATGCCCTGTTAATTTTGTTTAGCTTGCTAATTCACCATAGTTTTTAATATGGCAAAAAGCCTTAGGACGCTTTATTCCCACATCTGCCCTGAGAAATGCTCTTATCCAGATTTCAAGTTTTTCAAACCCTTCACCTGTTTCTGCTAACTTTATTTGTAGATCGGTTCTCATTCCGATAAGCACTTTGCCAAAGTCCCCTATTACAGCACTATCCGATAACTGATTTGAGCTTAGCTTTTGATAAGATTTTTGTGGAGTTCCTTCGTAGCTTAGCGGTGGTAATAGCCGATTATTGAGTGTATCTTTAAGTAAGTCCAGGTCAGAATACATATTTGAAGGTGCAATTAGAGCTGTTGCCATCTCATTTTCTGCCTCAAGCTTCCAATAAGCCCTTGATAGAAAATCGTAGCTTGAGATATCGGCGTGTGCAAGGTCTTCGGTAAGAATCCCATCGGTATTTAGAACCCCGGTGGGTTCAAGCCCGCCTATCCCAGACAGGACAGCCTGGTCAAGAGCCAATGCTATTGCATCGCTGATAGCGTCCTCGATGACAGTTTCAATATTAATTCCATCCTGAGCCAATTCAACTGATATTTTTACCAAAGCCATTAGAGTTCGGGCTGTTAATGTAATACCATAAAAGGTCATATCTGTATCCTCTGCGAATTTAATTGATTCACCCTTCCATTCGGTTTTTGGCATTTCAATAATTTTTGGCACTATTAAGGTTTTCGATTCCATTGGGACACTCATTGCCCCTGCTTTGAAAACTTGAGCTTTGTTTAATGCCATTGGGATTATAATTGCTGAAATTATTTCGGGCAAAAGCCAGCCAGATCCGTGGGTAACAGTTGTAACAGCTCGTCTCTCTACTTCGGCGTTAGTCCAATCCCCTGTAATTAAACCTCTTATGTATTTTCCTGCACTAACTGGTTCTGTTATGCCCAATTTGTCCTGTGATTGTATGAAGGTTCGCAATTCATTTAAGTTCGTCCTATTGTAGAATTTTATCCCTGGTTCTACATCTGATCCACCGATATCTGGTTTCATTGGCTTGTCGATAGATTCTTTCATAAAGCTATCGATATCTGACAGATCATCTTTTCTCCTCAAATCATTAAATTCCGCCATTAACTGATCAAATCTTTTCTCATCAGCGCTTGTTAAATCTTCTTTAGCTCCTAATAATGTTAACTCTTCGCGAATTTCTCGCATTCTTAATAAAATACTCATTTTAAACCTCTTTTTATTTAATTTTTTAGAATTGTTAACTAAAAAAGAAGCTCCTGCTCAATTCATTAGTTATATTTTTTTACTTTTTATATAAAAACCTGATAACTCCTGTTAAAAGGTTAATATCTTACATAAAGGCTCTAAATTTTTAATCAATCCAGAGCCTTCTATCAAAGAAATTAGAGAACGTATGGTTAGTTCTCCTCTTTTAGTATATGTTATTATCTAATAACAATATACAATAATAATTATAAAAAACTATTAAATAAAAGTCAAATAAATTATCAAAATATTTGGATTTTTTAAATTTTTGGCGGATCTAACCTTTTAGTCCAAAATCTGATTTTTAGTTAAATTTTGGCTGTTTTATTGCTTTTATTCTAATTTTTTTTATTTTCCTAAAAAGTGATAGGGTGTTTTTAAATATTTCCTGCTCGGAATTTACTTCTGGATATAAATTTTTTAATTTCGCGACCTTTCAAGCGAGCCTAATCCGTGCGGTTTAGAGAAGTTCGGTCGTAGCTTTTTTATGGGGTATACCCCCTGATTCTAAGAGATCAAGAAGAGATCAAGAATTAATTAAAAAATTAATATTTAGGATAACTTTATTTCAATTAATAAATTAATTTTTGATATCTAATATCTATCTTTAATATTTGATTTAAATATTTGGTTTAAGTATTTGATTGATATGAATTTAAAAGTTTCAGGAGTTATCTTATTCAAATTATTGGTTTATTGTGAAGTATTAGAAGTATTAATGGAGTTATTATTCCTTTCTTTATAGATTAACTTAATTGGTTCGATTGACTCAATTGGCTCAATTCATTTCTTTTTTATAAAGTCCTGATCTTTATATTCTTTCTCCAATCTCTTAATTAAAGTTAATGTTAAGTGTTTATAATCTATTCTCTCAGGGATATAGGGATAAAGGGATAAAGGGATATCATTAGAGGGGTGGCTACCTTAAGCCCACCTGGTAGCCCCCCTGTTAGTTCCTTAGCATTCCCTACCACAATATCGGCAGACCTTAGCTTCACCTTTAATAATCTCTGCACAAAATGGGCATTTTTTCATTCCCTCACTAAGTGCCTTTTTCTCTATAACTGCTCTATCAGGTTTAATAATAAGTGAACAAGGAAGTGCTACAATAAATAAGCATGCTCCGAATAACCACCACACAAAAAAATTTAGACCTTTGTTTTTTGCAATAAAACCAGGTATAAGCCCTATAAGAATTGCTAAAATTAAAGTTAGTAATAAATCCTCCATAGCCATAAAAATATCCTCCTTTTTATGTTTTTTTTATTGTTTTTTTTATTGTTTTTTTTATTGTTTTTTTTATTGTTTTTTTTAAAGATTCAACTATTTTATTTCTTTTATTTAGAGATTAAATAGAGATTAAGAAGAGATTTCGAGTAATTTTTAGATATTCTTATCAGGTTTAATTTAAAATCAAATTGTATGAACTTACTTTATAAATTGTATGAACTTACTTTATAGAATTTAGTTATTAACAATTTAAGGCTTTAGACTTTTTATAAATTTAAACTTTAACTAACTCTACTTCCTTTTCAAGAGTTGTTAATCTCTCCTTTAATAATTTTTTATGATCTCTCTCTTTTAATTTCTTGCATTGATCACAATAAGAATGTAATCTGATCGTTCCTTTTACCATACAATCCTCCCCATTGTTATAAGAAATATAGCATTTGTTAGCTTGCCTCGTTTTAAGATCGTTTTCGGTTTCTACTCCCTTAACATTGCTTTCATTCAGATATCCTTCGAATTTCCCACCAAACAATGTTTCAGGTCTAAGAAATTTATTGTATTCTGTCTTTAGCCATTCATTTGTCTTGATATCAATTACCTTTTCAAAATCCTCGAAAACATAACCTTCATTTAACCTGGCTTTGATTAATTTTTGAGTCTTAATATTGTTAGATCTAAAATTCTTTTTAGTTTTATCATTTAAGCAATTAATTATTTTTTTTATTAATTCTTTATCTTCTCGGCTATATATTCTTTCTTTATTATTAAAATCTTTCTTTTGTAATACTTTCTTTTGTTCTAGTGAATTTTTTGCACTAGCCCTAGTGAATTTTTTGCACAAGGGGTCGAACAGGTCTTTTTTAAATTTCAGGCTGTAATTAGTGGCTTCAAGTCCTTTTTCTTTACTTGCTCTTTTTACTTTAATAATAATTTCTTTATCGATTAAAATTTTAATAGTATATTTTACCTGTCTTACTGATAACCCTGTCCCTTTATCTAAGATTGAATCATCTTTTTTAATGATCCCGTTGGCGATCTGATTTAATGAAATATTGTCGCTCTTTTTACCGAATCCGAAAGTCCTTCGAGTGATATACATAAGCACTTTAAATTCTGCTCCTGTTAGATCTGCCATTAATTCGTCTAAATAAACATTAGGTATTTGTGTGTAATTAGGAGATTCGATACCTTTAAATTTTTTTATTTTTTTAACTTTTTTATTTTTTTTCATTTTAGTTTCCCCTTTTTTAAATTTTGTATACATTTTTTGACTTTTATACATTTTTCTTTTATTCTTACACACAGGAACGGTCTGGATAACGTTCTGGATAACGGTCTGGATTAAAAATAATTATTTGTTCCTTTTTTTAACTTTTTTATAAAAAAGCTCTTCTACTCGGAGGGCTTTTTTCTTTTAAAATTATAATTTATTTTTTTTAATTTTTAAAATAATTTCAGATCCCCCTTTTTAGATTTTATCTTTTTAGGTGGATTTGATACTTTTATATTTTCTGGTGGATTCAATTTTTGTATATGTTTTAAGCAAAAAAAACACCGATCAAATAAGGGAATATCGCTATATGAAGTGGAGCAAGAGCCCCCCTTACTATTAAAACACTTAAAAGCCTCTTTAAATAATGTTTCAGATATTTGATAATCCACCTTCACTTCTCACCCTCTCTCAAATTTCTCTCTCGGATTCTCAAGAATGATTTTAACCTTCTTATAAACCATTTCATAATAGTCCACAAAGTCTTTTATAGTTCTATCTAATACTGATAACATTATTAGTGAAATGATTAATATTGTTATGAAAATTAAAATTGTCTTGTCCATTTCTTACCTACTTAAAATTTTAAATATTTTTAATTTTTATAAAATTTTGGTATAGAATATTAAACAAGGGGAGTTTTTTCTTTTTTAACTCCTTTATGCTCCTAAAGTTATGAGAGATCCTTCGGAGTGGGGGATCTCTTTTATTTTTCACTTTCTTTTTTCCTTCTGTTCCTCTCTTAAAATTTCCCTTACTCTTTTATTCTTTTTCCTATCAAAATATAGTCCTGTTATAAGAAAGGATATTCCGATAAATCCCATTACTATTAAAAAAATTAGAAACCGAGTATTGCCAGATATCTTTATTTTTCCTCCTTTATTACTTTTTTATTCCTAATTTTACTAGTTCCTGCTCCCTTTTTAATATTTCTTCCTGATACTGCTGTATTCTTTTTTCAGACATTCTGATCTTCCCATTCTCTTCTGCTATGTTTGAACCCAGGTCTTGTATCTTTTTAACTATTGTTGCTAAATTCCTTAACTCCATTTCACTTAGAGATTTCGCAAATTTGTATTTTGAATTCAACTTTTTAGCTTTCATTTCTTTTCACTTCCCTTATTTTAAGCGTATATTTATATGAATTAATTTTTAAAACTCGATTAAACCCCTATTGTGAAGGTTTTTTTAATATCAAATCTCAAATTCTTTGAAATTTTAGCTCCTTTTGACAGATTTTCAAATTTCCACAATGGTTGTAGGTTTTTTAACCTCCAACACTCTTTAAATTCAGGATCATTATAAGAATTGAAATTAAAACTTGATATTGGTCTAATGTGATCGATGTGCCATTTTTCCATATTCTCCCAACTTATACCTGGCTTAAATAAACTTTCGAGATGAGTTATTAAATCCTGTAAAGTATAGCCAACTAAATCTTCCCAGTGATTGCCTTTTTTGTTTCCTTTTAAGGAATACCACATTAATATTGAAATTCTATTACTTAATCTATTTTTGGGAATTGAATAAAATTTTTTATTTGCTCTTTTATTAATTTTTTTAATTTTTTCAGGATTATTTTTGCGATATTTTTTTTGATATTCTGGATTATTTTCTCGCCATTTTTTGTTATATTTATTTATATATTTTTTATTTTTTTGATGATAATTTTTAGAATATTCAGGATTATTTTTATAATATTCTCTACAACATTCTTTACAAGAATGATGCAATCCATCTTTTTGAGTTCTGCTTTTACTAAATTCATTTATATCTTTTTCTTTTTTACATTTACAACATCTTTTAGTTCCACTTAAATTTTGATAGTATTCTTCGGTATGTTTTTCTATATTTTTTTGTCTCCTTTTTCTATTTGATTCTTTTACCTTTTCAGGATTATTTTCTCGATTTTTTCTATTTGATTCTTTTACCTTTTCAGGATTATTTTCTCGATATTTTCTATTCTCTTCTTTTTTCTTTTCAGGATTATTTTTATAATATTCTCTTTGATATTTGTTTTTACATTCTTTACACTGACTATGCAATTTATCTTTATTCTTTTTACACTCAGAAAATTCACTAACAGGTTTTACTTTCCCACACCTGCTACATCTTTTAGTCTTTAAATCCATTAGATTTAATTGTTTCATTTGCTAACCTTCGATTTTTATAAACTAACTTTTAAAGCGGTCAATTCTTTTTCTAATAGTTCAATCTTATCCAGGACATCGCTTTTATCTTTAGTAAAATCCTTTTTCCTCTCATCATCGAAATAGTCTAAATAGATCATTGTTGTATTGAGATTTTTATGTCCCAACTGCTTTTGGATTCCCCTAATGTTGCGTCCCTCTTTTAACCAGATTGTAGTTATTGAGTGTCTTAAACAATGGGGGTGGATATCTTTATTCGGATCTATTTTTAAACTTACTCTTTTAACCATTTTTTGAATGTAGTCAGGGAGTAGCTTATTGCCATATCTTGAACAGAATAAAAATTTAGCTTTCTTAGGTCTTACTTTTCTCCACTCATCGATGTAGTGAAACAAATAAGAGGGAACATAAACTAATCTTGAAGTATTGCCTTTGGCTTTATCGACTTTGATTGCGTTATCACTTTTTTTAATATCTGATAGCTTGAGATTTAAAAGTTCCCCAACTCGCAAGCCTCCATAACATAACACCGATAAAATAGCTCGATTTCTAATATTCGATTTGTAGCGAGGGTTTAAGTAATTGACTAATTTGTCTAATTCCTCTCTTGATCTAAATATTTCAATTACTTTTTTCATTTTTCCCCTTTCCCTTTCTAATATTAAATCTACCTATAAATAATATCTGTAAACACACATATTATAACATAGTTCTTAAATAACATCAATTAACAATTTAGTTTATTTCTATTATTCTTATTTATATCTATTGAACAGGTTTTTTTTTGCTAATTTAATTGTCTTTGATTTTGTTAATTTCTTTTAAATTGAGTGAATAGTATTTTTTGAAATATGCTATCCTTTTTATAGCTAAATTTCAGTTCTTAATGAAATAGTATTAAAAACTTTTCAAAATGATTTTTAGACGCTATTCTGTGGGAATGTGGTATGTCCCTGTGTTTTGTTTAGACCTTTATTCTCATTAAATATTTAATCAAGTAATTTTTCAAATTCTTTATCAAATATTCCACTAGGCAAATAAACCCGCCCTCTCGATGATGGTGTTAATCCAAATTCTGATGCGAAGGCTTTTATTTGCACTAAACATTCATTAGCGATAGAAACCTCCGGGAATTTTTTTACCTTAATTGAAATTACTTCTCCATATTCATCTTTTTGAGGAATTTTAATTGTAGTTCCATGTTTTTTTAGAAATTTTTCTGCTTTCTTCCATTTAGCATAACTTTGGCAATAACATTCGAAGGCTACTTTATCTAAGGCTGTCAATAATCCGAGCTTTTCTAATTCTGATGCTAATCTCTTCCACTCCTTCTTTGCCTCTGCTAATAGCCAACTCGGACATTCTGGAGCTATTGATTGTGGTATAGGTTCATTTAAATTCAATGGTCTTTTACCTGGATTCCCTTCTAACTTTTTAAGTGATGTTGGTTTTGGTTTGCGTCCTCTCATTTTTCACTCCAAATATTTTTTTAAATCTTTTTTAATATAAAAATTTTTATTATATTCTCTTAGTTTATTGATTGCTTTTTTACCGAATTCTCTCCAATTTATTTTACTTTCTATTTTAGGATATCCATTGAGTTTTCCTACCTTATACAAATCTACAAAATCATGAGTTAGATCAATCAAATTAAGAGATTGACTTGGTATTATTACCGGTTCTAGACTTACCCAGGTTTGTATTCCTAATTTATGAGCTTTTTTTAATGATTTAATTCTATCCTGTGGTATATCTGCTTTTGGTTCGTATTTTCTGCTGTCTATTTCATTGTCAAAAGTGAGTGTGATTGCATAAGTATCCTTTTTCTTATAAAGGTCAAAATCTCTTTTAGCTAAATTCCCATTTTTTGTAAGTATCTGAAAACTCTGGTTATTTTTATTTAATATTTCTATTGCTTGTCTTGTGATCTGATAAATCTCTTCTGCTTTTTGATATGGATCGCAAGTAAAACACATTAATATAGGTTTTTTGTTTTTTTCTATTTTAAGCTCCAGGGCGTCCAATTCTAATTTTTTTAAAATGTTTTTTCTTACTGATATGTTGTTTTTAAATTCCTCTCTTTTTAACCTGCAATATCTGGGAACATAACAATATTTACATCCATTTGAACACCCTATATATAGATTTAAGGCTAATGGAGAATATTCTCCTGCTCTACCCTGGGGCTTATAAATTACTCTCATTTTGGACTCGCTTTGTGTAAAAGTTCATAGACATCTCCCGAATCCTCTATTTGATGCTCCGGTAATAACTGATTGAGTTCCAAAGCTATTTCGTCTAACGGTTTTCCTTCTTTTCTCTTAGCCCAGATTGGTATTCTTTCGAAATCTGGATCTTTAATTCCTCCTAAAAGTCTAACTGCGTCCCTGACTCTTTTTCTCTCCTTCTCTCCATACTTTTCTTGATATTTTTTTTCTAAATAATTGTATAGTTCTTGGTCCTTGAAATTGTGGAGTTTCTTATATCTTGTTTCCCATGCTTTGTAGCCAGCTCTTGACATTTTACTTTTGGCTCTCTCGAACATTGCTACCTCCTTAATTTTTAAATCAATGTCCTACTATATTAATAATACTCCTCATCAGGTTAAATGTCAAGTCTTTTTCAAAATATTTTTAAATATTTATTATTTCTACTTTGTTGTTTTTTGAGAATAAAACTAGTCTATTAAAAGGCTCTTTATAGCTAACTCTGATTTGAGAATCCTCAATGTCTATGTCTATTGTGGGATTTTGTAAGCGATCCTGAGTTTTATTAAATGATTCTAAATCTTTTGAATTTTTAATAATTATTTCGGCGATGCCCTTATAATCCAATTCGCTATAAGCCCTAAGCTCTATGATTCTGTTGAATTTTTCTAAGCGGGTTATTGTTAGTTTTCTTATGTTTAGAAGTTTTAATGGTACTTCTTTTAATAGATATGTTTTAATTTCAGGTGTGATTCCCTCTTTAAATAGTATCTCCTCTCTGTATTTCTTATCCTCTTCGATGATTTCTTTAATATCCCTTATTGCCTCGTAGTCCAATTTAAATAAGCTCAGATATCCTCCGATTTCTTTTAATTTCATTCCCTGATCCTGCAAAATTCTTATAAGATACAGCATCCCCGGAGTATTCTTAGGATAGATAGCGACAGAACCTTTTATGCCCTTCTTGTGAAAATGGTCAATTCTTTTTATAAGTCCTTTTTTTATGTAATTTTGCAAAGCAATGTTTGTGATCCTGGCTAATCCAAAATATTTTTTAGCGTCTTCTAAAACTTCAATTTTTGTTAAAGTCTTCATTAAATCACACCTCCTTAAAAGATAAATTTAATTATTTAAAAAAAACAGGACATATTTCTATGCCCTGTTAATTTTGTTTAGCTTGCTAATTCACCATAGTTTTTAATATGGCAAAAAGCCTTAGGACGCTTTATTCCCACATCTGCCCTGAGAAATGCTCTTATCCAGATTTCAAGTTTTTCAAACCCTTCACCTGTTTCTGCTAACTTTATTTGTAGATCGGTTCTCATTCCGATAAGCACTTTGCCAAAGTCCCCTATTACAGCACTATCCGATAACTGATTTGAGCTTAGCTTTTGATAAGATTTTTGTGGAGTTCCTTCGTAGCTTAGCGGTGGTAATAGCCGATTATTGAGTGTATCTTTAAGTAAGTCCAGGTCAGAATACATATTTGAAGGTGCAATTAGAGCTGTTGCCATCTCATTTTCTGCCTCAAGCTTCCAATAAGCCCTTGATAGAAAATCGTAGCTTGAGATATCGGCGTGTGCAAGGTCTTCGGTAAGAATCCCATCGGTATTTAGAACCCCGGTGGGTTCAAGCCCGCCTATCCCAGACAGGACAGCCTGGTCAAGAGCCAATGCTATTGCATCGCTGATAGCGTCCTCGATGACAGTTTCAATATTAATTCCATCCTGAGCCAATTCAACTGATATTTTTACCAAAGCCATTAGAGTTCGGGCTGTTAATGTAATACCATAAAAGGTCATATCTGTATCCTCTGCGAATTTAATTGATTCACCCTTCCATTCGGTTTTTGGCATTTCAATAATTTTTGGCACTATTAAGGTTTTCGATTCCATTGGGACACTCATTGCCCCTGCTTTGAAAACTTGAGCTTTGTTTAATGCCATTGGGATTATAATTGCTGAAATTATTTCGGGCAAAAGCCAGCCAGATCCGTGGGTAACAGTTGTAACAGCTCGTCTCTCTACTTCGGCGTTAGTCCAATCCCCTGTAATTAAACCTCTTATGTATTTTCCTGCACTAACTGGTTCTGTTATGCCCAATTTGTCCTGTGATTGTATGAAGGTTCGCAATTCATTTAAGTTCGTCCTATTGTAGAATTTTATCCCTGGTTCTACATCTGATCCACCGATATCTGGTTTCATTGGCTTGTCGATAGATTCTTTCATAAAGCTATCGATATCTGACAGATCATCTTTTCTCCTCAAATCATTAAATTCCGCCATTAACTGATCAAATCTTTTCTCATCAGCGCTTGTTAAATCTTCTTTAGCTCCTAATAATGTTAACTCTTCGCGAATTTCTCGCATTCTTAATAAAATACTCATTTTAAACCTCTTTTTATTTAATTTTTTAGAATTGTTAACTAAAAAAGAAGCTCCTGCTCAATTCATTAGTTATATTTTTTTACTTTTTATATAAAAACCTGATAACTCCTGTTAAAAGGTTAATATCTTACATAAAGGCTCTAAATTTTTAATCAATCCAGAGCCTTCTATCAAAGAAATTAGAGAACGTATGGTTAGTTCTCCTCTTTTAGTATATGTTATTATCTAATAACAATATACAATAATAATTATAAAAAACTATTAAATAAAAGTCAAATAAATTATCAAAATATTTGGATTTTTTAAATTTTTGGCGGATCTAACCTTTTAGTCCAAAATCTGATTTTTAGTTAAATTTTGGCTGTTTTATTGCTTTTATTCTAATTTTTTTTATTTTCCTAAAAAGTGATAGGGTGTTTTTAAATATTTCCTGCTCGGAATTTACTTCTGGATATAAATTTTTTAATTTCGCGACCTTTCAAGCGAGCCTAATCCGTGCGGTTTAGAGAAGTTCGGTCGTAGCTTTTTTATGGGGTATACCCCCTGATTCTAAGAGATCAAGAA